>MTKX01024150.1_pt2 | contig 28664 bp, 20 predicted proteins | sample 1042771 | NCBI WGS metagenome assembly MTKX01 (sample SAMN06212183, study PRJNA360534) | anaerobic digester metagenome | biome: Wastewater treatment plant; material: sludge; isolation source: anaerobic digester fed with sludge from wastewater treatment plant | place: Denmark: WWTP Randers ...
GACCTCCGGTGACGGCGCCCTGACCAGACGCCCCTGGGGTTGGGCCTTATCCCTCCTCTAACCACCCTATCATCATTTTGAGTGCCAGGGCTGATACCTTATTTTCTTCCACATGCAGAGACGGCGTATCTTCTCTTTCAGGTAATGCCTTGCCCTGGCACTCAAAGTTTGGTTTATTCCGGAGTCTATGTTCTGATTTCCTTAAACTTTTTTACGCATTCCTCATACTGATTCTCGTACACATGACCTTCACTGTCTCCTCGCTGCTAAGCCTTCCAGCAAGCTTTGAAATCCCCCAATGTCTTCAAATTCCTTGTAAACAGAGGCAAATCTCACATACGCAACATGGTCGAGCTCCTTTATCAAATCCATCACCATACTGCCGATATCCATTGAGGATATCTCCTTATCAGGACGATTCCTTACTTCGATTTCTACCTTCGAGCAGATGGTGTCAATTATCTCAATGCTTATTGGTCTTTTCTCGCAGGCTCTCATTATTCCATTTAGGATCTTTTTTCTATCAAATCTCTCTCTTCTTTGATCTTTCTTAATCACAAGAATAATCGGCTCTTCGATTCTTTCATATGTGGAAAATCGTCTGGAACACTTAATACATTCCCGCCTCCGTCTCACGGTTGTGTCATCCTCGATGATCCTTGAATCAGTCACTCTGCTCCCCAGATATTTGCAGTAAGGGCATTTCACACGCTTTTCTCTCCTTTTGTATATCTCGTTCAGTCACTGTAATATCTGTCAAAATCTTCAACTGCGATCCATCCGATAGCCTCAGTTATTCCTGCAGCAGTCGTAGCATTAACTATGTTCCCTATTCCAGGTATCCACCCGACCAGTACCTGGGTCAGTGAACGCCCTCCTATAGATGCGAGGGCACCCGCGAGAATTGCCTTAGCAGTCGCCTCGCCAAGATTTATTCCGAATACATTTCCCAGTGACTCTATCATACCTATCTGTATGGGTGTAATAATCACTGTGTCTGCACATGGCAGTTGGGCAAGTCCCGCTCCGATTGCAGCTGCGCTGGCAGCTGCTCCATGTATGATCTGGTGACACGCTTCTCTCTGGCTCTCCGTCATGGCATTCATCTCCTTTCACCTGTTCAATATTCCGCACCATAGCTTCTCAGCAACCCTGCCACCTTCGTCCTGCCATTCTCAATGGCAAGACTGAGTGGTGTATTCCACTCCCTGTCCACTGCATGAACGTCTGCAGCATTAATGAGCAGCGCTTTCGCGATTGAATAGAATCCCTTTTCTGCGGCAATGTGCAGGGGCGTTTGCAAAAAGTCGGCGTTCCTGGCATCTACCTCTGCCCCATGGAGCAGGAGCACTTTCGTCGCACCCCTGTTTCCATGGAGCACCGCATAGTGGAGGGGAGTCCAGTGAAGGCCATCTCTCGCATTCACATCAAATCCTTCGATGATCATATACTCTGCCTGCCGCAAGGAGTCTCTGGTATGTCTCCTCATATGATCTGCAATAGTTGCCATCTCGCCCATCTCACTGGTTCCCCCTCACGTAATATTTGCTGAACATATCCATCTCATTATCTAACCCTATCATCCATCAATGCTGTCCGCTATGGCGCGCAATAAGAGGATCACCGCGTAGCCTACAATCTCCTCGAAGATACCCATACCACACCTCCTTTCTTTTTGGTATCTGATACCCTGTCAGGCAGCACCTCCCAGCTGCCTTTTTGCTGCCCTGAGAAATGGCCCGTCTATCTTTCTTCTTGATTTTGAGATAATAAGGCGTAAACGTCCCTGCTGATCAAGAATTTTTAGATGTTTCCTGCCCGCCCGAATGCTCATATCATCGGGTAGCTCCAGGATTCTCTTCAGATTGACGATTTTCATTATATATCACCTCCAAATCCTTTCCCAAAGTCATCTTTTCGATTTAATCATACCAACTTTGAGCTCCAATAATGTGTGGGAAATCTCGTGATTGTTTGTTGTTTTTTTGTGGAGCACATCAATGGATAGGGCGGAAGGTGGCGGCAGAAAAGTCATAGAAAACTATACTCATGGAGAAAAAAAAGAGGAGAAAAAAAATTTTAATTAATAGTTTCGTCGAATTCACGAAACTGACTAAGGACAAGCTTACTGCGGCAGAAAATAAGATCATAATAAACAAAAAGAAAATCTCTGAAATTCTAATCGAGGCTTTTGATGATGAGAAGTTAGGCAAAAAAGTTAAGAGTGGTATTCAAGCCGCCTGCAAAACAAAGAAAGAAGATAGGGATCCCAATGTGAGCCCTATCAGTTGGAAATTTGCCGTTCTATGGGTGATGTGGCACGCCCATAAAGGTGCACCCTTCTTTCATGAGGCTGATATGGAAAATTTTTTTTGTGATAACAAAACTTCCAGGACAGTAGTGAATCGATACTGGAAAAGCATCAACAAAGAGATTTTTACCAAAATCCTTAAGTGCGACCCTGAAGTCATAAAGAGGGAAAGCAAGACAAAAGAATGGCATCTGGACGATAATTTTATTCTAAAAGTAAAGACCAAAACATTGGGAATTCGGCCAGTAGAAGCCCCCGACAATGAATCCTCATGTGAAGACGCCAGCTCTTCTGTATTTGGAGACGTTTATTTAGAAATACGCCGCCGCGACGCTTATAATCATCAGGAAGAAGAAAAGTCCATCCAATTAGCGGAGCTTAATTGCAGAGGGTATAGACAGGCAATGATTGATGGTTTACCCGAATATAGTGAAAAAGCAAAAGAGATACTCAGTGCTGTAGTTGATAATTATGAAAAAGCCCTTTCGTATGTTCCGAACTCTCAAAATGTTCTCAGTAGCATCCTGCATCTCTTAAAAGAAGATATGCGACAAAAGGACAGTAATCTTATTGACGCAGTGATAAATATGCTCGTCAAAAACATCGAGAGCGACATTTTAGTGGTATTCCTTAAACAACTGGTTCACCCAAATTCTCACGATAGCAAAGATTTGATAATAAAGTTCGTCGAGAAGGCCCATTGGATATTGCGCTTTATTCCGGATATTCTCAGCGAAGTCCCGCCGGATCCTTACGATTTCTACATTTTCTCAGAGATACGTATGATCTTTTATAGAGTCTACGGAATGAACAAGTTTGCACGTGCAGGGGCGGACAAACTTAAATTGGGACAACTTAGAGAGAAATATCAGCGATTGTCACAGAGCTTCAGGCTGAAACAGCCCAAGCACTATAAAAAAATCATAGGGGAACTGGAACCTTATTATAATCTACCCAAAGCTTTTGGGGCTGGCCAAACCTATCAGTATATAGACGTGGCTATCCTTATCTTGCTTTGCGGCTCGTATTATGCCCTTCGTAAACTTGAAAATGCCCAGAAAGTGATTGAAATGTTCTATGAGGAAGAAAAATTTAAAAATATGGGTAACACGGAGGAAAGCAATTTCAAGAAAGCGCTCAAAGCCCGTTTTAAGGAACTTTCCGCTCCCTTTGTCCCCAAAAAGAAAAAGGAAAAACAATTCAAGCCTTGTGGCAGATTCGGTAATGGTTCACTAAAAAATTGAACTGTTAGTCCTCTTCAGAGCAGATTGACCCCACCGAATATAGCGGCTTGCCTGGGTTGAGTAAAATGAAAGTATCATCGTACTATGAACGCCGATTCCCTCAATCTCTGGACAGCCGGAATGAGTTCATTTCGCAGTGCCCCATACTCAGCACTAGTGTACCACCCCATCGCTCCGGGGTGGTATGATCCGATCATAATGGTTTGCCCCCACGGAGCTTCCCACTTGCGCACTACCATCCTTCTCTGCTGTGGTTTGGACATCACTTGGGCATAGGCATCGGATCCTTGATTCCCGGTAACGCGTCCCATCGCTTTCAACACCGACCATGTCACCGCAGGATGTTCTGGATTCATATTAAGGCTATATCCCTGTGCGATTATAAGCGTAGGTTCAAGAGCTTTTAGTTCAGCTTCCAAGTGCCGGATGCAGTTCAAAAACATTTTGCCTGGCTGATTCCATTTCCTACCAGCGTTGCACTTAATCGCACGAATGTGAGTGAACAACTTCCTTGGGAGGAAAGCCGAGTCGATATCTATGTCGTGTTCTCCGAAGAACACAAGGTTCATCAACTTTATCGTATATCGCCAGTGCTGCCACGTCCGATCAAATCGGCAGGTGAGCAGGTGGTTAGCTTCTTCCCAGTGATCCTCAAATTTAGTGACATTGGAGCCTGAGTCCAAACTGACCACGCAAACACGCAATGGATGACCTTGGTAGAGCAGGTCATAAGCAGCGAGATAGTCACCAATCGTGCCTCTGCGTCCGGCAGTTATTGTGAGCCCAGAATTTTTAACTTTGAAAGCCCGGTCGCAATCGTTGGCCATTTCACAGCAGAAGCCGTTATCGTTCCATAGGCCGGAGGTTTTGTACGCCGCCGCCGCCTGCTGCCATCGCCGAGCGTCCGCCTTTGGCTGTATTTTGTATCCGTGCTCTCGCAGAATTGAAAGTTCCTTCTGACTGAAGAACTGAGATATTTCCGGTTTCTTCACGATTTCCTGCTTTTTCGCCATGCGTCACCTCTTTCGGGTTTGATTTCGGTGTCATTGATCGCCTTATTAGAGAAATGGAGATTCTGTTTATTTTGCTGATACTGCTATCTCGACAACAATCTGTTCTGGTGTAGAAGTATCAACTTTGAAACTTATTCCGGGATAACAAACCCAAAGCCAGTCATTGTGTCCTAACATTGTAGGTGTTCTGAAGGTTCTTTCCGGCTTGCCGAGCTTTCCGACAAGCTCGGCATAGCTTATGCCCGGTCTTATATTAGTTTTAATCGTCTGATACACTTTAGAAATTACGCTAATCCTTATTATTTTCTTGTCTCCTATATCGTAAACAAATTCCGTTCCCCATTTTCCTCTATAGTCACAGAGGATTGTATTCGTTTCTGCGTCGGTCCACTGTCTTTCCGGCTTTCCAAAAGCTTTTTCTACCTGCTCTTTGGTGGTAAAGCCAATAAAATACCCTCTCGCTCCATCCTTTGTCGTCAGACCTTTGCCCGGTGTTATGTAAAGTGTGTTGTCAGCGGAAAAGATTTCTTGAGAAGCGAGAATCATAAGCAATGTCACCAAAATTAAGCTCTTTTTCATAAAAGAATACCTCCTTTTTCCCATTTTGTTATCATAGTTGCCTGTTCCCCCTTCCCTCGTTTTCTCAAGCATAGCAGTGAGTCTTCTTGCGAATCATTTCTCTCTGTCCAGATAATCAACCCCAACTTCGATCAAATAGCTCCCCACTGCGTTCCAGAGCGCGCTTGCCATGGACACCAAAATCTCTTTCCACATAATATCCCTCTCCCTTCACTTTTATTGACTTATGGCCTTAGCCAACTTTCTTAAGGCATAGCGGTACCAGGGGCCGCCAAAGCTCCCTCTCATGGACTTGGAAAAGATCATCAGCAGCTTTCCTTTCCTATCCAGCGCTACGAGATGCTTTCTGCCGGCCCGTATTTCGATACCCTCAGGCAACTCAAGGATCCTTTTCAAATCTCGAATCTTCACTTCCATCACCTCCATCCAAATTATGCAATAAAACGACTGTTGAAGAAGAGGGAAAATCGAGGGAAAGTGCGGGAATTTTTCCCGGAAGCTTCTAAAAGTCTTGTCCCATAAAGGAAAAGGATAACTTTAAATCACAGAAGAATTTTCACACTGTTATGATTCACAGCGAAAAAGAGATCAGGCATTATAAAGATTTTTATTCCATTGATGAACCAGAAAACCTTATAATATATGAGCCCATAGATATGCTTAGCAAAAATTTCCCTCATTGGGGTAAAGTTTATAATCAACTCAAGAATCTTAAAAAAGAGAATAAGCACATTCTGGAAGGTCCATATGTGCTCATCCTGTTGTGGATGTTGCGGCACGCCCAACGAGAAGACAGTCTATCAATTTCTTACCCCCTGCTGAAGAAATTCCTAAAAGGGAATGGCTACGAATTGGGCTCTGGTACATATCTGCGCAAAAAGGAAGCAGTCTTTAAAGCCATTTTTAATGACGCATTGGGTCTTAAAGATGAGGCGTTGTGTACAAAGCTGAACGATTTGTGGATAATGAGCTTAGAACTGCGGGAGATATTGAGGCAGGGCCCGTCACCCACCGTTGCAAATGGAATTCGTGCTTTCGAATCAATTCACAAAAAGGCTCGTGAAGAAAGTTCCTTCTATCTGGATAAATTGAAGAGCAATTCTGTCTATATTCCCGGTGCCTATACAGGTCGTTCAGAGATCGAAACCCAGATTCAAGACTTTCTTCAACCTGACTGTGAAAAGACTGGCTTTCTGTTAGTTGGTCCCTCAGGTATGGGCAAGACCAATACGATCGCCAATATTGTAGATAAATTACTCAAAGAAGAAGACATTGTTCTCTTCATTCCCCTGAAATGCAGATCCTTCGAAGACACGACTCTCAAGAACGTTGTTTGCGAGAAGCTGGATGTTGATTCAAAGTTTTCTGGGTTCCTGAAAGACTTTGATAAATCAAGAGGAAGTGATGCAAAAAGCCCTGCCCTTATTTTCGTATTTGACGGTGTAAATGAAGTTTCAGGTAAAATGATTGAGATTTATAAGGAAATCAACCAAATAATCGATGACAACCGAAAATATGATTGGGTGAAAGTAATATATTCTTGCCGGGATACAATTTATCATAATCTCAAAGAAGAGTCTGGGATTGAGCCTGACGAGGCTACTCATTTCACTATCGAGGGCAGAAATGGGGGCAAAGAAAAAGAAAGCCCCGAGATCCATATCAGGGGATTTTCCGACAGCGAATTGGAAAACGCCTATGAAAAATATCGCAAAATAGATGGTAAGAGCCCCACAAGCAATTTTGCAGAAATCCCAGACGATACACGAAAACTAATGACTCACCCCAACTTCACTCCCTATCATTTGCGGATGCTCCTGGAAAGCTATGACGGTGAAAAAATTCCATCCGTGGTCAATCTGGACAAATTTTTTGAGAAATTCTGTGAAAAAAAGATTTTTGGGAGAATGGCTCAAGATAGGGCAGAAATCATAAACCACCTGGTAGACACCTTCAGAGAATCAAAGACCACAAGCCTTTCCTCGGAAATTGTAGAGAAAAAGGATTACATAGAGCAATCGCTCAAGACCTATTTTCAATTGATTGATGATAAAGTCCTGATTAAGTCGGAAGTTAATGATACGGTTGCCATATTTGAGAAAAAAACTAAAGTAGTAGTCGAATTCTTCAATGACGAGCTTTTTGAATACCTTCTTTCTAAGCGCATAGAACAAACAGACGCTAGTCTGGAGCGATTATTGAAGCTCAGTGTTGAAGCAATTGAATATCCCCAGCTTGAGAAAGCTCTGGTTAAACTCTTTCAACGCTTTCTGTATTCCGGAAAAATCCACACCATTACCCAATTTCTCCTAAATGATGAGAAAGGTATCGCTCCAAGAATAATAAGTGAAGTCATTGCATCCGCGCTAAATGATTCACTGACAGGCGATGGCCTGTTTTTGGCCAACGAACTATATCCTCATTTCCATAGATTGGATTACATTCCTTATATAGTTTGGAACGCTTACATATCCCAGGGCCGTACTTATAAGGGAAAGGCTGAGTATGAGAAGGCGGAAATGTTTTTCAACAAAGTTATCGATCATATGGAACACAATGAAATCGATCTTTTTGATCTCGACAAATTAGTGGTTGCCTATGGTTCATTGGCTGATCTCTACGACAGGTGGGGTAATGAAATAAAAGCTGAAGAACTCAGGCAAAAGATGTTGACACTGAGCGACCGAATTGATTCAGACTATAACTATAACGACGCAGACCCAGCTGAAGTAGTCCTTGGTGAATACGGTTATTATGGTATAGGCTGTAATTTCCTCGAAAACGGAGAAATAAAAGAAGCCGAAGTATGTTTTCATAAATCCATTGAAATTTGTGGAATCCATAAAGGAGGAGAAATTTGTGCTGCGGCGTTCGGACGCTTAGGCCTCTTATATCATTCGATGGGGGCCACGGAGGAAGCCGAAAAATTCCTTGGGGAGTGCATTTCCTGTAATATTGCATGGTTAGAAAAGGAAATCGTAAGATTATTGGATGCATGGCGCTACAACCAGGAAAGCTCTGTTAAAGGGCTTAAAATACGCAGACTTTATCTGAAACTTTCACGGCATGCTGATTTTAGAAATATTCTTGTTCAATCTTTCAATAAGCTCAATGAAACTGCGCTCTACTATTGGGATGAGCACGTCCAAATAGAAGGTGAAGACCGAGATCGGGATGAAGAGTCATTAAAAAAATCGCTTGATATCACCGAATTTCTCATCGATAACAATTACTTTTCGAAAGAAGCAGAATATGAAATGCTGAGAGGGGCTTGCGATAATGAAAATTTTCCGACAAAATCTTCGATTGCAGGTCAAAGGAAAATACTCAGCTCTCACTACAAGAAAATAGACAAGTTGCTCCGTCATATATTGCAGGCGTATCCAGAGAATCAAAGAGCAAGGAACCTTCTGCGTAAGCTTAAACGAGAATTAACTGACCAGCACAAAATTGCGTATTTCCCAACAAACGACATAAAAGTTTAATAGACTTCCCAATAACCACAGGGTTATTGGGTTCAGATGTTCGGTTTTTTCTCTTTCACTGCGTCAAGATCCCATTCTCACAACCCCTCTTAATCATAGCACTGTTGCGGTTCTGCGGCAAAATTTCTGCATCTCGTGTATAGTCCACAAAAGGGTCGTTATACAGGTTCCGAGGCTTCTTGACCATCCACCACGGTTTCACACCATCTTTTTTATCACGAAACAAGGCAAAATAAGCAAAGCCGCAGAATTAACAGTGAAGACGAGTTTCTCCACATTGGCAATGATACCGATCACCAGCAGAATTCCCAGGAGGATTGACCATGGGTTCCAGCCGTGAAAAGAAAAAGATTTCTTCATCAAAAGCTCTGCAATCAATGGATAAAATAATAGATGCTCTGCCCGCCGGCTATGGAGAGTTTCTGGCCGGGCTTAAAGTGAGGATCCGTTCTGCTCAAATAAAGGCAGGAGTCTCGGTGAACCGGGAGATGATTAAGCTCTACTGGGAGCTCGGGCGGCAAATTTCCGAGCGACAATCTCAGAATGGGTGGGGGAGCTCCGTGGTAGAAAGACTTTCAAAGGATTTACATAAAGAATTCCCTGATATAAAAGGTTTTTCTGAAAGAAATCTATGGAACATGAAGGGTTTCTTTGACAGTTATAAGGATCAGGAATTTCTGCAACAGCTTGTTGCAGAAATTCCATGGGGTCATAATCTTGTATTGATGAGCTCCGTGAAGGACATGAACGAGCGCGAATGGTACATCAGGAAAACCATCGAACATGGGTGGAGCAGAAATATTCTTGTACATCAGATTGAAAGTGGCCTCTGCCAGCGTCAGGGCCGTGCAGCGACTAATTTTGAGCTCACATTGCCTCCACCGCAGTCTGATCTCGCCCGGGAGGTAATGAAAGATCCCTATGTATTTGATTTCCTGAGCCTGGGCGAAGATGCTCTTGAGCGGGACCTGCAAAAGGGATTGCTTGAGCATATCAGGGAGTTTCTCATCGAGCTTGGAGTAGGATTTGCCTTTGTGGGAAGCCAGTATCGCCTCGAAGTGGACGGCGAGGACTATTCTATGGACCTGCTCTTTTATCACCTGAAACTCCGTGCCTTTGTGGTGATTGATCTCAAGACGGGAAAGTTCAAACCGGAATATGCGGGGAAAATGAACTTTTATCTTTCTGCAGTTGATGACATGCTGCGTCATCCTGATGATAATCCCAGTATCGGCATTATTCTTTGTAAATACAAAGGAAAGATCGATGCCGAGTATGCCCTCAGGGATATAAACAAACCCATGGGTGTTGCAAAATATGAGATAACCAGGCTGTTGCCACAGTCAATAAAAGGAAGTCTCCCCACGATCGAAGAGCTGGAAGCGGAGCTGGAAAAGAAAAAACAATGATCGGCATCTGCCTTCGGATCGCTGCGTTTCGGTTATACAGGCACCCCGTTTTTATCCCATTGACGGCCTTTTTAATCAACCGCATAAATCGTGCACTGATCGCCTGAAGAGATCCACCACCCGAAGATCACCCAAATGATCCACTCGATACGGGTTCAAAGCTCGTCTTTTCTGGGTGCAAGAACACGTTTTCCATACTCCCTGAGGCTTCCATCCGCGTCCACATAACGATAGAGCGTTGCGCGAGTAATCCCGAGCTCTGCGCAGAGCTCGCTTACCCGAGTATCTTTTTTCCCCATTGCAGCCTGGGCGAGGCGGACCTGCGCCTTTGTCAGTCCGAATCTCCTCCCCCCTTTGCGCCCCCGGGCGCGAGCCGATTCAAGACCCGCCTTTGTACGTTCGCGGATGAGCTCGCGCTCAAATTCAGCCAGGGCAGCAAATATGCCGAAAATGAACTTGCCGCCGGCGGTTGTGGTATCAATATTTGCTCCCTTCCCGGCCAGCACCTTGAATCCGATCCCCCGCTCCGAAAGATCCTGAACAGTGTTGACCAGGTGGCGCAAATCACGCCCCAGCCGGTCAAGCTTCCAGACCACCAGAACGTCACCCTTCCTGAGTGCCTTTATACAGGCCTCCAGGCCCGGCCTATCATCACGCTTGCCGGAAGCCTGATCCTCGTAGATGTGTTCCGTCGCAACACCTGCCCCTGTGAGGGCATCCCTCTGCAGGTCAAGAACCTGAGAGCCATCAGCCTTTGAAACCCGTGTGTATCCTATCTTCATAGTGCTTCACAAACCTTCGTTTATGATACAGATCAAAAAGACTCAATTTCGCCCCAAAACCTGNNCGAGCCGGAGTCTGAGGAAAATCAGAAGTCAGCCCTTAATTTTTAATGGACTCCTTTGGGTGCGACGAAGAAAGTCCTATTTCCAGTTTCTTTTATCAATATCAGGAAATATATCCTGATTTCTTAATAAAATACTCCTTGTAACAGAACAGTGTCTTCGACCGTGGGTGGCTTCCTTTTGCAATCTCTTGTATCCTTCAGCGTCAAGGGATTGTGGATAAGCGTCCCTTATGTCCTGGACCAATTCTAGAGCCTTTTCTCTGGTGTCTTGTCGAGATTCCATCAATTCATCCCGATTCAGATCGCAGAATTTAATAGTTATACTTCCCCTCTTCGTTAATGAATGAACCATATCAAACGGGGGTTTTGTAAAAGTAATATGCTTCTCAATATCATCCGCACACGCATCCAATACTTCGACATTAACATCTGTCTTATCGCCTTTATTTATATTACATACTTCGCAAGAATAGTGAAGGTTGTCTAACTCAAAGGTTTTCTCTGGATACTTTGACTTTGGCAGTCTATGTTCTATATGACCATATCCTGTGGGGGCAACCGTACCTTCACAGTAACAACAACATTTTTTATACGTCCGTGCCAGCTCCTTCTTTAATTCAGAAGTATCTCTTCTATTCCAATGTTCCTGGGATTTCTTCTTTTTCTCTGCCTCACTTCTTAGGCTTTGCAGATCTTGGGATAACTCTATCTGCCACTTGAATAAAGTATCGTTTAAACTTGCTGGAAGAGGGATTCTTCTTACACTATGCATTATTTTTCCTCCAGGATTTCTTCCAGAGTTTCTTTCTCAATAAGCCGATACACAGGATCAGTGGAAGGAAGTTCCAATTCTTTAGCAATTCTTTTGATGAATCTTTTATCTTCCTCAGATATTTTTTCCACATATCTGTCGGCAATAATATCCTTCAGTTTTCTTATCTCCTCCTCCCATTTTTTATCTCTTGTTGAAGAGAGCCCGAAGGCGCGTGTAAGGAGCCTTTCCGCCATCCAGCCCTGCGGGTTTGATGGCGCGTTCTTATCAATGACAACAGCCTTTTTTTCACTGTCAAATTTAAGGAAGATCGCTTCGCCAGGTTTACATCCCGACGCTATAAGTGGCGAATGGGTGGATACAGTATTCGGAAACATTTCACGAAGACCGTTTAAGATTACTTGTTGCCATTCAGGGTGAAGGTGAGAATCTAACTCATCAATTATTACTGTTCCGGATTCTTTAAAAATGTTGCGTGATTTCTCATAATATGTCTGATATTGGTCAGTAATCTCCCATAGTATTGCGAGAATTGATTGAAATCCCGAAGGGAAAGCACCAAAAGGTACCAAACCGGTCTGCGTATTAAATAATGGTTCAATATCCTCATTAACCTCAACAAAGGATATCGTTGCGTCATCCGGAAGAAGTTCGTTAAAAGCTTTTATGAAATGATTAAGTTGATCTTTATATTGCTTCCCTCCCTTTTTCAAACCAAGATAGTCCCTGTTTACTATCCATTGTTTTACTTCTTCCTGATGATACGCTCCCACATTTTTTAGCATTGTTCGTCTAATGTTTTTCCATTTTTCATCGTGGGACTTTTCCTTAACTGGACCGGGTATTTGTTTGTCTTTTATTACTCTGAAAGCAGGCATAAAAATAATAGGTCCTTGCAAACCAATATCAGATTTTCCCACATTCATTTCTTTGATAACCGCATCTTTCAGTAAATTTCTTTTCTCATATCTAACATAGATTTTTTTATCATCTTTCTTATTCCCAATATGCAGTACCAATTCCGAATCTTTGTTCAACTTCTTGGTTAAGGGGTGGTATGTAAGGGGAGTCTCCCGGCCCGCCACGATAGATATTGAAACCATTAGAGAAATCAATATTGTTGTTTTTCCCGTACCATTTTGCCCCAACAGCACCGCAATTTTATCATTGAAAGGAATAGTAATGTCCTCAAAGCATGCTATATTTCTAAGAGTTATCGATTTTAACCTTACCGGATCTCTTTGCGGTTTCATCATATCACCTTCAAATTCACATATTTGTACGTGGGGAATATTCGACAATAAAGAAAACAAACCTGGAACTTCCGGCGAGATTCTTGGAGAGGAGTCCATTCAAAATTAAGGACAACTGACCCCCCGCCCCCTGATTTTTCCCTGGCTCCAGGTTCAACTCCTGTTTACTAATCAAAATCGACATGGTATAATACGCATACATTCTGATACGGATTAAGATACAGGTTTTGGGGCGAAATTGAGTCTTTTTGATCTGTATCATAAACGAAGGTTTGTGAAGCACTCATGATGATTGGGAGACTGCGATCCCCTCGAATTTTAACGCCCTCCAATTACTTTCTATTCCATAGCCTAACAACAAATCTTTCGCCGTCCTCAATCAGATCCGGCGTTGTTCCATTGTGCTCTTTCATTCCTTTTATGATTTTACGTGGCACACCCATACCCATATGTTCGAGGTAGCCATAATCCCTCATAACATCTTTTATTAGCTGATTGCGCGCAGCTCTACAACCGACCACCATCCGCTCTGGCGTTATACCGTTTGGCAAGCGCCCTGGCGATATAATTTCCAGACGATCTTCGTAAATGGAAAGTTCTATGTCCGTGCTTGACAAAAGATAATCTCGATGAACCAATGCGTTGACAATTGCCTCTCTGACAGCTTCTTGAGGGTATGTCCATTTTTCTTCTCGCCTTGCTCCATCAGCCAAGCTTGCCGATATACCAGTATTCCTTTTTACGAAATCTATTGCTTGTTCTACAATGCCATTTTCTACCAGCACAGTGTGAAATTCTTGACTATACTCATCCTTGCTTGTGCTGTATAGGGGCACCATCGGCCCACGTATTGTATGGCGCTCCTTTGACGCGTAATCTTTTTCTGTTCCCGGGTAAGTGGCGGCGTCAATCCCAGCTTGAGGTAAAAAACGATTTGGATTCAAAGAAAAAAGGAGCAACCCTGCGACAGTGGCGGGTGCTGTACTTTCTTCTTCGACAAGAAACTCAGTATTTATTAATAGTTTTTTGACAGCCTCATCTCCACCATTTGAAGGAACTCTCTGTCCCCGTATTCTTTCAAAGTAATCACGAAGCCGACGAAAGTCCAGATCACCCGCTGTGGAACCTGATACGCCCCTTGTCTCCAGTCGAAAAGTTCCACGTTGTTGAAATAAGCGCTCCAATTCCTCTGGGCTCGCTTCTCTGCTTTGGGTGCCAACTCTAATATAATAAGTCCTGTGATTATCGTGCAAGACATGATGCACATTCCATCCCCGTTCGATTTGTACAACCGCTACATCCTTATCAGGCTCTACATCCTTGATTATTTCAAAATAAGGGATTAGCTCTGGGCGAATTTTATCACGGCAGGCTGTCATTACCCACTCCTCCAACTTCGGTCTCGTTATTCCTACCACACTGCCATCATCGTCCACTCCAAGAATAAGCCGACCGCCTCTTAAGTTAGAAAAGGCAACGAGTTCTTTCGCCAATGCGCGATTCTCTATAACGTCTCGTTTAAACTCCACCCCCGAATTTTCACCGTTCTTTATTAATTCCAAAAGCTCCGTTTTTGTCATTTAATTTTCCCCTTTAAAAGCCATATTTCAGCCGCCGCATCTCGAATGCTTCTTTTCCTCCTTCCAAGACTTCCCCTACTAATATACAGACTTTGGGGGAATCTATGGAACCCATATGTTCTTGAGGAATTTTTGCCTTACCTTGATTAGCCTCTCCATATGCAGAAAGGCCGATGATCAATTCGGCATCCCCTAACACCGGAATATTTGCATTATGAGTCGCAAAAACGAACTGTCGGTGTCTTTTTTCCTCTCGCATTTTTGGCACAATGCCTTCTGTGATGAAACGATTGTCGAGATCATCTTCTGGTTGATCTATAATCAATGGCGTTTGAGACTCCAGGAGCAATAGCAATAATATAGCTGTAGCCTTCTGTCCCGTAGAAAGATCCTCTAGGGTTTGCCACTGATCGGGTTGTCCTTCCGCTGCTATATTAAGCTTAACTGTTGTAATGGGTGGTAGTTCGAGTTCCTCAATCTCCATCACCGTAGCCAAGCCGGCTTCTACAATACGATCAGCTTGGGACGTTGGTATCTCAAACTTGCGCGCCAAGACTTCTTTACCTTCTCGGCATGCAGCAGTAAATTCTGTAATAGACAAAGACGTTCTCTGTTTTAAAATCTCGGTTGTCTCTGACAATCTTCCGCCAACGCGATCGCGGAGCAATTGGATTAAGCGTTCTCTGTCTCCAGCAGCTTTTACTTCCACCCAAACGCGCTTCTCCAATTTTCGACTCACTTTTTTGGCTGCTCGCTCCAGTCGTCGGAACTCCTCCGCTTTCAAGTCCTCCCACTCATTGAGAAATTTCTTTCGCTCGTTCTCAAATTCTTTGAGATCACGCTTCAATGTTTCTTGTTTTTCCCTCAGTGGTCGCAATTCTTCAACCTGCCGCCGAAGGCGGATAAATTCTTCTCCATCTACTGCAGACTTTTGAAGCTCGCGCAAAATCTTCTCATAAGTGTTCATTACTGTTTGCTTTCGCTCATTCCAATGCACCTGAACTTCTTCTAATCCAGACTGCGCCAACTCCAACGATTTTTTCATATTTGAAACTATACCTTCCATATCGACGCTTAATTTCTCTAGTACACTGTTGGCTCTGCTCAAAATGTCTTTACCTGGTAGTTCCTGTAATGCTTTTGGAGATATAAATGTTCTGTCAATTGGCACCTCTCGCTCAAGCTGAGTTAGTTTCTCTTTAAATGGTTCGAGGCGTTCCGCTGCTGTTTTTATAACTCTCTCCTCTTTCACTAAAAGACTTTGTTCTTTGAGTTTATCCTCTAGCCCAGCCTCCTGAAATCGGCGCAATGTTTCTTCCGTTGCAGGCAGTGCAGAAAGTTTCTCGTCTATTTGTTTCAGATCATCGTATGCTTCTAATAATCTTGAACGTGAACGTTCAAGCTGCCGCTGAACGTCCGCTTTCCGCTTAACCAGGTTTGTATCTCGTTCTATGAAACGCTCTAATAATTTTGTGCGTTTTTCTGCGCTCTTGGCTAGTTCCGATATCTCATGCTGACCATAAACTTCCACTTGCCCAACGATATCCACTGGGGTGAGCGTTAAAATATCCCCTTTTTCGTCTTTTACTACTGGTGGATTGGGAATAGTTCTCTCGATTATATAGTGGTGTTCAATTGGGTGCCACGCTCTTACAAAGAGTGTGATTTTAGTTCCACTTCTCAGTACGTTTTTAACAATTCCCTCATGTGTCTTTCTCGAATCATCACCCAATGGTTCCAACCCCAGAACGTACCGCAAGCTTTCTATTACTGTAGATTTCCCCGTCCCTCTTCCTCCAATGAGCACGTTTAGGTTCTCGTTGAAATGAATGGCGGTTCCATCCAAAAAACCACCTTCCCAGGCGATGGCAATTAATTCCGTATGCTCTTCAGGCATAGGATCACTGACCAAACGTATTCTTGACTCCGGATCCAGGAACGCTTGGCGTAAACCTTCAATGGTAACCTCAGACATTTTAATCCAACAAGTTGCGCCTGGCTTTTGCAAATCATCTGGCCCTGATACATCTTGAGCGTTTATAATTGCAGGTGGTCTTTCTCTCTTATATTCAGCATTTTTGTTTTCAATAATCGGGCGAAGGTTATCAGGAATATCAGCTATCGGTCCTAATAATGCACAAGCAGAAAGAAGAGGAGATTTCCAGGCGTTGACTCGTGCCTGATTTCCAATGGCTTTTAGAATGCCTTTATCTGAAACAATGTGCGCTGCAATACATACTGCATCCCACTTCTGTGCTTCCTCAAGAAGATCATGAATGTCGTATTTGATTGTATTCGGAGGTTCATTAGAATCATAAATACCACAAGCACCGAGAACGCCTTTTATTCTCTCAATGCTTTCTTCAACATCAAAGAGCAATAAAACATGAATTCCCTCTTTTGTTTCCAACTCAGCACCGGGAAAAACTTTTATACCCTCTGCTCTGGCTGCGGCGGCCAGAGCAATTCCACTGTCACATCTTTGATGATCTGTAATGGCAATGACTTCCACATTATTTTTCTTGCACTCATTAATCAGAGCTTCATTATACTCTTTCTCATCGTTAAAAATCGTAGGCTTATTGTACCGATTCACATAGGTAAAGGGGTTAACCTGAAGAGCACATCGGTAAAAACGGGCTCCGCTGGAAAGCATTAAAGCATCCTCAATAAGAGCGGCCTTTATCATAAATCAACTCCCCTTTCTCTGGTTGTTAGAACCATTTAAAAAGGCTGGAAAAACTTACATTCACCGTTCTCGTTATATATTTTTAGGCATCTGTCATCTTCACGTTCTTTTTAATACTCTACTTGATCTTATCTATATTTTCCAAAGTTCTTTACAACGCTCGAAAAAGTATCAGGCTTGTATCTCTCGAAATCCTCTTCGTCAACAAAAATAAAATCAAACCTATATTTTTCTTGCACCTGATTAATGTCTTCGCACCATTTTTTTAGCCGTTCCATTTTTAATGGGACATCAAGATCCTCTAACCCTTTTGTTTCAACAATATAAATAGCATTTTCGCCCGTTCTAACAATAAAATCCGGGTAGTAATTTGATATATTGCCATCCGCATTCACATAGTCAATATTAAAGTGTACTGCCATGTAGTTCTTGGCATAAGAAATGACATCCGGGCATTTTTCGAGAAAGGATGCAAAAAGCAGCTCCAAATGGCTGTCACCTATAATCTTACTGAAAAGACTTTTTTGTGGAACAAGAAATCCCTGGTCTTTCACTACAAAAGGTCTCGTGTCCCTTAGTTTGATATAGTCCCGTATCTCTGCGCTTCCTTTATCTCGCACGGTAAGTTCATTAATTTTTCTCTTGAATGTATCGACTACAGTTTTGCTCGCTTCCAATTCAGAAAGATTTCGTAGGGTGTTCAGATCGTCAATTTCCACAAAGGTTTCAAATAAATGCTCCGAGATAAATTCTTTAACCTTTCCATACAATACATCATATCCACTCACGAGGCGAAGGTCTTTCATAATAACCTGTGCAAAATATCCGATGACACTTCGATAATCCGCCACACCATACGAGTCGAGCATCGTCATGTGATTTATTTCTCCAGTTGTAATGTCCTTGAAAACTATTTCTCGTTTTTCTTCCTCGGAAAACTTTCTGTATTCTATTTTTCTATTACCAAAATCTCCCGGTTGCAGTTCCTCAAGATTTTTATACTCCCGATAGGTTCGAGGCGTCATTATCGGAATTTCAATATCCAGCGCATCGATGTTTTTCTTGACATTCTCACTATCCACTTCAATAATAATTGGTGCCTTTGGTCCTGTCCCCTCGCCCATTGGTTTACGCTCTAGTTCAACACCTTCACTTTGTATCGACTCTACAAAATCCATAAAAGCATCTGTTCCTACAACGCTTACGTATTCTGTAGTTTCTGTCTCAGGATACATTCGTCTCAATCCTCTGCCAAGTGTCTGTTCCGGAAGAATATTACTCTTTGCGGAATATGCACGCAAACCAACTATCGTTGTCACGTTTCGAACATCCCATCCTTCCTTCAACATCAGCACAGAAACTATCGCCTTATAATTACTCTCCATATCGTCGATCTGGTTTGATGCTTTACGAAGTTTCTCCAGTTCTTCTTTGCTTTTCTTCGTATCCGCCTCTGAAACTTCTCCATTGTTGTTCGTATGAATAGTCAACACCGCATCTTTAAACTCTGGATACGTTTTTTCTAAATATTCTGCAACATCATCGCAATTTTTTGTGTCATCGGTCATAACAAATAAAATAGCCTTTTTCCCAAGTTTCTCATGCTCAGTATATGCTTTGCGCCATTCCTCAATTCCAAGTGCGATATAGTCCGTATATTTTTCTGTATATCGAGAGCTTTGACGCTCCGCCAGTTTAGCACGACTGGCAGAATCGGGTAGTACCGGGTGTTTCACTATATTTTGTATAATTGCCTCCACTAAAGGGTAATCGCATACAGTCTGCACAAAAATTGCACCGTTATTGTGTTTGGGCGTTGCGGTGACATCCACCTGCAAAGAGAGAAAATGGTCCTTTTGTTTAAGACGGTTGTGTATATCTTCGATTGACTTAAACCAGGCAAGCTTGCTGTCGTGTATATGGTGTGCCTCGTCATTTATGACCACCAGTTCATCAATCTCTCGGACGATAATTCCAAGATCTATCTTTGAATCTGTTGTTTCTCCTACTGGTTTTTTCCCGAGGAAATAGTCTTCAAGATTTTCATCTTCAAAATTAGGATCTGCATCATTGCCTGTGTAGACTCGATGAATGTTAGTCAGAAATAGATTGCCAGTTTTTCTTATGATTGAAACATCATCCTGGATATGTAATGTCATTTGAAAGTCATCCTGCCAGTTTCTGCCTTCATATCCATTATCAGGCAATACAGGATCTTTCCAAAAAACTCTCAGCCCGTCAAAATCAGCGCGAAGCCGATCGAGTACTATAATATTGGGCGCTATCATCAAAAAATTTGCCGCGAGCTTTGAATCTTCTTCATAAAGCTTATGAAAATAACACCACGCTATAATGAGGCTCATTACTTTGGTTTTACCTGTCCCGGTAGCCATTTTTATCACGAATCTGAGCCACTCTTCGTCAAACATTCCCGCGGATACCGCTCCGGAGCTGTCATAGCGTATAAGATCATACTTATCTTTAACTTTTGCGATTTCATAAAGATAAATTATGGTCTCTAGCGCTTCTCTTTGGGAAAAATAATATTCAAACTTGTGGAGTGTTCCATCTGATTGCGGGATAATATGATTGGTGTTAAACCACCAATTTAAAAGGGTTTTGCTCGTTTCAGTCGCTCCCTTGTATTTTTCGTCCCGCCATTCATTGACTTCCCTTCTTATTTTATGAACCATTGGTGGCAAAAGTTTCTCATAGCTTGATTCTCGCAATGCTTCATCTGCTGGAAACCATCTATGATCTGGATTTAAGATTACATAGGGCGATGTCGGAAAAGAAGGATGTATAGCCATTATTTACTTCCTCCCACATTTACGTCAATGATTTTCATTGTATCATTCCCGAAAATATCCACTACCTTTACTGCAATCTTATATCGCCCCGGATGACAATCATGGAATGGGGTTTTCAGTTCCAATAATCTATCTTTCTTGGTCCGGAAACTTTGCCACTCATTCTCAAAGATGAAGTCGCCAGTCCACACTTCTTCTATCTCGCCACTTGCCTCATTTTTCACTCTCACGATTTCTCGTTTGCTCTCGAAATCAAAATCTACACTCCAGTAATCGATCCAGTCCGTCCAGTTCTTTGTGAGAGTTTCTTTTGTTACAATTCCATTTTTATCTTTCATAACTTTAATGATCTTTCCCGCCTCAACCACGATCCGATTGGTTCCATCCTTCAATGAAGCGGCTGCGTTGTCTATGGAGTCCTGAGAGTAGTACACGGAAAAATCAGTGAGTTCCACAGCAACAGCCGCGCTTTCCCCCTTTTTTCTCGTTTCTCTTGCATGCGGCTTTACCTCAATATAAGAAACATCGTGGAATACTACTTGATTTTTCTCCACGGCTCGCTTATCGAATACTTCGCGGGGTATATACTTGAGTGCGAGGTCTATTCCCTTTGCTTTGGCTTCTTCTTGAATGTTGGGGAAGAGACCCATTTCGAATTCAAAGGCAAGTATGTCAACACGGGAAATACGTTTTTCACGGCATTCAAGAATAATTTCCTCAACAAAAAGCCTGGTTACCGGTAGATTGATCGGGCCGACAGCCACCACGCGTCCCGCCTTTTTTCCCTGAAAACATCTTAAGTTTTCTATCTTTTCAGCTTTATAAGCGCGCAGAATCAATTCAATAAAGTCTTTTTCTTTCTGCGCCAGTTGCTTTTGCCGTTCTTCCTCCCGCAGATTAACATTTACGCCAATATAATGTGCCCGCTCATATTTCCCAAGGTTAAGTATTTCAAATGCACGGAAGTCCTTACCATCTGATTTCATTTGGCGCTGAACCTGAATCATTCTCTTACGGGTGGTGTGTATGGCAAATTTGCCGAGATCGCTTCCAATCCATTTCCGTTCCAGTCTTTCCGCTACCGCAAGCGTGGTGCCAGAACCGCAGAAAAAGTCCGCAACAACATCATTTTGGTTGGATGAGGCTTTTATGATACGCTCAAGAAGGGCTTCGGGTTTCTGTGTGGCATATTTTGTGTCTTCATTAGCCTGTGAATTCACCGGTGGTATATCTTCCCATAAAGACTGGATCGGTACACCCTTCTGTTCATCAAGGAACCGTTTTAAACGTGGTATGCCACCATCTTTAGGCCAGTATATCAGTTTTTTTGCCTCCAATTCATCTAATCGATGACTAGGGTATCTCCACGGTTTTAAGATCCCTTTCCATTCATACTCTGGATTCACGCCTTTATGGCCAAGTAGGCTTGTTGGCTGAAACCTTTTTCCTGTTTCGCTATCGACATAAGAATAATATTTTTCAGTATACTCTTCTCTATATTCACCATATTGTGGATTCCACACGTATTCGCCTGTTTTTGTGTAAAATAATATATAATCCGTTAATTCCGAAAAGTGTTTGTAAGCATTTCCTCTTGGAGTACTTCTTTTCCACGTAATGTGATTATGAAAATTATTAATTCCAAAAATTTCATCGACAATAAGCTTTATGCTATGTCCTATATGCCAGTCGCAATGCACATAAATACTCCCGTCTTCCGCCAGCAAATCGCGCATTAACATCAGCCGTTCATAAATCATCGCAATAAAACTGTCAGCGCCCCTTCCCCACGTGTCCCGGTAGGCAAGCTCTTCCAGCACATTCGGTCTTTTGGTGAAAGTATCTTCACCAATCTCAATATCCATAGAAAAATCTGCACCTACATCAAAAGGCGGGTCAATATAAATGAGCTTAATACCACCCTCTTTTTCTATCTCCTCGCGCAGGGGTCCATTTTTGAGAGATGAAAGTATAAGCTTATTCTCTCCCCAGATAAGCTTATTGGTCCATCCAGCCTTTTGTCTCCCACGCTCGTCAAGCCTATAATCAAAAAACAATTGATCTCGCGCCTCCCCCTTTTTTAACTTTAACCCTGATTGCTCTTTATCACCTATGCGATCTCGCGGTTCATCCACTTGCTCAATCACCTGAAAAGGCAGAACTATGTTACAGATTTCACTGGTCTTACCATTCCACACCAGTTCCACTTCACGCTTATCACCAAACAGAAGAAAACGGTATTTGTCAGGTAGAGGCCTGTCATTTTCAATTAACTTCATTATTTCTCGTTTTTCGCTTTCCAATAGCTTCAAAAAATCACTCCCCTTCTGTCCTGATTGTTTTTCCCATCAATACAGCCCTCCCAGTTTCACCTGATCAAACCGGGCGGCACGCTTTCGGGCTTCCGGCTTTTCGATGCTTTTCATCAGCCAGCATGTCTATGCACAGAGCCTTTTCCTTTCCTACTCTACCCTGTTAGTTTGTTTGATGGGGCATAAACCATGAAAACGCTTTAAAAATAATAATCGTCCTCCTCTGACAAGATTAGAAATCTTGATTGTCATCTGATCTAAAATAATATTTCTCAGCAGGTATTGGGTCGGGGGGTTGTGGTATATCTATAAATGCTGATATTTTAACTGGCATCCAAGGATATTGGGCTGTGTCCGTGGCAAAATTCTTACTTCTATAGTCCCAGTCATTTCCCCAGAATTCAGGTAATGAATTTTCACTGGTTATGCAAAAAAGCTTTTTGTATTCAATGTTAAAAGACTTCATTTTATCATCTTCTGCAATCGCAGAAACCTCGACAATCTTCACTAACGTTCCTTCTTCTCCTCGATTCAATTCTAATACCTCTCTTTCCCTGGCAATTTTGCTCAGTAGACTTCCGATCTCCGTTCCAATTTGTTCGTAATGTCTATCGAGTATTTCTCTCGCAAATACCAAGCGTATATTTTTTTCAACATGTGGCTTCAATTTCTTATCTATTTTAGGAAACTTTATGCTTTCTGATAAATAGGTCATATATCGGGTTAACTCTTTACACTTCTCAAGAATCGAGGGGGAAATAAGATTTAGAAATCTATATGTAACATATTTTCCACGGACTTCACAAGGTTCGATAACCGGACATTTATAGTCATATATAATTTTTACCCACTTCGCATCATCACTTTGATAAAACCTAAAATTTTCGGGACAAATCTTTTTTAATCGTTGGTACCATTCATCTTCAGTGTTTGTTGGAACACTATTACCTAATTTAAGAAGTTGCTCAACATTTTTCTCTATATCAATTAAAATCTGATCTGCATTTCTTTTGATGTCTTCAATATCCGTTTCTTTGATTGGTCTAAAATGTGCGAGCGCATTTCTTACATGTGAAATTTCCGATAATCTTCTATTAACGTCTTCTTTTTTAAATCGAAAATATTTCTTGAAATTTTTCCAGTATGAATCGGATATTATAAATTTGTTGAGGTCACCGATGGTTAAATACATTATAGGACAAGTAACCCGATAACCCAAATGACCGAATTCTTCTGCCTGAGTCATCCTTTTTTTTGCAATAGATTTGATAGATTCCTGTTTTCCCTTATCTATTTCAATACTTGCAACGTCCCATTTTTCAAGCAACGCATTTTTTAGCACCACATATACGAACATACGCAAAATATTCTCAAATCTAAACAGTACATTTAATCCCTCGAAATAGTGCAACGATATCCAATTATCAGGCAACTTCACTTTGCCTTCTTTCTCAATAATGGCTTTTTCCCACTGCATTTTATCCAACTCCTACAATAAAAGTTGGGGGCACTGCCCGAGAATTATAAAGGCTCCACCTCACCAATCTTCAAGCTTGCCCGCCCAATTTTCACACACAGAACTCCTTTATTTTGCTGGAAGTGTGTAAATAAAACCGGGTCTATCTGCGCTTCTATGCACATAGCCACCCCCATTATACCACAACGCTAACCCACGCTTCCCCCTCCCAGGCCACTCTATCCCATAACATGAGGAATTCCCGTGCCTCGGGGTTTATGGGTTTTCCGCTACGCGTCCCTCCGCTCGCATAGATCATCGGTGACTTTGTTTATTCTTCGCTTTTCTTGTCATCATCGTCCCAGGGACCTCCTCGCCCTGAGTTTATTATGCCACAGCCACTCGACACCACCTTGCATTGCCCTTTCCATGTTATGACCTTCCTGGCGATGGATGCAGAGATTAAAACTCTATGCAACCTTTAAGCGGTTTCCTCATTCATTGGGCACTCGAATATATTAACTAATCCATCAGGAATTCCTCGTCTTCGATTAGTGTATTCTTGATCTGATGCTCTGCGTGATCCCTCACCGATTCAAAGAAGCGAAAACTCGCGGAGCCTGGAGGAAAATCCTTCATTACTTTTTCTGAATCCTCATTGAGCTTCACATCCTTTGGCATTGGCTTTCCTGGGCTACCAAATCCGCCCCCTGAGACTGTTATCTTGAATAGGTTTTCTCTTACCTTTTTGTGAGATTCCTCGCCCAATAGATAGGATTTTTCCAACAATTTTGAAATCAGGTCAACATTTTCGAAGACTACCCTGGATGGCGCACTTTGAAGTAAACAAGCAGCTGCAATTATCTTGTCGGATTCACCCGTTTCGATCCATTCATCGAGTGCATCAAGACTTGCCTTGGAATACCCATTTGACATGTAACGATATAGATGGGAAAGGAAATATACTAAATCCTCATTGGAAATTAAAGCCTGATCGCGTACTTTTTTCAATAGTCTGCAATATTCTGGAGAGCTGGAAATATTCTTGAACGCTTCGCTATAGCCTTGGGCTGAAATTGGCTGATAATCATGATTCTGATATTCCTCTTGCCCTTTTATCCTCAGGCGCGCAAGAAAGAAATCAATGAGAACTGAGGGATTTCGCTTAGTGACATATCCCAGAAAACGGTCTATGTAATGGCTTGAGTGTCGGATCTCATTAACGGGCTCCAGTTTTGAAACAATCTTGGATATGTCATCATCGCTCAAAGAGTCTGGAGAAATGCCATATTGATGATCAAAAAGGGAGCAGATTTTTTCAGCGTATTTTTCATTTTTTCCACAGTCAAATAGAAGAGCAAGATTGATTGCTACCTTTTTCATTGGCTCCTCTATTCTCCTCAAGCAGTCAAGAGTCATCAGTTTGACATTTTGATCAGAGTATGATAATAATGCTCTTATTACTTTGATATCGTCTTTCGAGAGCTTTTGGGCCCATCCCCAGCTTGAATATCCGTGGGCGACTGAGAGACAAATCCTGTCGTTCCCTGTCTCAATAGCTTTTTTGATAATATCAATGGCTTTATTCTTATCTTTGCGCATTATTGGATTAATAGAAGCTGCAAAATTGAGTGAAAGATGAGAATCCTTTCGATCGATTATATGTTTGCTTATCTCCTCAGCCAATTTCAAGTTCATTTCTGATATTTTCTCGATAAAACGTCTTGGCTCAGGTTTGTGGCTGAGGGATGAGTCAATGCTCTTGAAGTGGCTGAGAGTTTTCTCCAAATATCCGATGGCCTTCTTTGTGATTGGAAATTTCTTAAGGAATTCTGAGGCGGCGATTTCGAGCTCTGAATTTACTCTTTTGTAATATTCATTGTGATCCTCGCTTATTCTGGCGAAATCATAACGGTACCAGAGTGCCCTGTACATCCTGATATCAAAAGTATCAGATATTAAGGAGATTACTTCTTTGGCTTTATTCCTCACTTCTTTGTTGCTGGCCCGTTTGGCGAACCACTCAAGATCAGAAGCAGTCTGGATGAGTAATATGGGATCAGTCTTCTTACCCAAAATAGTTTTAATAATCTCAAGTATTTCCATCTGCTCGGGAATCCATTGTGTTTTGTCTTTCTTCTTAATCTTTAGATTGTATATGCCAATCGGATCATTTAGCCCATCAATCAGGACCCTAAGGGCTGTCAGTGAGATATTTATTGGACCAGCAACCGCACTTTCCTTAATTAATAAAAGCGCTTTATCTCTTAAGGATTTTGTGCTTTCATAGCTGACCAAGAAGGATCTCATAACTATTTTATACCCCTCGGCATAGTCAGTAGTGCTCACCTTCTGGAGCATACCTTCAAGTATGGCAAGAGGTGAGTGAACACAATTTTGTGCATCAGGTTCTTTTAGCCATCGTTCAACTGCCGCGAGTATGATTCTATGCACGCTCTTTTGTTTTCCGATATCATACCCAGCTATTTCAGAGAGGATCCTTATCGCATGTCCCGGATGGGTATTGGTTTCTCTTTTGTCGTTTTTCCCGATGCTCCAAAGCAAGTCACAGCATCGGGGCAGGTATTCAAGATGTAATCCAATTCTTCGGAGGATCTCCGGAAGAGATGCAACAACATCATTATGGGTGAATTTGTATAGGCCATCGTCATTTTCCGGATCAGTCTTTGTCGCTGGATTCCTGAGGGCATATTCAATCAATGCAAGTGCCCTGGAAGGTTGATATACTGCAATTTTCTCTACCCACCTTAGCATTATTTTTCTTTCATAATGTGATGCTTTCCTGAACTCGTTTTCCAGGACCCTCCAAATATCCGATATCAAGTGGATTTTCTTACCCTCGGCGTTCACTCTCCAATCTAGCTCAGCCAGATTCTGGAGAACATTCTCAGGAAGCAAATCTGCAAATCTGTCAAAGACTTTTTTTGCATATCCTGTTGCATCTCCATTGGATGTGACACAGGCTTTGCCTAGGATATGATCTGAGAGCACATCAGGAGTTATTTTTAATAGATTTCCACGTCTTAACAAAATGCCGGATTTTTCCATCATATCAATTGCTTCAATTAGTTTTAGACTATCAATACCTATGAATTCTGAGGCTCTTTTTTTGAATTCTTCACTTAGGGGGCGAATCGGAGAGAGGGCGGCGATGAGCGAAAGCAGATCTCTATAATTCTCTGGGGTTATCTTGTTGCTAATCGCACCATATAACTCATCCTGAAAGCGGTTGAAAATGGCGCTTGGAAAATCACTATGGCGCTCCAATAATAATGGATGTATCTTTTTCTCAGCAAGAAATCGCCCACCTACCACTATTACCAAGGGAGATTCCTTTGCCGCATGAGCCAATGCCTCCAGAAGATCCGAATTGCTTTCACCAAGAACAAGCTGTGCCAGTTTTTTTAGGTCTCCTGTGCCCAGTTCCTTAATTTCATCAAGCTTCATAATATCGCGAGGATCAAATCCACTGATAATGACTGATGATTCTATATATTCAAGTTTATGAGGCCTGAGAGAGAGGATTAGTCGCACATCGTGGTGATGTTCCTTAACCAGGGACAATAGACATTTCAGATCTTCCCGACGATGGGCATCGTCGACAATTATGATGCATTTCGTTGCAGGCAGCCGATGAACTCTCTGTGCATCTATTTCAATTTCATCTCTCACCAATAAGAGGGAGTGCTTCGGATGCTTTTTCTTGGTTTCCGAGCTGAATTCATAGAGTATTCTGCTTTTTCCGATGCCCCCTCTGCCATACAAGAGGGCAATCTTTTTTTTTGAATTGACGAATTTATGCAGATCTCTGACGACATTGCCAAATCCAACGAGAGTATAGGTGTGATTCAAGAGACTACTCGGATTCATGAAGGGTTTGAAGAAGTTTTCGTACCTGGTGAATGCGGATCTATATGCTTCTAACGATGTTAGTATATCTCTGGCATTTCTATCAAGCTTCTGAGCATAAGGAACCGTCATCTTCCAGGCTTTACCCGTCAGTTCGACATTCTCTCGATTTACATGTTGCCAGTATGCAACTTTGTTTTTCAAATCACAGAGTATAACAATGACCGAGAGAGAGTGATTTGACCATTGATTGAGATGCTCAATATCGCCTCGGTAAACAATTCCTTCTTGGTTTTTTTCTTCAAAGTAGCTCTCACCTGCTTTTACTTGTGCTGCAATAAGCCTCCCTGTAGCCATCTCCTTTTCAACAATTTCAATTTGACCATCAATTCCAAAGTCAGAATCTTCCTCACGTCTAAATATCCATTCGAGCTCATCAATTACAATTCTTTCGACAAAATTGACACCCGTTTTACCTGTCTGCTTTTTCACCTTTGGAAATTTCAAGTATATCACCCATTCCAATGTTTGAATTTATTTCTCAAGTCTCTTCCACGCCTCAAGAATTAGGCGGCGTGTGTGGTATTCGCTATATGCTCCTATTTCTTTTTCTTTTAAAATGCAGAACGTTTCGCCTGGAAAGTCTTCTCCATAGACATCTTTAGGTTTGAGGATGTAGCGGATCCCGTCAAAAGTGAGTCCGTAGAGCTTCGCATAGTATTCATCTCACGTTTTGCGTACAATCTACTGATTAATGTCGGTACTTCCCTTTGTCACTCCCCTCTGCTCCCTAACCCCCAAACGGCCCCATCTTCACATACTCCTCCCGCTCGCGCGCCATCGCCGTTTCCACGTAAATAAGCGTCGTCCCCAGATACTCGTGCCCCATCAGCTTCTTCAGCACAAACATCGTCTGATCCGCAAACCATATATCCGCCACGTTCAGGTTCTCCTCTTCCGCCAGGCGAACCCCCGTCGCATACATCAACCGTGAAATCAGGTTATTCCGGAACGCCCATTTTCCCTTGGTATGC
>MTKX01005078.1_pt2 | contig 28145 bp, 23 predicted proteins | sample 1042771 | NCBI WGS metagenome assembly MTKX01 (sample SAMN06212183, study PRJNA360534) | anaerobic digester metagenome | biome: Wastewater treatment plant; material: sludge; isolation source: anaerobic digester fed with sludge from wastewater treatment plant | place: Denmark: WWTP Randers ...
TTTCATCTCTCTAAGCGGCTGCTCGAAGAAGGCAGAAGCGTTGTTGGTATCGACAACCTGAATGACTACTATGATGTAAACCTTAAGAAGGCTCGCCTCGCCATTTTGAAAAAATATGACAACTTTACCTTTCACAAGATTAATATCGCTAACCGCCGTGCTATGGAGTCTTTGTTCAACGGTTTACTCAAAACTCAAGCGACCCACGAACGGGTACCCCGACTCAAAATTAAAGAGCCACCCATCACGCGCCACCCATCACGTGTCACGGGTACTTTCGACACTGTTGTTCACCTTGCTGCCCAGGCAGGTGTCCGATACTCGATTACCAACCCCTATGCATACATCGATAGCAATATTGTCGGTTTTATGAATATCCTCGAAGGCTGCAGGCATCACAAGATCAAACATCTCGTGTATGCATCGTCGAGCTCTGTCTATGGCGCAAATACAAAGATGCCCTTTTCCATTCATCACAACATCGATCATCCGGTTTCGCTCTATGCAGCAACAAAAAAAGCAAACGAACTCATGGCCCACACCTATTCGAGCCTTTACAATATCCCAACAACAGGGCTGAGGTTCTTTACTGTTTACGGCCCTTGGGGCAGGCCAGACATGGCTCTATTTCTCTTCACGCGAGCAATCCTTGAAGGGAAGACCATTGATGTGTTTAACCGTGGCAATATGCAGCGTGACTTTACTTATATTGATGACATAATCGAGGGTGTCATGAGGGTGATAAAGAAGATCCCAAGGCCGAACAAATCGTGGAGTGGTGATAACCCGGATCCTGGAACAAGCTACGCCCCTTACAGGGTATACAATATCGGCAACAACAATCCTGTAGAGCTCATGACATTTATTAAAACCATAGAGAAAACTCTCGGCAAGAAAGCGAAGAAAAATCTTTTACCCCTTCAGGCTGGGGATGTACCTGCCACGTACGCAGATGTAGATGATCTCATACATGATGTGGGTTTTAAACCGGCCACGCCAATTAACGAGGGCATAAAGAAATTTGTTGATTGGTACCTGATGTATTACCAAGAATCCTAATGGAACAACATGAAGTATTAAGAAAAGTGGTAGAAAAGCTCCGCGACCTGGATATCGAGTATATGTTGTCCGGTTCTGTGGCGATGAATTTTTACGGTCAACCGAGGATGACCCGTCATATTGATATAATAATTTCTATCAAAGAGACACAAATAAGGAGATTTATCGATGCTTTCAAAGAAGAATTCTATATTGAATCCGAAATGGTTTTAAAAGAGGTCTCTGGGAAAGGGATGTTTAATGTTAGCCTCAACGATTATATAGTAAAGGTCGATTTTATTTTAAGAAAAGACACAAAATACGATATTAATGCTTTTGAAAGACGCAGGCTTGTTAACGTTGGTGATTTTGAGATCTGCCTGATATCACCGGAAGATCTTGTTCCTAACAAGCTCCTGTGGGCAAGAGAGGGTAATTCAGAGATTCAGAAGAGAGATGTAAAAAACATCCTGATGATAACAGATGACTTAGATTTCAATTATTTGAGAGATTGGTCAAAACGACTCTCAGTCGATTCTCTTTTGGAAGAATGCCGGTCATGAATGATACAACAGAAAAGATTGCAGCAAGCATGTGTAATAAATTTAGAAAGAAAAGCAATCAGGAGAGAATGGCATGGACTTTGCCATTTTTGATACTGCACAAACAATAATGCTGGCATCGCGGCCCAATCTTTCAGTTACCGAGAAAAGAAAGATGCCCTTTCTTAGGCTCTATGGAAATGAGCTTGACAGTCAAATTATCAAAAAGGTACTCGCCCACCTGGAGAGTTTACCGGTTCAATAGTGTGCCAACCGGTAATCTTGGTAGATAGCTGCGTAGCCGACAGGCTTACTTGTTTGAAAACATTGGAAGAATATCACTAATAAGGTTAACTGCCTGACGAGATTAAGTGAAGGTGTCAAGATGTTGCTTCCACTCGCTTGATAGTATAACAATGACAATTTTGCATTAGATTGCAAAATATTTGCAATGAAGATTACAAGAATGTACGAAAAAACTCTGAAGACCTTATTTGCCCAGTTTCCTGCGGTAATGGTCGCTGGTGCGAGACAGGTGTACAAGACAGCGCATACAGTAGAAAAATATAAATGCCTGCTATGTTGCATCACGAACGACTACTGACTATCCTTTTGCGGATGGCATAAAAGTAATACCGGGAAAGTTCATCTCTGATTATGTTTGAGAAAATCAATGATTGTTATTACTGTGTTTGAAACCGCAAATATAGGCAGATAAAAGCTGATAAATTAGATGTATTAGCAATCCACGTCTGCTATGAGTGATACGCATACCGGGTTGTCAGCCGGGGCCTGACGGCGCATAAAATCGAATCATAGCAAAGATGGCATGACCAGTTCTCTACGACAAAGGTAGTTCCTTTGAAGTTTGACTTAAGATAGTCGCGACCTTTCTAAGCGCACATTAACATTTCAACAATTGATTAGCTATCAATTCTTCTCATGAGCTTACCATTGTGTCTTATTTTCATGTTTTGAAGGTTGTGCCTTATTAATAGTCCGAAAACAAGTCTCAAGGTTTTTCTTGGATATCAAAACATTACTTATAAACGCAGGATGAAATTGGCTGAGTTCTTACCAAAATACTATATGTTCAAAATAACATGTGTGGGATAGCGGGAATTTTTAGCTACAGCTCTGACGCTGTGCCCGTCGATCAGAGCGATCTAATGCTTATCAGAGAGCATATGGTTTCGAGAGGTCCTGACGGGGCAGGGATGTGGATATCAGAGGATCAGCGTGTTGGATTTGCTCATAGAAGGCTTGCTATAATCGATCTCTCAGATAATGCCGCTCAGCCGATGAAGGATCCAGAGACCGGTAACGTTATAGTGTTTAATGGAGAAATTTACAACTACCGAACACTTAGAACAGAACTTAGTGCTGTGGGGCATCGTTTTCACACCAGGTCTGACACCGAGGTACTTCTAAAACTTTATGCGGACAGTGGCCAGGAGATGTTTAAAAAAATAAGAGGTATGTATGCTTTTGGCATTTGGGATGAGAGGCAACACCGTCTGCTCCTTGCTCGAGACCCGTTTGGCATAAAACCACTTTACCTGGCAGACGATGGGAAAACACTCATATTTGCTTCTCAGGTCAAAGCATTGCTTGCTAGTCATAAAATAAAAACTAGTCCGAGTCCTGCCGGCCATGTTGGTTTTTTTTTATGGGGACATGTTCCGGAGCCCTTCACGTTGTATAAAGAGATCCTTGCTTTGCCGGCTGGGGCAAGTCTACTAGTTGACGCTACAGGCAAAAAAGTAAGCAAACAATTTTTTAAATTTACATCCGAATTAAGGGGTTATGAAAGAAAAGCTGAAACAGTAGAAAGTATTCAACAATCCCTTCGTGAAGCCCTACTTGACTCAGTCCGGCATCACCTCGTCTCAGATGTGCCCGTAGGGGTATTTTTATCTGCCGGGCTCGATTCTACTACGATAACAGCACTGGCAGTAGAGGCGGGAGAGTCGGAATTGCGTACAATTACACTGGGTTTTAATGAGTACCAAGACACCTCTGATGACGAGGTACCAATGGCCGAACTGGTTGCAAAACATTACGAGACATCGCATAAGACTTGCCAGGTAACAAGACAGGATTTTCTTGCTGAAATAGACCATGTATTAGAGGCGATGGATCAGCCATCTATTGACGGGGTCAATAGCTATTTCATGGCAAAAGTTGCGCACGAATCGGGACTTAAAGTTGCCCTCTCGGGATTAGGCGGTGATGAGCTTTTTGGTGGATACTCGGGATTTCAGGACATCCCACGTTTAATTCAAACTCTGAAAATTTTCAAGCGGCTCCCTGAAGTCGGAAAAACTTTTCGTTGGATATCTGCGCCCTTGGTGAGTAAGTTCATATCGCCAAAATATGCTAGTTTATTTGAATTTGGTGGCGATTGGGCGGAAGCCTATTTTTTGTGGCGTGGTCTTTTTATGCCCTGGGAACTGTCCCAAGTGCTGGAACCAGAAATCATTCGAGAGGGGTGGCAGCAGCTCGAAACCTTTTCAAAACTTCACCACACAATCGAGGGTCTTGAACCCGAACGTCTAAAAATTACAGTTCTTGAAGCTTCATGGTACATGAGAAACCAACTACTCAGGGATATTGACTGGGCATCCATGGCCCACTCGGTCGAGGTGCGTGTGCCTCTGTTAGATATAGAACTCATGCGGACAATTGGGTGTCTTGTGTACGGTGGTTATGCTCCAACAAAGCTTGATATGGCGCGATGCCCGATTAAATCATTGCCAGAGGAAGTCTTAAATCGAAGAAAGAGCGGTTTTTCTGTGCCGGTAAGGGACTGGATACTTCAAAAAGATGCAGGCGTTGGTGGGCGGAGCTCTGATTCTAAACGCGGGCTCCGCCCATGGGCTGTAAAAATAGGCAAGCACTTTTCGATAGGTATTGAGTCATAGAAACCAACCTCAATAAACCGTTAAGAGTCGTTCAATGCGGGTAGCACTTGTAGCTGGTGAGATGTGTTCGTATGGCGGGATTCAATCCTTTATGTGGCGAGTCGTAGAAGTGATCAATGAACTTGTTGTGGAGGGTGTTGCCGAAGGTAAGGTTTTTAGCTTGAACGACACTACCAATAACCTAAAAACACATCCAAACATGCCTAAAACATTGTTGGCACGGGGGGCTGACCATTCCAAATGTCGACTAATCAAAGATATATTGAGATATGCCTACCCAATAGACATATTAATAGTCGGGCATATCGGGCCTGCGCCATTGGCTTACCTTCTTCATAAATTTGGTTGCATTAAGCGCTATTTTGTTATTTTGCATGGGATTGAAGCATGGAAACGCGTTTCGATTCTTGAGCGATACGCTGCTCGCAGCGCAGAGCGAGTTATTGCTACGACCCAATATACAGTAAATGTGTTTTCAAGAAGAAATAAGATCGATGAATCGCTTTTGCAGGTGATCCCGATCTGTACTGACGAAGCATCTATATTACCTCAACAGAGGATTCAACTGAAAGGTGGTTTTAAACTACTTTGTGTGGCAAGGCTTGCAGCTTCAGAGCGTTATAAAGGTGTAGATCATATTTTCCAGGCATTGGCAAAATTCAAGTCACGGTATCCGGAAATTCACCTCAATGTTGTTGGTGATGGTGACGATCGAACTAGACTGCAATTCAACGCTGAAGAACTCGGTGTTGCCGACCAGGTAACTTTCTGGGGACACCTCTCCGATGAAGAACTTAATGCTGCTTATACAGATTGTGATGTGTTTGTGATGCCCAGTAAAATGGAAGGTTTTGGAATAGTCTTTCTGGAGGCAATGAGACACGGGAAGCCTTGTATCGGAGGCAACAGTGGTGGTACCCCTGAGGTAATAGAACATAGAAGGAGCGGATTTCTGGTGGAGTATGGAGACGTAGATGCGCTTGCGAGACACATTGAAAGCTTTTATAACGATTCTTCACTTGCAGGGTCACTTGGAGCAAGAGGGTATGAGATCATCTCCAGTAAATTTAACTCTACACGATTTCGGAAAAGCTATCGTAATTTGATCATGGGCTATAGCATATGAAATTCATAGCCTGTCATGAAGGTATCCAACTATTTAAAGACGGTATCTGGATATCCGGTGGTCACGCGCTCGCTGCGATTACAACGCTCGTGGGTGTTCGCTTCATTACTGAGCTTGCCGAGCCTTCTGTTTTTGGAGTCTTTGCGCTGGTAAATGGCGTCCTGGTATTACTGCAAGGAGTGTTATTCCAACCAATGGCACAGGCGGCGCTTCGGTTTTATCCAGATTTTCACATCTTGAATGGAACCTCAGAGTTGCGAAAACACCTTACGTCAGTGTTCTTTAACCGTTGGGTTGGCTGTACCGCAGCGCTCGGAGTAATAGCATTGATAGATGTTTCATTGTTTAAATATCTATCACTGCAGGCGTGGCTTATCTTTATCTTAGCTATTGGATTGGAAAGCTGGAAAGTGATTGAGATTGTAATGCGAAATGCAGCTAGCCGTCAGATAGCATATGCCAGTTTGTATCTTGCGGATAGCATTGGAAGAACAGCTGGGACCATAGTCGTGGCTTGGTTACTCGGAACATCACTTGAATCGTTACTTCTTGGGCAAACTGTTGGACTCTTTATAGTCCTCAGTTGTTTTGGGATGTCAGCTCCGTCGGGCGAGAGCAACAAGTGTGCAATATGGAAAGCTTCATCTAACTATGAAATTGACCTCCAGAAGCAAAGCATGAAGCGATTTGCAACACCTCTTCTATGGGGGCCAATTGTTGGCTGGATTAGTAGTCTATCGGATAGATACATAATAGGAGCTATGATTGGTCTTGGTCAGGCAGGAATCTATTCGTCTACTTACAGTTTTGGGAGTCGCCCGATGCTAATGATTGGCGCGATTAACGAGGCAACTTTCCGGCAGGCACTTTATACAACAGTTTCACAGAAAAATATGTTTGAAGCAAGAAGGCGGCTGATTCTTTGGATAACAATTAACCTCTTTTTTTCAACAGCTGTCGCTATAGGGCTAACTTTTCTGACGGCGCCAATTGTTCGTTATTTACTTGCAGCAGAATACCGACCCATAGCTGTGCAAATTTTGCCCTGGATTGCATGGGGCTATGTGTTACTGCTTTTGAGTCAGACAGTTGAACGTCTATTATATGCCCAACAGAAAACGAAAACTGTTACAATAATACAAGCGCTAAGTGCAGCTTTAGCTATACTCGGGGCTTTTGTTGGAGTGCACTGGGCAGGCGTGTTTGGTGTAGCAGTCGCAGTCCCATTTTGTTTCGCGATACAAATGCTGACAACAACAATCCTGGCAGTTCGAATCTGGAGACATAGCCATGAATAATTTCGGATACAAAGAGAATCGTGAAACATTAAGGAACGCGATTTATAGCAGTCATGGTGGTGACTGCCATGAGGCACAGAGCATATTCGACTTACCATCAGCAAAGCGCTGGGGAAGGGCATATCGGTGGTACCTCCGTGGCTGGCTTCCAGAACAAAAGAATGCAACAATATCGGACCTTGGGTGTGGAAACGGTAGGCTTTTGTACTTTTTCAAGGAACAAGGCTACACAAATCTCGTAGGAGTTGACATAAGCCCTGACCAGGTGGTGCTGGCACAACAGGTAGTATCTAATGTTGTCCAAATGAATGCACTCGATTGGTTAACCGATAAGAGACGTCAGCTGGATCTTATTGTGTCACTTGATTTTATTGAGCATTTGTACCGCGATGAAGTATTAAACTTTCTTGATCTGTGCCATGCATCGCTTAAGCCGGGAGGAAGACTGATTCTACAAACACCGAATGCCGACAGTCCATTCGGTATAGCCGTTCGGTATGGGGATATTACACATGAATGCATATACAACGCCAATCAGCTAGTGCGACTATTGCGCCAGGCGGGATTTGCAGATATTGAATATCGCGAACAGAGTCCGGTGCCGATAGGCTATAGTCTATCATCAACCTTTCGATGGATCATATGGTTGATGATTCGTTCTGGTTTGCAGATATGGAACCTGGCAGAGACTGGAGCACGATTACCGGTGCTGACAAGAGTATTTTTTGTTTCAGGCATAATATGTTGAAAATCATCTATTTCGATAAAATATGAAATGGAGCACATCTTAAGCGGTCATGACGTTGGCGAAACATGGATGATATTCCATTTAATTTAGCACAACTCCCTACCATTCTCCAGACACCATTTGAACTTTGGATCAAAAAGCACATTAGCGACATTGATTAGAAAACGCCAAGAACGAATAATATAATGGATTTAAACAGAGCATGATACTAACGTCGTTATCTCGTTTTTTTTCTTTATCCACTCTTGTATTTGCTCTGGTTCTTTGGATGCCTTTGGCGCTACTCTTGCACGAGGTTATTAGTATTTCATTGACAACGATTAATGTAATCACATTAATCGTTGTAACAATAGGTTGCTTGGGTGTGGCTGCAACAACTGTTGCAAATGCGTCAATTAAATTGTGGTTTCCGATGCCATGGTTTTTGCTCACCTCAGCGATTTATTATGGTTTTGGACCACTACTTTACTTCTTTGGGACGCCCGAGACAATAGCTTATGTTGACGAATACCATCAGATAACTGACCTTTCACTATTTCGCGCAAATTTATTGACAGTGGTAGGTATTGCTGGGGTTATATTGATCTATATGTTCTTGACAAAAGTCTTTCCCCTGCATGGCAGCTTGAGGGCGAATGAATCAGTGAAGAAAGATGTTTATGAAATGCAATTATTGAAAAAAGTGGCCATTATTTCTATTGTTATAGGTATTCCAATAAAGATATTTCTTGTACTTCCTCGTGCGTTAGGTATATGGGATGTAGTTCTTCCTGGCGCTCTAGAATATTTTGCTGTTTTTTCCACCTTGGCATTGGTGCCTTTGTTCTTATTATGGTCGACACGTCGAGTGAAGTATCGAATTGTTTTTCTTTTGCTTTTATGCTTTGAGGTAAGTGCAGCGTTTGTGCAACTTAGCAAGCTGGAAATTCTCAAAATAGCTATTGTTCTTATACTTGCAGGAATACTTCGAGGTGTGACTGTCAGGCGGATTGCATTGATAGGTGTTGCTTTATTTATGGTATATGCAATGGTGCTCTTGCCCTTGGTTACCTATGGACGTATTGCATTCAATGTTATGGGATTAACGAGAGGTTCAGAGGCGACTCAACTTATTAAAGATTTTGCAACAGGATCCGTCCAAGACGATCTTGCCAGCATATTACCGGGCGTTCAAGGTTGGTGGTCTCGCCTCAACTATGCAAATGCACAAGCATTTGCCATGGAAGCTTACGACACCCATGAGAAAGGCAATACCTTTGAGTTAGCAATGTGGACAATTGTACCACGAATCCTTTATCCAAATAAACCACTTACTACAATTGGTGACAGGTTTAATGAACTTGTAACGGGAAATCCGGATAGCAAGAGTGCACCAGGAATGTTTGCCGAAGGTTACTGGAATGCTGGTTGGGCAGGGTTGATTATTGTAGCTATGATTATGGCACTTTGTTACTGGGGTTGGGAAAGATACACAGAAAAACAATTATCAGTATTACAATACCAATATCTTCCCGTTATGTGGATTGGTCTTTTTTCGGCAATACAACAGGATTCATGGTTTGTACCTTCGACATTAGGCATTATTCCAATTGCGGTTGTTTTTCACTTTTTGATTAAAATATTTACAAAGTACCAACATTTCAAAAAAAGTCATCGCTTTAATGGCACAAAAAGCTTGTAGACTTATCCATACTATTCCTGCTGTTTCCGAAGAAGCATCAGGCCCGTCTTACTCAGTGGTTCGTCTGTGTGGGTCATTAATCGACCAGAACTGTGATATAACGCTTGTTACGCTAAGTAATGGGCTAATGGCAGGTCAAAAAATGAACTTCTTGAAAGNNACTTCTTGAAAGTTTTTCCTTCTGGTTTAGGGCCTCAACGACTTGGTCGCTCTCCTTTGATGAGAGCATGGCTCGAATCAGAGGGAAGGAACGGAATGCTCAGGCTAATACACAACCACAGCATCTGGATGATGCCCAATGTTTATCCAGGCTGGGTGGCGAAGAAATACAAGGTGCCGTACGTTGTTTCGCCACGAGGTGCTTTTTCTGAATGGGCCATGGCCAGCGGCTCTAGAATTAAGCGTATCTTTTGGCCCCTTATGCAAAGACCTTCTCTGGAAGCGGTAACGTGCTGGCACGCGACGGCGGAATCCGAATACAGGGATATTCGCCGTCTGGGTTTTCGTCAGCCAGTTGCAGTAATTCCTAATGGTGTAGATATTCCTGAGATGCCCGAAAAAGACGAGTCTCAAAACCATACGCTTTTATTTCTTGGCCGTATTCATCCTAAAAAAGGCTTAGACATGCTTCTACCAGCCTGGAAGGCAATCCAGGATAGATTCCCAAGCTGGAGATTACGTATCGTTGGCCCTGATAATAGCGGATACTTAATTAAAATGCATCGGTTTGCAAGCGATTTAGGGTTGCAGCGTGTCGAATTTTACGGGCCTTTGTATGGTAAAGACAAATGGACAGCTTATCGAAATGCTGATCTTTTCATTCTCCCCAGCTATTCGGAAAACTTTGGGATGGCTGTAGCTGAAGCCCTAGCTTCGGGTTTACCTGCAATTGTATCAAAGGGAGCGCCATGGGAGGGTTTGGGTGCGAGAAATGCTGGGCGTTGGATCGACAATAACATCGATGCCCTAATAGGGTGTCTTGAGGAATTAATGTCCTGCAACTCAGAAACCCTTGACAAAATGGGACAGAGGGGCCGTATGTGGATGGAGCAGGAATACTCGTGGGACAAAATTGGTCAAAAAATGGCTGAGACGTACCAGTATTTGTTAAATGGGGGTCAATTGCCCCCCTGGGTGATGGAAGATTGAAGTTGGACCCCAATAGTAACATCCGTTCGTGGAGTGCCGGAAATACTCCGGTGGCAGTGATTATGATATCGCTCAACGAAGGTCATAACATGAAAGAAGTACTTGACAATCTCAGGGGATTTGCTCAGGAAGTCTTCCTCGTTGACAGCTACAGTCAGGATGAAACAATAGATATTGCCCTGAAAANNGAAAGGCTTACAGAAGAATTAAAGACCAATCTTCATGATACTATTATGAGTGAAAAAGCTGACGGTATCTCTGTAGTCAGGCGTTTGTGGTGGATGGGTCGCCCTATGCCAGTTCATCAATCGCTTGTTCGTGTGTGGAAAACAGGCTGTTGTCGCTTCGCCGATGTTGCTGTTAACGAACATCCTATTATAAAAGGTCGGATAATTCATATCCCAGGTGACATAGAACATCATGACAGTCCAGACTTAGAACATTGGTTAGAGAAACAGAACCGTTATAGTTCTGCCGAAGCTATCAGGAATTACCAAAAAGCACCGCTTGCAGACATGCCTCGCCTTTTCGGTAAACCTATCCAACGGCGTATGTGGTTGAAGAAGAAATTTTACAAGATTCCCGGTCGATACATGCTGCTTTTTTTCTACCACTGGCTGATTCAAGGGGCATGGCGTGTAGGCTGGGTTGGTTACACCTGGGCTCGTATGCGCGTTTATGTGATGCGGTTGGTAGAGTATAAGCGGAGAGAGATGGAGTTGAGAGGGGAAATTTACGGGAAGAAATGCTACGGTTCTGGTCAACCTGATCAAAGGGTTCTCCAGTTTGATTAAAGTACTCCTCATCTTTGGAACGCGCCCGGAGGCGATCAAGCTTGCTCCGGTAATACGGAGCCTGCGAGATATGCCCTTGATCTTCAATACTCGTGTGTGCGTGACTGCCCAACACAGACAAATCCTAGATCAAGTCCTGGATTTATTCGAAATTATTCCGGACTACGATTTAAACATTATGACGACAGATCAAAGTCTGGCACAGGTGACGCAGAAAGCTGTTGAAGGGTTGAGTAAGATAATTGAAACAGAAGGGCCCGATGTGGTTCTGGTGCAGGGAGATACTACCACAACTTTCTGTGGTGCTCTCGCTGCTTTCTATAATCAAGTGAAAGTGGGTCATATTGAGGCCGGCCTGAGAACATCAAACAAATACGCCCCGTTTCCTGAGGAGATAAACAGACGACTCACCACCCAGTTGACTGATTATCATTTTGCACCAACTGAGTTTGCCCGCAGATCTCTTATTAACGAGGGAATAAAAGAAAACTCAATATGCGTGACTGGTAATACTGTGATTGATTCACTGATGTGGATTCAGGAGAAGATAAAACAAAAAAACTGAGCCTACCCGACGGTTTGGAAGATACCCTTGATGGCAGGAGAATTGTTCTTGTGACCGGGCATCGTAGAGAAAGCTTTGGGGAAGGTTTTAAAAACATCTGCATGGCTATTCGCGATATAGCAGATCGTTTTGACGATGTTTTGTTTGTGTACCCTGTGCATTTGAACCCGAATGTTCAGGAACCAGTGAATAGATTTCTTCGCGGGCATCAACACATTCATCTGGTCGAACCACTAACATATGCTCCATTTGTGTGGCTGATGAATCGTGCGACCATAGTCCTCACAGACTCCGGTGGTGTGCAGGAAGAGGCGACTTCCCTGGGCAAACCCCTCTTGGTGCTGAGAGAGACAACTGAGCGCCCTGAAGCAATTGAAGCGGGCAATGCTTTTTTGGTGGGGACAAAAAAAGAAACTATTATATCTCATCTGAGTGATTTGCTGGTACGTCAGCACAAAATAGAGGAGATGGCAAAGACAAACAATGTGTATGGTGATGGACAGGCGGCTAAAAGAATTGTTGGTATCCTTGAAAAAAAATTGGGAGATGGTTGATGGCGAAGATTCTTATTACGGGAGGCAGGGGATTTATTGGTACAAACTTGACGAATGAACTGCGTTCAAGGGGCCACGATGTTTGGACATCTGACATTTTACAGGGTGAACACACCCAACATTTGAAAGCAGATACGGGTGTGTTTCAGCAAATGGATTCCATCTTCAAACAATATCGATTTGACTATGTTTACCATCTTGCTTCTGAGTATGGCCGTTGGAATGGAGAAGACCACTATGAGAATCTCTGGCGAACGAACGTGATTGGCACAAAGAACATGTTACGGTTGCAGGAGCAGCATCGGTTTCGCATGGTTTTTTTCTCCAGTGCAGAGGTATATGGGGATTATGACGGACTCATGTCTGAAGATGTCATGGAACGCATACCTATTAAACAGATGAATGACTATGCGATTACAAAGTGGGCAGGAGAGTTGCAGTGCTTGAATCATGCCGCAATGTTTGGAGTGGAGGTGGTCAGAGTTCGACCTGTTGGCTGTTATGGGCCTCACGAATATTACAGCAGATATCGTGGGGTGATCCCGATCTTTGTCTATCATTGTCTCATGAATAAACCTTTCACGGTTTACAGGGGTCACAAACGGATTTTTGATTATGTGGAAGACACGTGCAGAACTTTTGCCAATATTGTCGACAGCTTTATTCCCGGTGAGGTGTATAATATTGGGGGCAAGGAAGAATGGATTATTGGTATTGAGGATCTTGCATATATTATCCTCAAAGAGACTCGTGCCAGCCCTTCGCTTGCTATATTTAAAGAAGGGGAAAACTTTACAACCAGGATGAAAATGGTTGATTTTTCAAAGTCACGGAGGGATTTAAAGCATAACCCAAAAATTGAAATCCATGAAGGAATTCGGAGATATGTCGAATGGATGAAAAAAGTTTATGATTTGTAAGAATTATGGAGGTATACAGGTGCGTGGATGATTACAAGAAACACTATGCAGATAAAGTTGTATTAATAACTGGTGGCGCGGGATCGATAGGCTCCAACCTCACGAGGGCCTTAGCACAACTTGACGCACGGACGGTTATAGTCTTCGACGATATGTCTGCAGCATATTCGTGGAACATTCCTTCTTTGCCCAATGTTCTTTTTGTTCGAGGATCTGTAACAGATGAGGTTGCATTAAAAAAAGTTTTTGTCATGAAACCGGATATTGTCTATCACCTTGCTGCCTTTTTCGCCAATCAGAAATCGATAGATTTTCCACAGCATGACTTAATGACAAACGGGCTTGGAACGTTACTTGTCTACCAATACGCTCAGATGTGTGGAACGGGAAGGGTAGTATATGCTTCATCGGGCTGTTCAATATATGGTTCTTCAGCGCCTTTGCCGTTAAAGGAAGATGTCATGTCGATGCATCTGACGAGTCCTTATCAAATAACCAAAATGCTCGGAGAGTTGTATGCAAATTATTTTCTAAATCATTATGAATTGCCAGTGATAAAGACGAGATTTTTCAACTCCTACGGCCCGGGAGAAGTTCCTGGACAATATCGAAACGTGATTCCCAACTTTATTTTTCGAGCGATATCCGGATTTCCGTTGCCTTTAACAGGAGATGGCGACGAAACACGTGACTTTACATATGTAATGGATATCGTTGATGGGCTTCTCCGCGCAGGCTATTATGAAGGGGCAATTGGTCAGGAGGTGAATATAGCTTCGGGCAGCGAGGTGAACATTCTCAAGATGGCAGAAAGGATAAATGAGCTTACCGGAAACCGGGCTGGGATTATAAGGACAAAGAGAAGACAGTGGGACACAAAAAAAAGACTTCTTGCATCCATAGAGCGAGCAAAGGATCTGCTCGGTTATACTCCGCAAACGCCTTTTGATGAGGGATTAGAACTTACCATTAAATGGTTTCGTGACAACTGGGATCAGATTAAACGTGATGCTGAATTTCCGCCAGGCATGTCATCGGCAGTTTTTGGTGTGATTACAAAGAAATGATTTTAAAGAAACCCCAGAGTGGTAAGATCAGACGCATCATTGTAGTTTCAGAAGTATACTACCCTGATGAACAGGGTACTGCTTACTACATCACAGGATTAGCCGAGGGGCTGGCAGAGCACTACCAACTTACTGTTTTCTGTGGATATCCTGCCGTTACAGCACGAGGAAGAAAGGTACTGGCCAGAGAGACAATAAATGGAGTTCGTGTTGAGCGCTCTCACGGGACTACTTTTAATAAAGACAAATTGCTACTGAGACTGATAAACCTGGGTTCCCTGAGTTTGTTTATTTTTTTTAAACTCCTCATTTCTGTGCGCAAAGACGATATTGTAATTGTGGTGAACGGACCCCATCCGTTACCTTATCTGGCCAGGCTGGTGTGTTTCTTTCATAATACAAGGTGTATTTTGCGCATCGATGACGTGTACCCGGAAGTTTTTATCGCTACTGGAATAATACCAGAAAAGAGCATTATAGCGCGCTGCATAAGATATATAAATACAGTGCTCTTCAGGGGGATGGACCGAGTTGTTGTCCTGGGGCGTGACATGAAGGCTCTGGCGGAAAAGGCAACCAAAAACGGTGCCAACCATATTGAAATAATTCATAATTGGGGAGATGTGGATACTGTGCTTCCGAAAGATAAGGCAATCAATCCCTTGCTGGCACAACTTGGCCTCAAAGATAGGTTTGTAATATCTTGTGCTGGTAATATGGGAAGGGTTCAGGCCATAGAGACCATGTTTGGCGCCATCAATCGGATAAAAAACAATGCTGATATACACTTTGTATTTGTCGGCTCTGGCTCGAAGAGACCCTGGATGGAAAGGGAAATCAGAACAAAAAAATTACTCAACGTTACCCTCGTTGACCAGAGACCAAGGTCTGATCAGATAAATTTTCTGAATGCATGTGATCTTGCGCTGGCATCCCTCATACGCGGAATGGCAGGGGCAGGTGTGCCGAGCCGTATGTATAATATAATGGCCGCTGGCAAACCATTGATTGCAATTGCTGAAGAAGAATCAGAATTGTCAAGAGTTGTGCGGGAAGAGCAGATTGGGTGGGTTGTAGAGCCAGATAACCCTGAAAAGCTTGCGAATGTAATCCTGGAAGCATATATGAAAAAAGAAGTTCTTCATAATATGGGAAAAAGGGCAAGAATAGCGGCAGAACAAAAATATTCAAGAGGCAAGATCATTCAAGACTACCGAGGATTATTGCAATCTCTCGACTGTTGAGATATAGACAGAGCATCTGATTAAGTAACTCATTCCAGGCAATAATGATACTGTTGAAGCGGCAGGACATGACCTAGGAAGAAAAGCCAGGGCCAATACTTCATTGAAAATATTCTTCATATTCCTCTTATCCTTTACAACATCTTTTTTCATTATGCCTTTTATAATATATTTAGCCCGCAGGTGTGATTGTATTGATCATCCGGGGCAAAGAAGCATGCACGCTGACCCTACACCACGATGGGGCGGGCTGGCATTAACCGTAGGTATGGTGCCTGCCCTCTTTTTTCTGGAAATTGATCGGCAGGTAATCTCTTTCGTCATTGCAATTCTCATTCTTATTGTTATTGGAGGAATTGACGACTGTAAAAGGCTTGGTTGGAGGACAAAGCTTTTTGCTATTCTGCTTTCCATAACAACCTTTGTTTTTCTCGGAGGCGTATCTATCAGAAACCTTGGCTTCTATGGACTTGACTTTAACGTTCGGCTTGGATGGGTGTCTATACCTTTTACTTATTTTTGCATCGTTGGTGTTACGAATGCAATTAACCTTATTGATGGTTTGAATGGGCTCGCTGGTGGTATATCATTCATGGCTTTTGTTTTTCTTGGGATTGGGGGGATGATGTCAGGAGAGCCTGTGCTTGGGTTCATCTGTTTCTCTTTTGCTGGCGCCCTACTCGGTTTTCTTTTTTATAATTTCCCTAAAGCCCGAATTTTTATGGGCGATTCAGGGAGTCTGCTGATTGGCTTTTCTCTTGCATCGCTTTCAATTTTGCTTACTCAAGGGAACAACCACATTCATGCAGTCGGTCCGATTATTACCGAGGTTGACCTTTACAAGGCCGCCCTCAGTGAAGAGTTTGCCTTACAGCCTATGTTTCCTGTGCTAATCCTTTTTGTGCCTATTTTTGATACCCTCAGAGTGATTACGGTCAGGCTCCTTCTGCGAAAGAACCCTTTCCATCCGGATAGAAGCCATTTGCACCATTTATTCATTAAGTCGGGATTCTGCCCTATTACAACGGTTGTTGCACTCTGGACTGTAACATTTCTTTGTGGGGTCGTCGCTCTTCTGCTTATAAAGCAGTCATCGGTACCATATCTTGGCATTGTACTTGGTTTGTCCCTTTTTGTAAGTTGGCTTGCCGATGCCCTGGGAAGAAAAAGAAAGGATCAACAAAAGCAGTTGAAGGAGGCCAAGGATACATGATTGCGAAAAAAGTATTAAGTGGTATGTCAGTGCTGTTACTGATCATGTTTTCCATGCCTGTGCATGCTATGGACTCAGAAGTTACGAGGGAGACACTTAACGGCCTTCCAGGGTTTTATGTAGCATTCGAAGAATTACAGCCAAACATCAAGCAGTATGATGTCACAGCATCAATGACCAGAGATCAACTACAAAAAGATATAGAAATGAGGCTTCAAAGGGCAAAGATAACAGTTCTTTCTCAGGCTCAATGGCTGAATACACGTGGCAGACCGGTCCTCTACGGGAACATTAATACTCACCTTGAGGATGCAAATATTGCTTACAATATACAGCTTGAAGCCCGCCAGATAGTATTTACGGATTCAAACAACAGAGTAAAAACACTCGCCGGAACCTGGGGCATTACTATGACAGGAATAACAAAGATTGATAAATTGGACGTCATCAGGCAGAATCTTTTAANNGTGGACAGCGAATGGAAAGGATAGCAAGAAGTAAGACGGGGCTGATGGGAAAGGCTGCAAAAAAATATATGTATTGATCAAAAACACTCAGATACAAACAATTACGAAGGGTGATCCCATAATTATCTTGACAAAGGCTTTGGGCAGTGTAAAATGTAAACGTGTTATAGGGTGAGTACTTACAAACATGATATGTACCAAATCCAGTTAGGAGGAGAAAGATCATGATGAAGTTGAGAAAAGTTGTAGGCGTTATTGTTGTTGCCTTGTTTGCGCTTAATTTTATTATTCCTCCTGGTGTTTTTGCACAGCCACAACAGAATGCAGAGATGGAGAAGAAATGTGCAGCCACTAAAGCTGGAACAGAAACCGATGAGGCAGTCAGGCAGTCATGCGCTACATACTTTGAACAGACCGAGGCTGCTGCCGCAGCAGGAGCGAGTGGAGGTGAAGCAGCAACTGCTGGCGTGAGCAAGGGTACCGTTGCTCTTACCATCATAGGCATTGCACTTTTAGGCGGAGCTGCAGCAGCCGCTGGCGGCGGTGGCGGCGGTGGTGGAGGTGGTGCTGTACCTAAGCATAAGAAATAAAACAGAGAAACTGTTTAACCGGATGCGCTCACTGACAAAGTATTAAACTGCCATATTTAGATATACAATTCTGAACTAAATTTCTCTCCAAAGTAGCAGTCACGTTTACCTGAGTTCCATTTAAAATATGATTTTGATGTATATCGTTAAATCAGCCTGAGCAGGAGGAAAAAAGGGTGGAAGAAAAACCTATAGAAACCCAGGAAGAAGAAATCAATCTCTTGGATTACCTCATTGTTCTTGCAAAACAGAAGAGATTTATTATTAAGGTAACTTCTGGTTTCGCAATTATAGCTGCAATTGCCAGTCTTGTCATGTCCCCGGTATACAAAGCTGAGACAAAGATACTGCCGCCGGTGAATATAAGTTCTGGTATTGCATCTCAACTTATGAACCAGTTGGGACAACTGGGTACCATAGCCGGTATAAGTGGTGTGCCAATCAATGGAAAGGCACCAAACGAACTCTATATCGGTTTGTTGAAGAGCAGAACTGTCCTTGACGAAATGATCAACAGGTTTGACCTTATGAAGCTATACGGGAAAAGATACCGTGAGAATGCGAGGGAAAAGCTTATCAATGATGTGCTGACAGTTCGCGATGACAGGAAGAGCGGCATCATAACAATCAACATAGAGGATAAAGACCCGAAGAGGGCAGCGGAAATGGCAAATGCCTTTGTAGAAGAATTGCAGAAGCTTAATACTGGTCTTGCCATAACCCAGGCGAGCCAGAGAAGACTCTACTTTGAGGAACAGTTAAAAGCAGCAAAAACCTCTCTAACTCAGGCTGAAGAAAATATGAAAGGGTTCCAGGAAAAAACAGGGGCACTTCATATTGAATCACAGGCTAAGGCGGTTCTTGAAGGTATAGGAATGATTCGTGCTCAGATCGCAGCAAAAGAAGTAGAGATAAAAGTAATGAAGACATACTCTACTCCTCAGAATCCAGACTTAAAGAGGGTGGAGGAGACCCTAAAAGGTCTAAGGGCAGAACTTGCAAAGATGGAGGGTAAGGGTGGAAAGGGGCATGACCCTCTTATGCCAACAGGCAGGATGGCTCAGCTCGGAACTGATTATGCAAAGCAACTAAGAGACCTCAAGTTCAACGAAGTTCTTTATGGACTGCTTCTCCAACAGTATGAAGCAGCGAAACTCGATGAGGGGAAGAATGCGACCACCATCCAGGTAATTGATAAGGCAGTACCCCCCGAGAAAAGGGTTAAGCCGAAGCGAACAGCAATGGTCATGCTGGCCGCCATTATAGGTTTTTTCCTTTCAGCGTTCGCTGCCTTTCTGATTGAATACCGTGAGCGGGCAAAAGAAAACCCAGAAGACCGCGCACGATTCGACACACTTAAACAGTATTTGAGCTTTAAACGGTAAAAGAAGTGAAAAGCAAGAAGTAAGAAGTAATAAAAAGCTTACAAGCTATCGAGCGGGTAAGCTATCAAGCAATACGATAAACGAGGTAGATATCATGAACCTAAAGAAGACTATAATTGTGTTTTTTCTGATCCTTTCTTTTGAGGGGAGTGGGTTTGCCCAGATGGCACAGATGAACCCTGCAAAGCCAAACTCAGAAGAAATCACTCTGGAGAAGCCATATAATACAAAAGATGGGATAAAAGATCCACAACGCATATCCCCAGAACAGCTGAAGCAACTTGGAATAAAGGACAGCGCTCTCCCCCCGCAGACTCAATCTGTTCCGAGTCAAAAGCCAGAGCCAGATAAACCTGACCAGCCNNGAACCATGGGTAAAATTTCAACAAATATTCGTCAGTTCGGTTACGATCTTTTCCGGCAACCACCGTCAACCTTTGCCCCCGCTGATAGAATACCTGTCGGGCCTGATTACGTTATTGGACCGGGGGATGAACTGCGAATAACCATCTGGGGGAACATCGAAGGACAATGGTCTGTTGTTGTGGACATGGATGGAAAAATCACCCTGCCCAAGGTTGGTACAATTGGCGTAACAGGACTTACTTTTGGTGAACTTAAAACAACCCTCAACAAGGAACTTTCCAGGTACTATACTAATTTTCAGATGAATGTAAGTATGGGCCCGTTGCGAAGCATGAGGGTCTATATCGTGGGAAATGCCGCAAAACCTGGAGCTTACACAATTTCATCCCTTTCAACCCTGGTAAATTCGCTTTTTGAGGCTGGCGGACCGAACAAAACTGGATCGATGAGAGATATTCAGGTTAAACGAAACACTCACACCGTTGTCCGGTTTGATATGTATGACTTTCTCTTAAAGGGAAACAAAACGAAGGACGTCAGGCTCATGCCCGAGGATGTGATTTTTATCCCGCCTGTGGGTCCTCTTGCCGGTATAGCAGGAAACGTAAAAAATCCTGCCATTTATGAGTTGAAGGGAGAGACCAGACTCCTTGATCTTATTGAAATGGCAGGAGGGCTATCAGGTATGGCTTTCCGTGGAAGGGTTCAGGTACAGCGAACCCAAACCAACGAGTTCAGAACTGTTTTCGAAGGTGACCTGATTGATGTAGAAAAGAATGCCGAGAAAAATTTCCTTATCAAAGACGGAGACCTGATAAAGGTGTTCTCTGTTGCTGACCTCAAGAATACTGTAACCATAACAGGGGCTGTCCAGAATGCAGGAGAGTATGGCGTTGAAAGTGGAGTCACCAGGGTCAGGGATATTATAAGCATGTCAGGAGGCCTTCAGTATTATGCATCGAGCCAGATGGAGATTACACGGGTGAAGGTAACCCAATCCGGACCTCAAACTGAACGCTTCGTAATCGATGCCTTCAAGGCTATGGAGGGAGATCCGGCCAATAATGTGCTCCTTGAGATGAACGATTACCTCTTTGTTCGCACTGTGCCTGAATGGCAGCTCTATCGAACTGTTATTGTGGGGGGAGAAGTTAAGTATCCTGGCATGTATACTATTACTCGGGGTGAAAGACTTTCTTCTGTTCTTGAACGGGCTGGAGGTTATACAAATTTTTCCCACCTTCGTGGCGCGGTCTTCACGAGGGAGAGGGTAAGACAGCTCCAACAAAAAAGTTTAGAGGAACTGGCGGAACGCCTGGAGAGAGAGTTGATTACGGAAAGTGCAAGCCGGACAGGTGCTGCTGTGTCAGTCGAAGAGGTGGAGGCAAAAAAGCTGGAGATGGAACAGAGAAAACAGTTTATAGAATCTCTGAAGAAAGTGAAGGCTACGGGCAGGATGACCATATGGCTTGCCCACCTGAGGCTCCTTAAGGGGAGTGAGTATGACATTGAGCTTGAAGAAGGCGATACCCTTTATATACCAGCAGAAAACAAGGTAATCAATGTAGTCGGGGCAGTAATGTCGAATGGCAGCTTTATCTATAATGAGAAATGGGGCTACGAAGACTATGTTCAGATGGCTGGCGGCTATTCACGGCATGCAGATGAAGACAATGTATTTGTTATGAAGGTTGATGGTAGCGCAAGAAAGCTTTCAAGGGGATTCATGAACTGGAGCCCTCTGAAAAAGAGGTGGGAGATTGCGGGATTCAATGAATCCAGAGGAGTGCTTGAGGCAGGGGACTCTATTGTTGTTCCAGACAGGCTTGAAAGAACGGCTTGGCTCAGGAACCTGAAGGACATTACCCAGATTCTTGCCAATGCAGGTGTAGCAGCAGCAACAATAGCCGTATTGTATAAAACGTTAGATTAGCGGGAAAGGAAGTAAAGCGATAAAGGCGAGAAGGGAAGTAAGGTGAGACTGGTGGGAAAAACTGATGCAGCTATGAGAAACAAAGTGCGAAAACAATGAAAAACTATGAAGAGCTTCAAATCTGGCAAGAAGGGTGTCGGTTGGCGGTTGATATCTATCAGCTAACTACAAATGAGCCGTTTACCAAAGATTTTGGCTTGAAAGATCAAATCAGGCGCTCATCTGTTTCAATACCGAGTAACATTGCAGAAGGCAAAGAAAGGGAGACCATTAAGGAGTTGGTCAGGTATTTATGCGTTGCAAAGGGTTCAGCTGCAGAGCTGAAAACCCAGCTTTACATTGCTCAAGGAGTCGGATTTTTAAATGCTGATATATACTTAGATTTAAATGAAAGAATCGCGCTGTTATCTAAACAGATCGGCGGTTTCATACGAAAACTGAAAAGTACACGAAAGAAAGCGATTGTCGACATTAATGGATGACGGACTTGATTTTACCGTATCTATTAATTCATTGTGTTGACATAGGCTCAGGTCTTCTTCATCATATCATTTTATATCCATTTAGAATAATCTTTCAAATCAGTTTATGGCGTAGCTTGTTTTTTTGTTTGGCTCGTTTTTTGCGCTTTAACATCCTGCACGCTCTTCTGGCTTGTCTCGCTCTTCTCGTATTTACCTCCTTTCCCGCCTTACCTCCTTTCCCGTTTTTCCCACCTGTTGCATACGCCGCTGATGAGCCATTTCTTGGACCGGCAAATTGGGGCGGAACTGGATTAATGGAGATTCCAACTGCGCGGGTAATGAAAGAGAATACATACCGGTTTGGCTTTGCTGAAGTCTCCCCTTACCGCTATTACTATGGCGCATTGGGGCTTTTCCCTGGTTTGGAGGTTGACGGGAGGGTGACGGAAATTGTCGGAGTGAAAGCCTTCGAGACACCTTCTAGCGGCTGGTATAGGGACAAAGCGTTTGATGTCAAATACCGCTTTCTCCCTGAGAGTAAATACGGACCAGCTCTTGCGTTGGGAATTATGGATCCACAGGGAACCCGCCTGTATCCATCCCAATACCTCGTGGCAAGTAAACAAATCTACCCCTTTGATTTCACCATTGGTTTTGGCAACGGAAGATTTGGAAAAAAACCCCTTGCACCATCCAATGAAGACATAAAGGCAGAGATCTTCACTGATCCGAAGCGATGGTTTAAGGAATCCCAAATCTTCTGGGGAGTACAGTTCTCTCCTTCCGACAGGTATTCTTTTATGATGGAATACAGTCCCATCAAGTTCCACAAGCAGATTTCTGATCCTGCCCGCAGGAAATACTTCGATAAAGCAGTTCCTTCAGNNGTCATACCAGCGGGGGGAGCAGTTTGGCCTTAACCTGTCCACCCTATTTGAAATAGGAAAGCCCCTTATCCCGATCTATGATGAATCATACAAGGAGAAATCAGATGACAAAGGCTATTCTGTGGAGATGCGGCTCATCAATGCCCTGTTTGCATCAGGTTTCAGCAATATTCAGGTAAAAATCAATGTGACTGACGTGTTTGTTGAAGCACAGAATAACAGATATTTCTATGTTACAAAAGCTATAGGCATAATACTAAAACTCGTTAACGACATAACGCCCCGTCATGTAGAGAACATCCATATCATTATAAATGATAATGGCATTCCTTTGTTCAAATTCAGCGCCATGCGTGCAGACATAGGAGACTGGCAAACAGAGAAGCTGAGCAACGATGAACTGATCTATTTGTCAAGTTTTGACCCGTCTATTACGGGAGGCTCTGATACCAGGGTGTTTCACCGGAGTCTGATTGATTACGGTGCAAAAATGTCTATTGAGAATTATTATGACGTAGCCGATTTTTTTCAGTATCGCTTCGGCTTAGCAGCATGGGGAAGCTATCGTCCCTGGAAAGGTGCAACATTCCTTGCCCAGCCCGAGTGGTATCCCATTAACAATATCTCTACCAGAACCCTGCCTTTAGTTGATGCTGTGAGGAGTGATTTTGCCTTGTACAAGGAAAAGGATGTGACACTGGCACGGCTGATGTTTGATCAGACCTACAAGGCAACAAATCAGTTGTACAGTCGGATTAGTGCAGGATATCTGGAACTGCAGTACGCAGGCATCTATGGCGAGATTGCCACGACTATTGTGGATGGGAGAATAATGTTTGGTCTTGGGGGCAGCGCTGTAAGAAAAAGGGATCCGGACAATGTTCTAAAGTTGAGTGATCATTATACCCAGATATATAAAACGGCATTTTTTAACTCGCGACTCAATATTCCTGAGTATGACGTAACTCTCGATATGAAGGCAGGAAGATTCCTTGCAGGAGATATAGGTGCGAAATTCACGATATCTAAATTTATTAAGGGGGTAACAATATCAGCATGGTACAGCATTACAGACACGTCCAACCTCAAAGATCCATTAAACAGAGGGTATCACGATAAGGGAATATCGATAGCCATTCCCATAAGAATTTTCAGAGGATCAGATTCCAAGACGTCGTACACCTATGTGCTGTCTCCATGGACCCGTGATGTAGCACAGGACGTTAATCAATATGAATCCCTTTTTGATTTTATTGGCAGGAATATCAAGATATTTTTCGACAAAGATTCAAAGTGGTTGAACTAACAGCGCCTAAATGTGTTGCAGCGTATAGCCCATAGTTGAAAACTCGTTGATGTAAAAACTTTTTTATGGGAGGCAAATGCCTCCCCTTTTTTTGCCCATTGTCCATAATCTCTCGCCCATTGCCCGTTTTTTTCAATTTTATATTGCTAAACCAAAAAGAATGGTTTATAAAACATTCATAGTGCATTTTTTTATTGTCATAATCTGCTTGTTCCTTGCCATTCCTTGTTCTCTTCCAGCACATGAAGGTATTACGGCCTGTAGTTACCTGCTTGTTGAAAAAGATACATTTCAGGTCATATCGGGAAGGAATTATGATCATAAACATCCGCCGGCAAGTACCACGAAGGTCTTGACCACTATTGTTGCACTAGAGAACCTTCAGGGTAATGAAACCATTGTACCGAATGCGCAGGTTGTGAAAATCCCTGCATCAAAACTTAACCTTATACCGGGCAGGCAGTACAAAGCCTTTGATCTGATAAAGGGTACAATGATTGAGTCGGCAAATGATGCCGCTTACACAATTGGCACACATATAGGTGGCTCAGAGGAATCATTTGCAAAGATAATGAACGATAAAGCCCGTTCTATCGGGGCGTTTGATTCAAATTTCAAAAACGCTTCAGGCCTATTCGTTGAAGGACAGTACACAACGTGCTGGGATCTTGCTATCATGTTCAGATATGCCCTGGAGAGCGATAATTTCAGAGATATTATTGCAACCAGATATTTCCTTTTTAATGACAGCAAAAAGAGCATAAGATACAAGAACCACAATAGGCTTTTATTCTGTTTTGAACCAACGATTGGTGGCAAAACCGGTTTTACCAGGGCATCAAAGCATTGTTATGTGGGTGCTTTTGAAAAAGAGGGAAGAGTTTACATCCTATCAATGCTGGGAAGCAGAGATCTGTGGGGAGATGCAATCAAAATTCTGCAAAGCCTTTATTCTGATCTTCCATCAGACCGGGAAATCAGGCTTGCAAAATCAAACTCCCTTACACTTACATCATACAAACAGAAAACACCTCACAAAGAAGCTGTAAAAAAGACCACTGTAAAAAAGAAAACTGCAAAATACAAAACTGAAAAGTACAAAAAACGCAGTAAGAAATCCGCAGCAAGATAATGAAGTTGAAGCTGTTTTTTGTTGTTTGTTTATTCTTATTCTCTCTTTGCGTCTCCTCGCTCGCCTCAGGATTAACAGTTGAAGAGGAAAGAAAATATGGCAAAGAGATATTTTATCAGATAGCAAACTCTGTCCCGATCAATAATGATCCTTTCATCTCCCTTTATCTGCAGGATATCAAGAAGCGCCTTGAGGAGGTTGCCACTCTACCATTTCCCATCACCTTGACGGTGATTCAATCCCAGACTGTCAATGCTTTTGCAACAGTTGGCGGATATATATATATGACTACAGGCCTGATTTCCTTTTCTGAAACAGAGGAGGAACTGGCAGGTGTTCTTGCACACGAATTGGCCCACATAACCAGACGACATGTTGCACGGAGGGTAGAGAAAGAAAAGTATATTAACATCGGCATGCTTGCAACTATGCTGGCAGGGATATTGGTCGGTGGTGACTCACAGGCAAAACAGGCGATTATTGCTGGAAGCCAGACAGCAGCACAGGCATTGTCTCTAAAGTATTCAAGAGATGATGAAGAGGATGCAGACAGGACAGGAGCGATATTTGCGGATAAGGCAGGCTATAATGCAACCGGTGTGGCGGACTTTTTAAAAAGATTGAGAATATCAAGCGGAGAAGTGACTATCCCCCAGTACCTTCTAACCCACCCCTATCATGAAGAAAGAATTATAAAAATAGAGAATACCTGGGCGGATAGCAAAACTAAAAATAATACGACGTTTTATCCTTACTTGGTGGTACGGGCTAATGTCCTCTATAGGCCGCCAGGGACAGGATCGAAGGAGATATGGTTAAATAAGTACAAGAAGGATAAGGATTCTCCCTTAAATGCCTATGGTGCGATATTAGCCTACATGTCTGCCGGTAACATTTCGGAATCGGTGAAGATTGCCTCTAATATCAAATCACCGTACAGGGACCTTTTTCTGGGAGAGGCCCTTGTAAATGGGCGGAAGTTTGCAGATGCGGTTGAGATACTGAAATACAAACATGATCCCATGTCAAAAATGTTCCTTGCAAAGGCATACGACGGTTTAGGCGATGTTGAAATGGCTGCAAAAACTTACAGAGATTTGCTTCCCTACGGGCCGGTATTTCCGGAAATTTATTACAGGATTGGAATGCTAACTGGAAGAATGGGCCTGGAGGGTATGGGTTATGAGTATCTTGGCAAATACTATTTGGAGATAGGCAGGTATGACCTTGCTAAAACCAATCTTGAGAAAGCAGTCAACAGATATGGGATAAACAGCAGGGATGCGCAGGATCTCCTCAAAATTCTCGATCAACTCAAAAAAACCAGTTATTGATAATAGCCGGGCTTTATCGTTTCTTGCGCCTTCTCGTGGGATTTGGAACGAGGAGATCGATAATGTCATCCACTGTTATGATGCCCAGTATCCTGTTATCGTCATCAACAACGGGCAAAGCTATGATATCGTATTTCGATATCATCTCAGCAATCTCTTTCCGCCCGGTGTCGAAGTGAACAGCCTTTACATTCTGCGTCATAACCTCTTGCAGTGTTTTGTAGAGAGGATTTGTCAAAATTTTTTTCAAAGTTACAACCCCGAGCAGATGATCCTCATTATCAACAATGTAGATGTAATAGATAAATTCCACATCAGGGATGAGGAGCCTAATATCGGTCATGGCTTCTTCTATTGTCATATCAGGGGTGAAATCGAGGAATTCGGTCGTCATGAGACCACCCGCTGTGTCCTCCTCGTAACTTAGAAGGTCCTTAACCTCTTCAGCATCCTCTTTCTCCATCAGGGAGAGCAATTCTTCTGATTTTTCTTCAGGCATGCCTCCAAGGATATCCGCTGCCTCATCAGGCGGCATTTCTTCAAGGATATCAGAAATCAGTTCCTTGTCCATCTCCCTGAGGATCTTTTCCCTTACCTCATCTGGCACCTCATGAAGGGCTTCCCCAGCGAGTTCCTCGTCGACAGACGCAAGAATTTCAGTGCCCTCGTCAGGTGCGACTTCTGTCAATATTTGTGCTAAATCCGAAGGGTGGAGCTCGCCGAGCTGCTTTTTTGCCACGTTCAGTGTCAAATGACGGAGGTGGGGATCCATGGTTTGCAAGTAGTGCCACCCGATTACAGACTCTTTGATTGGCCGGTTAAAGGTCTGGAGCGCTTTCTGGATCAGGCTGCCTCCGTCTATTCTTCTCAGGATACCGTTGGGGCCAACATCAATACCTATTACACACACCGAGCCGTCAGCGTCACCAAGCTTAAGATCATTTACCCGCACGACTTTGGCACCGTTTACATCGACAATTTGTTTGTCAAGAATATGTTTTCTTATAAGAATATCTCCCTCTTTAATACTGTAAGGCCCGGGGCTTGTATCCGACAGGTCTACAGTTATGACGAATCGGTTGAAGTGTTGGAGGCATTGAACGGGCACAGCATATAGTTGACGTCTTTTTCTTAAGATCAACCTGGTTACGCTTGGAAGTTCTGCACCGGGGACTATGGTCAGGTCCCACAAGGCACCTACTTTCCTTCCGAATTGGTCAACCACATCTTTCTTCAGGATCTCGCTAAGATATACATCTGTGATGTAGGTCATAAACTAATTTTATCACCGGAAGAACATGAAAACAATATTCTTTGAAAACGGGTAAGAGGCAATGGGCAATAGGGGAAGCGGGAAAGACGGGAAGGACGGAAAAGGCGGGAAAAGAAGTAAGGATTGAAAAGTGAAGGCTGGAAAG
>MTKX01002880.1_pt1 | contig 28025 bp, 25 predicted proteins | sample 1042771 | NCBI WGS metagenome assembly MTKX01 (sample SAMN06212183, study PRJNA360534) | anaerobic digester metagenome | biome: Wastewater treatment plant; material: sludge; isolation source: anaerobic digester fed with sludge from wastewater treatment plant | place: Denmark: WWTP Randers ...
GGGAATCCCAATCATATCGGCAGGATCGGAAGTAAGTCTCGAAAGTGTATATTCCGCACCCGATTTTGCACCTTTATAACGCATAGCATATTTTGGAAGACGAGGATCATTTGTTGATTTAAGATGGTCGACAAAAGGTTTGCAGAGATAAAAGGTTGCATATTCACGTCCTGAAAACATGTAACCATTATAGTTAATATATAATGAAGAGTGTCTTAATACTGCATTATCTTTATTTGACTGCATAAGGCCTCCGGCAATTGCTTTTTTAGCCCATGTTTCTGCAGTTGTAGGGTCTACTTTAACAAGTCTCATCGCAGCCCGGAGCATCAGAGAATATCCAAGCTTTTTCCATTGAGCAATATTTCCAGCATACATAATATCCTCTTTTGATGTATAAGCAGCCGGATCCAGAGAAAGTGATGCTTCTTCCAGTTCCTTCAGCAAATCCATATAAATATCCTGCTGTTTATCATAAACAGGAAATTTAATACCTTCCAGATAACCCTTTCCTGCTTCAAAGTACGGACAATCCCCATATGTATCGGTTATAGACATACTTACGTAGGCTTTAAATATTCTTGCACAATTATATACATTCTGCCGTTTCGGATCGTCTTTAGTGCTTTCTATAACATCAACAAGATTTTTAAATGAATTGGTATAATAGCCCCAGATCATGGAGTAAGTAGGAAAGCCGTAAGTAATCTGGTTGTAATTGGCCCCTTGTACAGAAGTTCCGGTAGGTGTCAGGATCTGTTGAACAATAGCATACTGCCAAACCGGCCAGGCTTGTGTATCAGGAAAGACACCGATGATCGCTGAGTTCATTTGTAGATATGGGTTCATTGAAGTAGGATCAACTTTATTAATATTCAATTCTGTAAATCCCTTATCACACCCAGAAATGGAAAATATAACAGCAACCACAATAATTTTTATTATGTATCTACTTATCTTTTTCATAATCATTTATCTTAAGAGTCAATAATTTAAATGCCTTATACAATCTAAAATTTGATATTAAGGTTAAATCCCAGATTTCTTGTTAGAGGCAAACTATTCCAGCCCCTGCCAGATGAGTTATCAGAGAGTGAGTACAGTTCTTCAGGATCCATATTCTCAGTCCATTTCTTTATTGTCAGGATGTTGGATCCTACAAGACTTAATTTGATGTCTTTAATAAAGAATGTTGACGGTAACAGACCTGAAAAATTGTAAGATAAATTTATCTGTCGAAGCTTCCAGTAACCTGCATTAAAGAGCCACTCTTCATCTATATTATTCCCTGCAATAGATTCATAATATGGCTGCACAGCTGCTTTGGTTGTATTAACGGTGCCATCTGAATAAACACCATCAGCTATAACATATCCAACATCACGACCTGGTAAAGTTCCCTTATGTAAACCATGTCTCCACGTATTATAATTACCTCCTCCAAGAATTACGTAGTCTTTCCCTAATTTAAAGTCAATTAAAGCTGATAATGTTATTCTTTTGTAAGTAAATGTATTGGTAATACCTCCAAACCAGTTTGGCTGATTAGATCCGACATTTACAAGGCTTGTTCTCACTGGAAAGCCGCTATTCTTATTAATTATCTTTCTGCCTTGATCATCTCTCTGGTACATATATGTATAAATTTGTCCCAATGGTCTGCCAACAATCTGTCTTATTGAGCCAATTGTTATCATTGTATCAGCCTCAGATAATCCAAGTTTCTGTACTTCTGATGTATTATAAGTAATATTAACACCAAGATTCCATTGAAAAGAATTTGTATGGATTGGTGAAAAATTTAATAATGACTCAAATCCCTGATTCATACTCTGTCCGATATTAATTAATTGTGAACTATATGCGGAAGCGGTTGAAATCTGGGCGGATATTATCTGATCCTTAGTTATTTTTCTATAGACAGCAAAATCGAAACTGACTCTGTTCTCGAATAATCTCAGATCCAATCCAAACTCCATTTCTGAGACTCTAAAAGGACGCAAATTTGCGTTGGGAATTGTACTGGCAGAAATACTACCTACAGGGACAAGGTCTCCTGACGGACTGGGATATGAGTTATTATTTACTTGATAATACAATGAATGTGAATATGCATCAACATTATCATCTCCAACTTCTGCATAAGCCGCTCTTATTTTACCAAAAGATAACCAGGCTGGCATTCTGCTTTTAAAAGCATCTGAGAATATAAAACTTGTTGTAACAGATGGGTAAAGAATGCTTCTATTATCAGGAGCGAGAGTAGAGAACCAGTCATTACGAAGAGTGGAAGATACATATAAGTAATTCTTAAAGGAAATCTCGGCAGAACCATAAAGTGAGTTTACTGCTCTTTCATTCAGACTATATTGTGGGGTTTTTACCCGTCCATTCATTATAGTGTATAAATCCCTCACCACAAAATCCTGGACACTCACATTTAAATTTTCGTTCCGTCGAAACATTTGGTTGCCTCCAAAAGTAACATCAATGCCATAATCACCGAACTTATGGTTCCCTCCGATCAAGAAATCCAGAANNTCAGTATAAGATCCTTTAATATAACCTACTGGTGCAGCTGCGATAGCTGCATAACCATGAGGTATATTATAATTCCGGGCACGGCTATAGAAATCCTGTGCAACTCTTCCTTGAACATAGAGCCAGTCAGTAATCTTGTATTTCACTGCTACATTTCCAAAAAGGCGATCTCTGTCAGCGTTTTCAAAATGCATATATGCAGAAAAATATGGATTAGTACGGGGAAGGAACCTTGAATAAACAAACTCATCTCCGTTTTCATCCAGCATTTTCTCTTTAAGCAACCACCAGGGCATCGAATTAGCTATAGTATAAACTGCGGATGCTGTTGAAAATTCCTGGCCACCAACCTGTGGTGGATTATTATTTTCTTCAATTGAATAGTTAATAAGACCTGTTACTTCCAGTTTCTCTGTAATGTTTTGATCGAATCCAAGGTTGATTGTATTTCTTTTGTAATCTGAATTTGGCACAAAATTATCAACCATATTATTTGAAAAGGATAGATTAAAACCACCCTTATCCGTATTATTAGATATTGTAACAGTATTAGTCAGGTTTGTCCCTATTTCATAAAATTTTCTGATCCGATTATAAACCGGTTCATAAGGAACTTCAACTCCGTCATATAATATCTGCTTCATGCCTGGTTCAAACTTCTCTCCAAAACTCCACACGCCTGATGTTGGATTTGGTGCAGTAGGTCTTATTCCTCCTTCACCTTGTCCATATTCATACTGGAAATCGGTAAAATCCAAAGGAGTCAAAGTCGAGAAATTGATATTGTATTCTAATCCGAGACCTCTCCCTGCACCCCTTGTTCTCGTTGTAATCATAACTACACCATCTTTAGCTCTTGATCCATATAATGCAGCAGCAGCAGCTCCTTTAAGGACAGTCATACTTTCTACATCATCCATGTTTATACTTGCCAGACCGTCTCCACCGTCGGAATTACCTACTGAACCTCCTCCCCCACTAAAGCTCGTATTATCAATGGGCATCCCATTAACTACAATTAGAGGAGTATTAGCCCCGCTGAAAGATGATTGACCACGAATACGTATTTTGTTTGAGGATACCGGACCAGTGGTTAACGTTGATATGTTAACTCCACTGATCTTCCCCTGAAGAGTATTCAGTGCTGTGGAAGAACGGTTTTCCGAGATTTCCTCTGCCTTAATATCAGTTGCTGAATATCCAAGTGTTCTTACTTCTCTTTTAATACCTAAAGCAGTTACAACAACTTCATCCATCTGGATCGATGCAGTTTCAAGACTAATGTCAAAAACGGTCCTGTTTCCAATCGGCACTGTCTGAGCCACCATTCCGACAAATGATATTGTAAGTGTGTTGGCTCCCGAAGGTATGGCAAGAGAAAAATTTCCATTATTATCTGTGAGGGTTCCTAATGTCGAACCGGTAACGTATACTGACGCTCCAACAACAGGAATTCCTGATTTGTCCGTTACTTTCCCAGATACTACCTGTTGAAAGAATTCTTTGTCGGCAGACAATTCATCCTTAGGTGAAAGGACAATCTGTCGGTCATAAACTGAGTATGTGACCTTATTGTCAAAAATATTACTCAGGATATTTGTTATAGACTCCTGTTGGGCAGTAATAGTCACTGTCTTCTCAACGTCTATAAGCTTCGGGCTGTAAAGAAAATAAAACTCACTTTTATTTTCAATTTCTCTCAAAGCGTCCGCAATTTTTATATTCTCAAGATTAAGAGAAAGCCTGGTAAGCTGCGAATAAGTTTCGGTTGCAAAGAGCTGAAACACTGTAAGAAACGATAAAAATAGCGTGATTTTCATAACTCTGATTGTTTTTCCTGAAAGGAACTTATAAAAATTCCCTTCACAATAATTTGGAAGTTTTTTCATAAATTTGAAATGATTAAGGTTACTAATTTTCTTGAACCAGATGATTCCTTAGTCAGGCAGGAATTGTGGGCCAACACTTTCCTGCCCTCTTTTTAAGATCAGATTTGTACCATAGGCTATTTTGGGGTTTGATTACTCATTTAACTTAATTATCCTGACTGTATAATTTTACTCTTCTTGGTGTATAAGTTCCGTCTGCACTTATTTCTCTTTTGGTTATGGTATAGTTTATCGGAGAAACCTGTGAAATAAGATCCATTACCTGCGGTAGTGTTTCATTTATAAATGTAGCAGTCAATGTAAGATCCTTAAGTTTTTGGTCGGTTATTTCTATATCTACATTAAACCACCTGTTTAATTTTTTTATCACTTCAGTTAAAGGTTCAGCTGTGAAAACCAGCTTCCCGTATTTCCAGGAAAAGTGTCTGTCGTCCTGAACAGTTTTTACCTTTATATCACCGTTATTTTTATTATATACAGAAAGATCAGAAGGATTCATTAAACAAAGGATTTCGGATCTTCCCTCAGAGAGTGGTTTCCTAAGCTCCACATTTCCACTTATTAATGTAGTTTCTATATTTTCTTCCTCGGGGTAAGCCATAACATTCAAAGATGTTCCACGGGCTATTACCTGTATTTTATCAGCGCTGATTATAAAAGGTCTATGTGGATCCTGGTTCACCTCGAAATATCCTTCACCTTTAAGTTCAACATGACGTTGATCTTTCGCAAATACTGCCGGGTAACGGAGTGAACTTCTTCGATTCAGCCAGACAAAGGATCCATCAGGCAGAGTGACTTGTGTTATTGCGTCGACAGAAGATAAGATCTCATTATATGATTCAGTAATCGGATAATTCTCACTCTGAACAGAGTAATATTTAACAGTCATAAAAACACTAATTCCAATAAATGGAAGCAGAAGTACTGCTGCAATATTCGCCAGAGATCTTACTATAGATTTTCTCCTTTTCTTGCTTATAAGATCATTGTTATTGTTTTCTATTAATAATCTGGTTTGCTCTAAAGAGATATCATTATGTATTCTGTTGAGGACATCATCAAAATTTATCCTGGACTCAAAATTTTTATCTGGTAATTCTTCACATATCCTGTACAATTCAGCCATAAAATCAGACGAAGGTGATAGATCCCTGAACCAAGGTATCAAAAGCTTTAATTCTTCTGGTGTACAATTGTTTTTTACGTATTTTTCAAGGAGTTTTTTATCCATATCAATTCAATTTAAAAGCTCCCTGAAATTTTCCATAGTGCTTTTGTCCATCCTCTTAAACCAACCTATATTCAAAATTGATTTTAATCAGAAGAATGTAATCAGTAATGGTAATTATCCGGGTCTTTTTATAACTAAGACGAAGAATATATAATTTACCACTAAGTGTTTTATGATATTTTTAAAGAATAATGTTTGAAGAATAATACGGATATGTAAAGGGCTTATAAGTTATAAATACTGCCCAATTTTCGGCGGATTGTCTTAAGAGCTTGTGACATATGGTTCTCTATTGTATTCGAAGAAATGTTCAGATGCTTTGATATTTCAGCATATTTCAGTCCATCTATATTATGAAGCAGGAATATTTCCTTCTGCCTGCCAGGAAGATTGTCAATGATCTTTTCCAGTTTTTCAGATATTTGGTTATCTTCAACCAGAACCTCGGGTTCATCTTCGTAAGGTTTCTGAATTTTTTTCAGATATTCAATGAACCGAATTTCATTAGCTTTTCTTCTTAAAACAGAAATAGATGAGTTATAAGCAATTCTGTATAAATACGATTTTACCGAAGCTGCTTTTTCGACTTTGTAACGATTGATCCAAAAATTCATAAAGACGATCTGAAGAATATTCTCAGCTTCTTCTGATGATTTAAGTATTACATATGAAAATTTAAAGATTTTTTTACCATACCTTCGATAAAGTACGTCAAAAGCATGTATATTCCCCGCTTGTATCTCCAGAACAAGATCCTTATCACAAAAAATTGTGAAATCTTTCATGTTAAAATACACTCCGTATAAAGATATGATAATTTATATAAATACAAAATTTTTTTTCTTGTCAGCCAATCTTTCAAACTAACTCTGAAATTCAAATAAATGCATCTTATTTTCTATATCATCTCCTCGACGAATTCTGTGCAGATAATCAGACCTAATTGGTTGCATAGGAGAGGGATATCAATAAAAGGCTCATCCAGGGTGAAAAAGATAGTAATCAGATACATACAAGGCATTGAGATGAATGAGTATGTAGAGGTAACTGGATAGAGGAATTGCTGAAAGTAATTGGAATAGTAATGTCATAATTGAAGTAACGATAAAAAGTATTATATTTAAGCTCAATGTAGTACTCTTCAGGGAATAATGAAGTCGGTATTTTAATGTTATTAACTGATCAGATTTTTAAATTTTTAAAAATGAATAAGCATAAGTTTGACATTTATTTGGTAAAGGGGAAATTAGGTAATATACGGAACTGGATGCAGGACCATCATTTCCCGGCGGTATTGTCATTCATATTAATGGGGATAATCTCTACAGTATGGTTTCTTATCAGGGTTATACCCAAGCCTTCCCGTGCAGGATACCCGTGTATGAAAGTAGCGGCTCCCTTCATGTCAGGTCTTGTTGTATATCTGCTTTCGATTTCCGGAGCAGCATTAGCATTCAAAAGAGCCAGGAAGAATTTATTCCGCGCCAGATATCTCGCGGCTGGAACCTTCATGCTTGCAGCACTCGCTTTAATGTTGATCTCAATACCCAACGGTGTTCAGAATATAAATGCAGTTCCGCAATCAAAAACCGGTCCGGACGACGGACCAAACCAGCCTTTTGGCAAGCCACAGGGAGTTTATCCGGGAAGGGTTGTCTGGGCATGGAATCCTGATGCAACGAACGAAAAATGTGTCACTGGTTTCGATACCCAGGACTGGTACTGGCTACCGCAAAACACAAATGAAAAAGTTGTCGGAAAATTGTTCCGGGATGCATTGTTAAAGCTTACCGGAAAATCGACAGTCGCCGAATCATGGGATCTGCTTTTTCATTCTTTCAATAACGGCAAATCCAAGAAAGATAAAGGTTATTCAAAAGGTGAAAAGATCTTTATCAAGATCAATCAGGGAACTGCAAGATGGGTACTGAGTCAGGAAGATAAAGACAAAGGATATTATTTCCCGACAACCTTAAAACCCGAAGACCAGGGGAAAAAGGGCAATCTTGGAGCCACCGAGACAGGCCCCTACATTGTGCTTGAGATAGTAAGGGAGCTTGTCAACGAACTGGGTATAGCTCAGGAAGATATCGCTATAGGCGATCCCATGACACACACTTATGGTCACAATTACGATTTATGGTTCAAGGAATTCCCCGGTATTGTATACACGGATAAATTCTCGGATAAATACGGCCGCACATTAATTACACCCTCTGAAGAAGGCCTGTTATTCTATTCAAACAAGAGCACTCCGGAGAAACTATATAATATTATGGAAAATGCTGATTATCTGATTAATCTGGCACACCTTAAGCCACACCTGTCAGCAGGTATATCATTAACTGCAAAGAATCATTTCGGCTCCATAGCAAGTCCAACGGCAAATCATTTACACAAATACCTGATAGTTACAAGAGGGTCCAAACCAGATAATGAAGGGTATAATAAATACCGGGTGTTTGTCGATTTAATGGGAAGTAAATATCTGGGGAAGAATACTTTACTTTATCTGGTAGATGCTTTATTCGCCGGAGGCTCAAGTGAAACAAAAGGCCCGGTTAAGTATTTTATGCCTCCATTTAACAACGACTGGTGCAATTCAATTTTCATATCCCAGGATCAGGTTGCACTTGAATCGGTATGCTATGATTTTCTCAGGACCGAGTGGAACGGTGTCAATAAACATGACGCGTCAAACAATTCAAATGAAAGCAATCCCAACTGGTATGGAGTTGATGATTACCTGCACCAGGCAGCAGATCCTGCAAACTGGCCAGCAGGGATTATTTATGATCCGGATAACAGCGGGAAACCCTTAGGCAGTCTTGGTGTACATGAACACTGGAACGATCCGGTACGTAAACAATACTCGCGAAACCTGGGCAGATCAACAGGAATTGAACTGATATCAATTCCTGAAAACCTGGTAATGAAATCAAATTAAGAATTCACTTTTTCAGGAGTAAATCCAACTATTGTTTCAGAACTATTTCGACTTTTATGATCAGGATCGTATAATTTTCCTGCATTGTTCAGTAACAAAATTTGAGACATACAGGCTGACTTACCTGAATACTTTTATCTGCGGGAGTAAGTAATCCTGTTTTATGATCCCTACGGAAAATTATTATCTCATTGCTGTTCTGGTTAGCGACCAGAAGGAATTTACCCGTAGGGTCAATCACGAAATTACGCGGAGTCTTACCCAGTGTCGGTTGACGGCCAACAGGATCCATCTCTCCAAACCTGTTTAATGAATAAATTACTATCTCATTTAAATTACCACGGCTTGATCCGTATAAAAAACTGCCATCTGGTGAGATATGAACATCAGCAGCATCCACCCTGCCCTCACTATCCGGAGACGCCAGTGCTATTGTTTGTTTCTCAGTCAATCTGCCGTTCATATAGTCATATGCAATTATTTTCCCGGTCAGTTCAGTGATTAAATATGCAAATCTCCCGTTTGGATGAAAAGTAAATTGCCGGGGTCCGCTTCCTCCTTCGACTAAGGTAAAGGCCGGATCAGCAGGAGTTAAAGGATTGGAAGATTTAGAAACCTCAAACCTGTAAGCGCTTATTTTATCTGTGCCAAGATTAGCTGTAAACAGGAAATTATTATCTGGTGAAAGTACTGTACAATGTACATGAGGGCCTTTTTGTCGTCGCATATCAATGCCGGAACCTTCTTCCCGGATTATCTGCAGATCATTGCTGAGTGAGCCATCTTCATTTAACGGTATTGCAGAAAGGGTGCCACTTCCATAGTTCCCTGTAAAAACGTATTTATTCCTTTTATCAACGGAAATGTAACATGGGTTAGCTCCGCCGGAGCTGACACGGTTTACAAACGTGAGTTCCCCCGTAATATGATTGAATTTGAATGAGCTTACTTTTCCGTCATTGACCTCATTTACGGCATAAACAAGTTTTTTATCGGTACTGACAGCCAGGTAGGAAGGATTATCTTCTCCTGATACTTTTGAGATAAACTTAATATCTCCTGTTTTGCTGTCGAATTCATAAACATATATTCCATCTTTTTCAGATGAACTTGTATAAGTTCCAACAAGGAGTTTGAATGTTCTTCTTCCATTCCGGCATTGAGCTAACAAAACCAAACATAAAAGAAAGACTCCTGCAATAGTGATTCTCATGTTTAAATTGCATTATTACGATTTCCTTCCTTCTTTAGCGACTGCTTCAGCAAGTCCCCGCATATAGCCAACAGCATAAAGCATACCCAGTGTTGTATAACCGCCTCTCATACCGGCTTCAATCTCCGTTGCCAGAACAGGAACATGATCAGGCCTCATTGGTCCGTTAAACCCTATATCATAATAGGCTTTCATTGCTTCATACATGTCGAGGTCACCTTCATCATGAAAGGTTTCTGTGAAATGGGTACTGGGCCTGGCACCTCCGCTCAGATCACGAATATTCCTGAAATGGACAAAACTGATCACGTCAGTACCCCATTTCCTGATCAGGGATGGTATATCAACCAGATCCGGCATAGTGGCGAAATTGGCCTGACAAAGGGTAACACTGTTGCATCTTTTCGGATACATTGCCAGTAAACGTTCATAATTCCCAACAGTATTCATGATCCGGGATATTCCCTGAATNNATCTACCTGAGGATCGTCAGCATGCATTGACAATCTCATTCCAATCTTTTCGGCTTCCGGCATTACTGCTTTGACAAAATATTCAAGAGTATCCCATAAATGCTCTTTCGATATCTCACCATACTCTGTTAGCGGGGCCTCCTGCATTTTACTGTAATCAAACTCCAGCATCAATGCACCTCCTCTGCCTACATAATCTGTGTTTGTTCTGGCCCAGCTTATTACAGGCATCCAGTTATAACAAATAATATCAACATCACCGTACTGTTTCAGATTCTTCATAAATGTTATAAAGTTTGATATCTCTTCATCTCTGCCTTCCAGTCCAAGTTTTGTCTTTGTGCCTAGTGTCGGGGGCCCTTCAACAACAAGCCATTTTATTCCCTTCTTCTCCCAGGCAGCTTTGGTTGCCTTTATGGCTTCCGGGTCCCATGGACTTACTCCCTGCATCCTTATTACTCCGGACACGGCATAATTAATATCAAGCATCTTACAGAACGGAACCCGTGGGGAATCAATTGACATCAATTCAGTGAATTTAATTCCGGCATCCCTCACATAAGGTCTTGATTTAGTTGATTTTACTGTATTTGTACATGAGCCCAGCCCGGCAACGGATACAGCGGCTGCAGCTGCGGCACTTTTCTTAATAAAACCTCTGCGATTGTCTTTCATATCATATCTCTCCTATTATTTCAACAATTGCATCCCCATTTTTAATTGGTTCATCGTTGAATTCAATTCCCAGCCCTGGTCCTTCGGGAGCACTAACAAAACCATTGACAGGAACAGGAACGTTTTTAATGAAATAGGGAAATACATTTGTGTACATTTCCCAGCTGCTTTCAGTAATAAAACAGTTATGGGCGGCTGTTCCAAGATGGATAGATGACATCCATAGAACACAACCGCCATAATTATGAGTTGCGAAGGGTATATAGTAAGCATCTGCCATATCAACAATCTTTTTGGCTTCAGAGATCCCTCCACACCAGGCTATGTCAAGGATTATAATATCTGCGGCTTTCCGTTCCAGCACTTCGCGGAACCTGAATTTTGTTGCAAGACGTTCACTGACAGCAACAGGGCATGATGTATCGCGGCAAAGTATTGAATAAGTTTCCATGTTATCTTCCCCCAGGATATCCTCAAGCCACATAACATCATATGGTTCAAGATCTTTTGCAATTTTAAGAGCAGAAGGCAGATTCCACCTTGTATGAAATTCAAGTCCGATCTCAAAATCCTTTCCGGCGGTATTCCTGATCCTTTTAATCCAGTCGAGACACTGCTCTCTCTCTGCAGGAGATATGTAACTTCCCTTGTTCCGTGCTGCTACAGGATCATATGGCCAGATCTTCACTCCCTTTATACCTTTATCCATGAAAAATCTGGTCATTTTTTCCGCATCTTTTTCCATCGTCATGCCTGCAACGGCGTTGCTTGTATTATATAACCGCAGCTGGGGGCGGTATTTTCCTCCAAGCAATTTATACACCGGCATATTAGCAGCTTTACCGAGGATATCCCATTGAGCCATGTTTATAGCTGAAATGATTTTCATGTCTGCCCCGCTTGAGCCTCCCCAGCTGTCGTTCCTGATATCGTCCATGAATGTTGTCATCTCAATTGCATCATGTCCGAGGATCATGTTTTTCTTATCACGAAGGACCCCGACCTGTGCGTTAGTATTCCAGTAAGTCTCTCCGACACCTACTATTCCATTGTCGGTATAAAGGCGTACCCACATCTGCTGAAGACTACGTCCCTGGAATTTATGATCACGGACAACATCGATCTTTTTGATCTTCATTTCAGGGACTGTATTAACAGCAGCAGTGGCAGGTTCAGCAAGCATTCCGTTAGCAGCAAGTGTACCCAGGGAGCATAATCCGGCATTCTTAATAAAATCCCTCCGGAGCATGTTTCTTTTTTCCATAGCAGAAGGTAATTAAGGTTATACAAAATCAAATAATCCCGCACAGGTTTTCGAAGTGCCAATACCCGGGACAGCTTATAGTAAAAATACGAATCTTTAATTAATATCCGGCAGATTTCGGTTTAATCTGTCTCTTTTGCGGTCGTTCTCATCAAGAAGTATTTTCCTGAGCCTCATCGATTTTGGAGTTACTTCAATATACTCATCTGCAGCTATATATTCCATTGCCTCTTCAAGTGAGAATCTGACAGGAGGGGCAAGGATGATCTTGTCGTCTGAGCCCGAAGCCCTCATGTTTGTCAGTTTCTTTGTTTTTATTACATTAACGGTTATATCGCTCTGTCTTGTATATTCACCTATTACCTGGCCCATATAGACTTCTTCACCCGGAAATACGAAGAATCTGCCTCTGTCTTTCAGTTTATCAAGGGCATAACCAGCTACAGTTCCTGTTTCCATAGCTATGAGTGAACCGTTACGCCTGACTGCCATTTCTCCCTTCCAGGGTTCAAAACAATCGAAGCGGTGAGACATTACAGCTTCTCCTTCGGTTGCGGTAAGTACCTGGTTCCTTAATCCGATAATTCCCCTTGACGGGATCTTAAAATCGAGGCGGGCTCTGTCATTATTGATTTCGATGTTCAGGATTTCTCCTTTACGCTGGGTTACGAGGTCTATTACCTTGCCTGTAAACTTGTCCGGCACCTGTACTGCCAGAGCTTCAACCGGCTCATGTTTTACACCATTGATCTCTTNNGTTTCAATAAGGATTGACAGATGCAATATTCCACGCCCGTAGACGATGAAGCCGTCGGTTGAATCTGTTTCTTCAACTCTCATTGCCAGGTTTTTCTCAGTCTCCCGGAAGAGCCTTTCTCTCAGCTGGCGTGAAGTTACAAGTGTCCCCTCCCTACCAAAGAAAGGCGAAGTATTTGATACAAAGAGCATGCTCATTGTAGGCTCATCGACCCTGATAGGTGAAAGGGCTTCCGGGTTTTCAGCGTCGGCAATAGTATCGCCGATGTCAAAATCCTCCATACCGAATACAGCGCAGATCTCTCCGGACCTGACAGTTTTTTTTGTCTTCTCCTTGCTCAATCCTTCGAAAAGGTAGACTTCCTTCACAGTATTCCTTACAACTCTGCCATCACGTTTAATAAGAGAGACCTGACTGCCAGGAACAAGACTGCCCCGGCTTATCTTACCTACGGCGATACGTCCCATGTAGGAAGAATAATCAAGGGAGGATATCCTCATCTGCAAGGTACCTTCAGCGTGTCTGGCAGGAGGTATATACTGAACGATCGTATCAAGCAGAAAGCTTACGTCAGATGCAGGCACATTCCATTCAGGGCCCATCCATCCCTGTTTGGCGGAGCCGAAAACTGTCGGGAAGTCAAGCTGGTCTTCAGTGGCTTTCAGGCTGTGCATAAGATCGAATACATTTTCCTGGGTTTCTTCCGGCTTGCAATTTGGTTTATCGACCTTATTAATCACAACTATCGGTTTGAGTCCCAGTTCCAGGGCCTTCTGGAGCACAAAACGGGTTTGTGGCATAGGACCTTCGAGAGCATCAACGATTAAAAGAACGCCTTCTGCCATATTCAACACCCTCTCGACCTCGCCCCCGAAATCTGCATGCCCCGGAGTGTCTATAATATTGATTTTTACATTTTTGTATCTTACAGAGACATTTTTCGAAAGGATCGTAATGCCTCTTTCCCTTTCGAGCTCATNNCATATTCTGGTTGTCGCGGAAAAGCTTTACCTGATAAAGGATCCTGTCGACAAGAGTTGTTTTCCCGTGATCTACGTGTGCAATAACAGCGATATTTCTGATTTCTTCCATATGTCAATATATCCGGGCTGCAAAAGTAGAAAAAGATTTGACAGTTAGTATTGTATTGCCTCATTTACCTGATTTTGTTTGAAATAATATAAAAAGGCCGCCTCACTAAACATGAGGCGGCCTTTTTATATGATCTGAAAATATTCTATTTCTGATCTGATCTTACAGATTCGAAAGGGAAACCCATTAAAGAGCCTGTTAAGGTTTTTTCATCCTTTTTGGTCAGGATAAGCGGCATGTCAAATCCGATTGCGCCTGTATTTACTGCAAGTGTTGAATCTGCTATTGTTATTCCTTGTAATTCTACTCCGGTAACTCCAAATGAGGGCATACTGATTTCTCCCTTAATCTCGCCCTCAATTTTTTTGATGTCTACAGACAGGTTTATATCATAATTTGTAAGTCCTTGAACGACAATATCCCATTTACCAACAAAGAAATCCTCAATTGCTGAGTTTGTCTGAGCTGAAAGTTTGCATGGTAAGAGGGTAATCATCATCATGATCATAACGGAAAAGAGGATAATTACTTGTTTCATTTGTTGTAAATAGTTAGATTAATAGAGGCTGAGAAAACCGGTTTTTGAATTTTGTTTCACTGCTCTGCCCTTTTCCCTTCGAGATTATAACCAAAGAGAGATCCTGTCAGACTATTTTCATCTTTTACCTTTACTACCAGAGGCAATGGGACTCCCAGAAAAGCATCAAACACAATTTCGACAGCCAAACCGGAGTCAGTTAAGACAATTTTATGAAATTCATTTGGTTTTTCTCCGACTCCCGGTATGCTGACCTCCAAGTTAAGAGCGTCATCATTTTTTTTAGCATCCAGCAACAAATTTATGTCATACGCAGCAAGATCTTTAACAGTCAGAATCCATTTACCAATCAAAATATCCTCAGGTGATTTTTTTTCCTGAGCTGAAACAGCTTGAGAGAAAACCAGATTTATCACGATTATAAGAGCAGCATTGAATAATAATTTTTTCATTGAATTTTAGATGTTTATTTCATAATAACAGAGGGATAATAACAAAGCAATGCCCCTTTTAAAGTATGCCAAATTAAGAAAAAAAGTGATAGATTAATATATTTTATTTAGTTTTATGACAAATAGATTCCGGATTCAGGTGAATGTATAAACGGCATTAAGAAAAAGAACCTTCCGGTTTATGAAATTCTTACTCATACAATATGAAAAAGACATTCTTTTTGTTACTGATTCTGCCTTTAAGCATAATCGTCGCATCCAGTCAGGGAACTCCGGATCAACCGGTTATAATTACCAAAGCTGACATTGAAAAAGCAGGTACATCAATTCCTGTTCAATCAATAGGAGAACCTGTAAGTTCCGTAAAGCTTTATCCGCCACGCTGGATTGAAGCTGCCGGCGATACTCCTGCCTATGGTGTTGTTGAAGGATCGATTCTCCCGGTTGACAGCAATGGCTGGCCAATTAACTTCAGAGTGCTTCTTCCTGCAAGCTGGTCGCTACGGGCTGTTCAGCAGGGCGGAGGCGGGATGAATGGGTCCATCACCGTAAGGGAAGGCAGAAATCCAATGTTAAACAGGGGATTTGTTCTCTATGGAAGCGATTCGGGTCNNATTCGGGTCATCAGGCCGGAGGAATGGGAGGAGGGAAGCAATCAACGAATTTTGCCACAGGACCGGCTGGAAAATCAGGCGATGAATGGGCTCTTAATGAGGAGGCTATCAGGAACCTTGGTTATATGCAGATGAAGAAAACCCATGATGCAGCAATGGTGATAATCGAGAGAGTTTATGGGATTAGACCAAAGTATAATTATTACATAGGTAGTTCTCAGGGCGGTCGTGAAGGGCTTATGGTCGCTCAAAGATATCCCGGTGATTATGATGGAATTATAGCCGACGTCCCGATAGTTAACTTTTCGACACTTATGCTTGCACCTGAGCTGATCAGGATACAGGAGAAAAAGATTGATAATTGGGTAACTCCTGATAAAGTGGGCATTATCAGGGCAGAGTTCCTTAAGCAATGTGATAAGCTTGACGGTCTTGCCGATGGCATTATTAATAATTACATGGCGGCAAGAATGATCTTCAATGTAAATGATAACAAAGGTCCGGCTGATCCCTGGGCTGCCCTCAGAGCCTCCGGTAATGGTTCAGGTGTTAACGATAATTCAACATCTTCAAAACTGACTGATGGTCAGATCAAGACTCTGGAATTCATTTACAGTCCTTACAGGTTTGCGACACCTCTTGCAAATAATGTCAGGTCATTCGGGATGTGGCTGCCTACAATAACTCCCGATGATTTTGGGACCATTACAGGGACAAGGTATAAAGGGCAGGAGGGAGCCGGGGATAATGCACAAGTGCATTCGTCCCTTGGAACACTTGGGGTTACAGGATTCCTTATGCAGGATATTAAAGCCAATCCGCTTGATTATGTCGAAGGTGGTCCGCTCAATAAACGTCGGGAAGAAATATCCTGGTGGCTCGATGCCACTGATCCTGATCTGTCGGCCTTTTACAAAAGAGGCGGGAAGATAATAATTACCGTAGGGACAATGGATTTTATAGCTTCATCAGGGGCTCAGCTGGATTATTACCAGTCAGTTCTGGATAAGATGAAACGCAAAAAAGTTGATAAATTCGCCCGGCTTTACGTTATCCCTCAGGCAGGTCATGGTCTGTCAGGAAGAAGCTACAAGGAGAATGGAGAGGGGGCAGCGGTTACAGTAAAGAATATTCCATCGCCAAACCAGAACGATAAAATTGATCTCCTGCTCTCATGGGTTGAGCGAGGTGAGGCTCCTCCGAAAACGCTTTTCATAAATCCTGAGGGAAGAATAGGATTTAAGCCGGAGGGGAAGGGTTATATTATCTGCTCATATCCCGAATATCCCGGATATGCAGGTGGAGATCCTGAAATGGTATCTTCGTATATGAGTACAAAACCCTGAAGCTTATCTTGAAACAACATGAAAGCAGCCCTGCTGCTTCTCATATGTGGCCCAGCATTCATTTTCCTGCCTCAGCTGATATATTACCTCAGCCAGTGCCTCCTTCATATACCATTTATCGCAATCGGTAACCTTGAATTTCCTGATCGAGAACCTGGCATAGGAAATGTCAAAAGCGTTCCCGTTGAGGTGAGGACTGTTTTCTGAAACATTAATGTTTGATCTTCCAAGGACTTTTGCATTCTCCTTGGTACGGGTCATTGATGNNTTATGAATTTTGATCCTTTAAATCCTTCTTTGTTAATCTTTTTCCTGAAATTTCTTCCTATTTTCCTGAGAAGTTTCTTACTGTCGCGTGTCAGATAAGGATAGCTGTTCTTCATCTCTTCTATCCTGTAATTTCTTCCGCTTCTTACCTTTAATAATTCCCGGTCAATAATTCTTTCCCGGATATCACCTTCATTATAGGCTGTAGATATCCCGGTCAACCTGGCCTGTGCAGAGTAGTCTACTATCCTGTCGTTTAGTTTTTTGCTGTAAACCTGTTGATAATTGTTGCATTTCCTGCTGAAGAAATTTGCCAGAAAAGCTCTGTTCGATTGTGGTATAAAGATCAGACATATTAAGAGAAGTGATAAAAGAAAAAGCCGGAACTTTAACCGGTATTCTTTCCTGACCCTTATTCTTCTGATCCGCATAAACAAATATTTCAGGCCTGAAATTAGGAATATGATCACTAGCCGGACAGATGAGATATTCACAACCAGGGAAATAGTATTAACATTAAAAGGGAAGCCTCTCCGGCATTACATCATTTATATTTCAAAAATCTTCCGGTATACTTGCTATCTTTGTGTCCTTTAAATTCTTTCATCATAATATTATATGGAAAAAGAAAAGCTCGAACTGATCCTCGATGAACAAAGGAAATTCTTTGAATCAGGAAGAACCCTTGATATTGAATTCAGACTGGAAAACCTAAAGAAGTTAAGGTCTTTGATACTTAGTCATGAAGATGACTTGATTGAAGCACTTTATAAAGATTTTCATAAGCCGGAATTTGAGGTTCTCGGGACAGAAACAAGGTTTGTCATTTCAGAGCTAAATATTTTAATCCGCAATTTGAGAAAGTGGGCACGTAGGAAAAGAGTAAAGACATCAGTTGCAAATTTCATGGCACGCAGCTACGTTGTCCCTCAGCCATACGGCCAGGTACTTATCCTGTCTCCCTGGAATTACCCGTTCCATTTGTCAATGATACCTGCTATGAGCGCAATTGCCGCAGGGAATTGTGTTATCTTAAAAGTGTCACAGAAGGTGACAAATACTGTTGAGGTTATTTCAAAGATACTCGACAATTTCCCCGGGGAACTCATTACCTTAATAAAAGGCGAACATTCCCTGACCGATTATTTGCTGAATTATTCATTTGATTATATCTTCTTTACAGGAAGCATGAAGGTAGGGAAGAAAGTCATGGCGAGTGCCGCTGCCAACCTTTGTCCTGTCACTCTGGAACTGGGAGGGAAAAACCCATGTGTTGTGACTGCTGATGCGAAACTTGATTATGCAGCAAAAAGGATTGCATCAGGAAAATTCATTAATGCCGGTCAGACGTGTATAGCACCCGATTACCTGCTTATTGATTCAAGAGTGAAAGACCGGTTTATTGAGCTGATGATTAATGAAATAAAGTTGTTCTATGGAGATGACCCTGCTAAATCTGAAGACTACTGCCGTATGATCAATAAAGAAAAAGCTGCCAGAATGAAGACTTTAATTGAAAATGTCAGTATTCTTTCTGGTGGACAAACTGATCCTGAAAACTGTTATGTGGAACCAACTATTGTAACGGATGTCAGTCCGGACCATGTTCTTATGCAGGAAGAGATATTCGGTCCGGTTTTGCCAGTAATAACTTTCAATGACTTCAATGAGATTTTTGCTGTTATTGGCAGGAACCCCAGACCTCTTGCTGCTTATATTTTTACTGCCAGCCGGAACCTTGCCACTGAATTTCAGGCACGGACGCAGAGCGGCTCAATAGTTGTCAACGACACTGTGATGCAGGTAGCTTCACCAGATCTTCCTTTCGGGGGTGTGGGCCCCAGCGGATCTGGCAGGTATCATGGGAAAAAATCATTCGAGACATTCTCAAATATGAGGTCAGTAATGGTCAAATCAAATCTGATTGATATTCCGGTACGCTATCCGCCATACACAAAAATCAAAAAGAAGGCTCTTAAATTACTATTGAGATAATATACAGACTATTAATAATCATTAATACATAACCTAATATCGCTTGAAAATCAATTTTTTAATGATAGCGCTGTAAAAAATTTTGCCGGAACATTTGGAATTTAAAAAACATACAATAATTTTACAGCCTGATAGACATAAAAAATGAAAGTATTTCTTACAAACTGGTGCTGGTGGTTAAGTAATTTTCACTTAAAAATGTGAGACTATCAGCTATTTGTATTAAATACCAAAAGATATTAAACAACGGCCTGTCGTTCTCACGACGGGCCGTTTTGATTTTAAATACCCTGACAATTTTTAAAATGAAAAAAACCAGAATAAAAACAAAGGTCACAAAAATGCTTGCCGATATTATCACTCCGGTAAGTATTTACCTGCGGATAAGAGACGTTTATCCCAATTCCCTGCTTCTTGAAAGTTCTGATTACCACGGCAACGAGAACAGCTATTCTTTCATATGTATGAAACCGCTGGCAAGTTTCAGTATTGAAAACGGTACCATTACAGAAACCTATCCTGATGGGGATGTTTTAAAAACAGAACTGGCCGACGATAAAACTTTCAATAAAAGATTTACAACGTTCTATCAATCCTTCGAACCCGAAGAAAGTCCTGAAGTAATACCCATAAATGGACTTTTCGGATATATTTCCTATGATGCGTTACAATATTTCCAGACTATAAAGCTAAATGCATCAGATACCCCGGAATGCAAAATACCGGAAGTGCTTTACAGCTTCTATGAGTATATAATTGCAATAAATCATTTCCAGAATATTTTATATATAGTTCAAAACCAGACAGGATCAGGTACAAACGATGTTGAGAATATTACAACCCTTCTCAGAAGCAGGAATGTTTCAATTTTTTCATTCAGGTCCGAGGGTGAGGAAAGATCAAATCTTACCGATGATGAGTACAAAAAAATTGTAACTCATGGGAAGGATCATTGTCACAGGGGAGATGTTTTCCAGATAGTCCTTTCCAGACAGTTTTCTCAGCGGTTTAAGGGTGATGAGTTCAATGTATACAGAGCCTTACGTTCTGTGAATCCTTCGCCCTATCTTTTTTATTTTGATTATGGTAATTATAAAATATTTGGTTCATCACCGGAAGCTCATCTTAAGATTAAAAATGGCAAGGCATTTATCAACCCTATAGCCGGAACATTCAGGCGAACCGGAAATGACGAGAATGACAAGCTTTTAGCTGTTAAATTATCAACCGATGTAAAGGAGAACCAGGAACACACAATGCTTGTTGATCTTGCAAGAAACGATCTCAGCAGGCATGCCCGTAACGTAACTGTTGAAACCTATCGCGAAGTCCAGTTTTATTCCCATGTAATACATCTTGTTTCCTCGGTATCGGGAGAAATGAATAAAGACTCCTCTCTTACCGATATGATGATGGCTACATTTCCTGCAGGTACATTATCAGGAGCCCCTAAGTATAAAGCAATAGAACTTATTGATGAATATGAAAACCAGAAGAGAGGTTATTATGGAGGGGCAATAGGGTATATTGACTTCAACGGATACTTTAACCATGCAATTATGATAAGGACCATTCTTAGTAAGGGCAATACTCTCTATTACCAGGCAGGTGCTGGGATAGTGGCTATTTCAGATGAAGAGAGTGAACTCCAGGAGGTGAACAATAAGATAGGGGCCCTCAGAAAAGCTATTGAAATGGCAGGAGAATTAAAATAACTTATAACTTATTTAAGATGAAAATATTAGTAATTGATAACTATGATTCTTTTACGTACAATCTTGTCCATTATGTCGAGAACATAACAGGAAAATGTCCTGATGTATTTTTAAATGACAGGATCGGACTCGACCAGATAGAGAGTTATGACAAGATCTTATTATCACCGGGACCCGGGATTCCGGAAGAAGCCGGTATATGTATTGATCTTGTAAGAAAATATGCCGGGGCAAAAAGCATCCTGGGGATCTGTCTCGGGCACCAGGCAATCGGTGAAGCTTTTGGAGGGAAGCTTAAGAATCTGGAAAATGTATATCATGGTGTAGCAACACCAGTCAAAATCACTGAACCTGAGGAACCTTTATTTAAAGGGATCCCGCATACATTCAGTGCCGGCCGGTATCATTCCTGGATAGTTGAAGAAGAAAAGCTGCCGGGATGCTTTAAAATCACATGTACGGATGAGAAAGGTGTTATAATGGGGATCAGCCATGATGAATACGATATCCGTGGACTTCAGTTCCATCCTGAATCAGTTCTTACAGAATACGGTCATGAAATTATTAAGAACTGGATTGAAATCCGGTGATCAAAGTTATCAGATGGATGTGAACATTAAGAATATTTCAAATTTTCTTTAACTGATAATAAGATAAAAAATGAGCATGCATAAAATACTGAATTACCTTATGGAATATAAGACTTTAACCCGGAAGGAATCAGAGGAAATTCTGACTAACCTGGCAAAAGGTCTTTATTCTGAATCAGAAATGGCTGCATTTATTACTGTATTTCTGATGCGCAATATTACAATTGATGAACTATCAGGTTTCCGTGATGCATTGCTGAACCTGTGTATCAGGATTGATCTTTCGGATTTTGATCCTATTGATGTTTGCGGAACAGGCGGGGACGGGAAGAACACTTTTAATATATCTACTTTATCAACGTTTGTGCTTGCAGGAGCAGGATTAAAAGTGGCCAAACACGGGAATTATGGTATTACCTCCGCCAGCGGATCCTCGAACATTCTTGAATACTATGGATACAAATTCTCATGTGATCAGGATAAGTTGAGGCGTGAAATTGATAAGACAGGAGTATGCTTTTTTCATGCTCCTTTATTCAATCCGGCCATGAAGAACATTGTTCCTGTGAGAAAAGCTCTGAAAGTGAAGACGTTTTTTAATATGCTCGGACCAATGGTAAATCCTTCAACGCCGAAAAAACAAATGATTGGCGTTTACAGTCTCGACATTGCCAGGCTCTATAATTACCTGTATCAATCGACTGACGTTCAATACGCTGTTTTGCACAGCCTTGATGGATATGATGAGGTCTCACTTACATCCGGATTCAGATATATCTTAAATGGAGCAGAACAGACTATTACTCCTGAGATGTTAAATTATAAAAGGAATGATCCTTCAGAATTACTGGGTGGTTCAACTGTAAAAGATGCAGCAGATATATTTATAAATGTACTTGAGGGGAGGGGAACGGCTGCTCAGAATAATGTTGTGATAGCCAACAGCCAGATGGCACTTAAGTGTTACTATCCTTCAAAAACCTTTGATGATTGCAGGTTTGCAGCTGAAGAATCTTTGTTGAGCGGTAAAGCTGCCTGCTCATTCAGGAAACTTATAAAAATGCAGGAATGACGGTACTTGAAAAAATACTTGTAAATAAGAAACGGGAACTGAAAGAATCTGAGAGAAAGGTAACTTTAAAGGAACTTGAAGCGATGGAGTTCTTTCTCAGGGATTGCATTTCATTATCGGATAGTATATCAGATAAGCAAAAATCATCCATTGTGGCAGAGTTCAAAAGAAAATCTCCCTCAAAAGGCTTTATCAATACCAGTGCTTCAGTTGAAGAGGTAACTGCAGGATATTCGCGTCATGGAGCATCAGGCATCTCGGTTCTTACCGATCATGCTTTTTTTGGAGGTAATATTTATGACCTGATGCTTGCCAGGAGGCTGGTTGAGACTCCGATACTAAGGAAAGACTTCATAATTGATGAATATCAGGTAATAGAATCAAAAGCCATTGGTGCTGATGCTGTCCTGCTTATAGCTGCAGCACTTGATAAAGAACAATTCAACAATCTATCCCGGCTTGCCCGGTCCATCGGACTGCAGGTACTGCTTGAGATGCACAATGAGCAGGAGCTTGACTATCTAAATGAATATGTAAGTATTGCCGGAGTTAACAACAGGGACCTTAAAACGCTTAAGGTTGATACGGAAATTTCCCTGGGGCTTGCCGCTAAAATCTCCGACAATTATGAGAGAATATCTGAAAGCGGGATATCTTCACATTCCATTATAAGAGAATTGAGAGAAGCAGGGTATAATGGGTTTCTTATTGGTGAAAAATTTATGAGCGATGCTGATCCGGTAAGGGCGTTTCATGATTTTATGAATACAATTAATTAAGGGTATGCTGAAAATTAAAGTCTGTGGTATTTGCGATCCTGTTAATTTAAAAGAAGTTGCTGAGGCAGCTCCTGATTTTATGGGGTTTATTTTCTATAAGGGTTCTAAACGTTATGCCGGGGAAGATACAGTTAAAGATCTGATTGCCCTGGTCCCCGACGGCATTATCAGAACCGGGGTCTTTGTTAATGATAAGCCTGAAACTATACTGAATTATGCGGGAGATCTCAGACTGGACGCCATCCAGCTGCATGGATCAGAATCTCCTGATTGCTGTGAAAAAATTAAAGCGGGAAATTTAATTATAATTAAAGCTTTCGGGATCGGTGAAAATTTTGATTTCAACAGGCTGATACCCTATATGGATACTTGTGATTATTTTCTTTTCGATACAAAAACCCAAAGTTATGGTGGAAGCGGACGGAAATTTAACTGGACCAGGCTTGATGAGTATAAGTTTTATAAAAAATTTATTCTGAGCGGCGGTATCGCGTACGAAGATATTGAACCTTTAAGATCCATAAGTCACGAAGCATTCTTTGGAGTTGATATCAACAGCAGGTTTGAATCTTCTCCGGGCATAAAAAATGCTGAAATGATAAAGTCATTTATTACAGGAATTAAATCATAAATACATGAATTATAATATTGATTGTAATGGTTATTACGGGGAATTCGGGGGAGCATACATTCCTGAGATGATGCATGCCAATATTTCGGAACTTCAGCAAAACTATCTTAAGATCCTCGAGTGCGAAGATTTTAAGTCGGAATTCTCAAAACTGCTAAAGGACTATGCAGGGCGACCTTCTCCATTGTATCATGCAGAGAGGCTCTCATATTACTACAATACAGGGATTTATCTTAAAAGAGAAGATCTGAACCATACCGGAGCCCACAAGATAAACAATGCTATCGGGCAAATACTTATTGCAAAAAGACTTGGTAAATCCAGGATCATTGCCGAAACGGGCGCAGGGCAGCACGGTGTTGCAACAGCCACGGTATGTGCCCTTATGGGAATGAAGTGTGTCATTTATATGGGAAAACTTGATGTCGATAGACAGGCCCCGAATGTCTTAAGGATGAAAATGCTTGGTGCAGATGTTATTCCCGTTTACAGCGGGAATATGACCCTTAAAGATGCCACCAATGAAGCTATACGCGACTGGATATGCAATCCCGCCGACACCCATTACATAATAGGATCGGTTGTAGGGCCGCATCCTTATCCGGATCTTGTTGCAAGGCTGCAATCAATTATCAGTGAGGAGATTAAATGGCAGCTTGAAGAACATACAGGCAGTCCGGACCCGGATTATGTCATTGCCTGTGTTGGAGGAGGCAGTAATGCAGCAGGAGCGTTTTATCATTATCTTGATAATGAAATGGTTAAGCTTGTTGCTGTTGAAGCTGCCGGAAAGGGCATAGACAGCGGAGAATCAGCTGCTACAACGGTACTGGGTTTCCCGGGTGTGATTCATGGTAGCAGGACAATTCTCATGCAGAATGACGACGGCCAGATAACTGAACCATTCTCAATATCGGCAGGACTTGATTACCCGGGAATAGGCCCCCTGTTTGCTCACCTGAAGAAAAACGGCCGCGCAATTTTTGAGCATGCAACAGATGATGAAGCCCTGGAAGCAGCTTTATTACTTACCAGGCTTGAGGGAATTATTCCTGCCCTTGAATCAGCTCACGCACTTGCAGTATTAAAGAAAATACAATTCGGATCTGATGATGTGGTTGTAGTGAATCTTTCAGGCAGGGGAGATAAGGATATGGCAACCTACATGAAATTCCTCGAAGAAACTGAAAACAAAAGATATAAATGATTTTAGAAAAAACAGTATGAATCGCATAGATGAACTTTTTAATAAGAAGGCAGGAAATATTCTGTCAGTCTATTTTACAGCAGGCTATCCGGCACTTGATTCTACAGTGGAAATAATCAGAGAGCTGGCTTCTGAAGGCACAGATATGATCGAAATAGGAGTACCATTTTCTGATCCTGTCGCTGATGGGCCGGTAATACAAAAAAGTAACGATACGGCACTGAAAAAAGGGATGAGCCTGAGGCTGCTCTTCGACCAGTTGAAGGATATCAGGAAAGAGACAGATATACCGTTATTATTGATGAGTTATATAAATCCGGTTCTAAGGTTCGGGATTGAAAAATTCTGCAAGAAATGTGAGGAAACCGGAATAGATGGTGTAATCCTTCCTGATCTCACTCCTGAAATATATACAGCCAGTTATCTGGGATTATTTAAGGAGCATAATATATATAATGTTTTATTGATATCTAAAGGAACTTCTGCAGCCAGGATCCGGGAGATTGATGGGCTGAGCAGGGGTTTTATATATATGGTATCTTCTTCATCTACCACCGGGATCAAACGTAATNNAAAATGAACCTCAGAAATCCTGCACTCATTGGATTTGGGATCTCCGACAATGAAACATATCTGCAAGCATGTAAATATGGTGCAGGAGCTATTATCGGTAGTGCATTTATTAAAGCCCTTAGTGAGGGAGAGGGAGGAAAAAATACAGTAAGAGATTTTATTAAAAAAATCAGGTGAAGAAAAACTTAAGATGTTTCAGAAATCAGAAGATCACATCTATTATTGTCATATGCTAGAATACCAGATGATATGTAAGATCCGGATAAAATAAACGATATTTTATCTCATTTCAAAAATGACCGGGAACCCGAAAATCACTATTACTATCCATCCAAGGTAAACAGGAAGAAACTTAGAAACTGTCATTTCAACAATAGAAAAATCCTTCTTCTTAAAGTTAATCCTGAAAAGATTTATCATTATCATGATCAGGTTTATTAGTACAAGGATATTTGAAACTAACACAGCCAGCCTGTTCGGAGTCAGTCCATATTGCCCCAGCCTGTAAAATATTGCTGACAATGCAATAAGATCGGTAATTATAGTAACAACTGACAGAGCAAAAAGAATTATCGCATTGTATTTCTGATTCTTTACCACTGATGACTCTGAAATTGAAAAAATGATTATTCCCATCACTCCCAGCAGCATGATATTGAATATCAAAAGAAAGTCACGGTCGTTGTATGGATCTTTTCCGGTGACCAGTATTGTGATCAGGAAGATAATCAGTGTGATGAAAACCATAGGGCTGAAGATGGCTGCGATAACCGGTGCTGTTTTGCTGACCAGGGCAGGGAACTTCTCAATTAAAAATGCTGCAACTACAGGAGCAGCTGCGGCTCCCATCATAACAATGTATTCTCCATAGAACTTTTCGATATTCAATCCGATAGAGCTGAAGAGTCCGATCGTTATAGCAGTAAGGAGGCCGCCGGCAATAGCCAGGAGAGCATATACAATAACAAGATCGCCGTTAAACCTTATAAATCCGATCCGTTTATTCAGATCCCTGAAATCAAAACCGGTAAATGCGATCCCGTAGGTAAACCACATAAGAAAAGGAAGATGAATGTAAGCAAGTTTCACGGAGGCTCCCTGGGAATCTGACGGAAGAAGGTTAATATATAACACCGCAATAAGAAAAATGAGCGCAGTAATGATAATTTTTTTAAGTTCACGGACCTTGTTAAGCCAGAAAGTAAACAGGACCAAACCAAAAAAGACGATAATGGCAGCGTTCTTCCAATAAAAGATCTCATCAGGATAGCTGAGGCTGAATAAGGCCGGGATCTTTATGAGAAAGCCAGTGATCACACAAATAACCAATACTGTCAGGACTTCTGGAAATACAAGGGCCTTAAGACCCGCCGGGCTGAAATCATATTGCAGTCTGGCTTTCCAGAATTTTGCAGTTTCAGTACCTTCTATTTCCGGAAGTATTTTGTCGAAAGCAGCTTTAAAAGCCTGCCGGTCGTCGCGATAGAGCTTTTCAAGCATTTCAGGATTGCCCAGATTGGCTTTTAATTCTTCATTCATATCGTAAGAATTATCGGATTTTAACTAGGATTTCGAGTGCATTCAGGTGCTGCTTAAACTGTTGAACACCTTTTTCTGTTATAGTGTAGCTTGTATTTGGTTTTCTGCCAATAAACTGCTTGTTGACCTTTATCAGCTCGTTATCTTCCAAGGCTTTCAAATGACTGGCAAGATTACCGTCAGTCACACTTAATGATTCCTTAAGGCTATTGAAATCGAATGAATCATTTACCATCAGGATTGACATAATGCCTAATCTGATCCTGCTTTCAAATACTTTATTCAGATTGGAAATGAGATCTTTCATGCTTCATATTTTCTGTATACCAACAGTCCGTAAAAAACAAGGAACACGGGTATGATAAGCTGAATATCGTTCCGGATCATCAGGATCAGTAACCAGGCTATAAATGCACCGATTAATGCAAATATTCCGGGGAAAATACCTGACAGGCCGCTCAATGAAAGGAATTTAGTTGATTCTTGCATGAACCTCCTGATTGTTTTCAGCTCATCTGCTGAGGATGGATTCTTTTCCATAAAAAGTACTTTGAAATACAAAGTTAATACTTATTTTTGATAAAAGCAAGTACTTTGATATAGAATTACAATCTGATTAAGA
>MTKX01008025.1_pt1 | contig 27802 bp, 28 predicted proteins | sample 1042771 | NCBI WGS metagenome assembly MTKX01 (sample SAMN06212183, study PRJNA360534) | anaerobic digester metagenome | biome: Wastewater treatment plant; material: sludge; isolation source: anaerobic digester fed with sludge from wastewater treatment plant | place: Denmark: WWTP Randers ...
TCTTTCTGAGCTGTAACCGCCTTCGCGGCGTGGTCTTTCAGAGCTGTAGCCGCCTTCGCGGCGTGGTCTTTCAGAGCTGTAGCCGCCTTCGCGGCGTGGTCTTTCTGAGCTGTAACCGCCTTCGCGGCGGGGTCTTTCCGGGTTGTAACCGCCTTCACGGCGTGGTCTTTCCGGGTTGTAACCGCCTTCACGGCGCGGCCTTTCCATTTTTTTATCCGTAATACGTTCACGCCGTGGACGTTTAATGGATCCCTGGCCGTCTTGTTGTTCTTTATTCTGCATTTTTTATATTTTGAGCCGCAAATTTACGCGAAATTTCTTAATATTGCATTATGAAGTATCCGGCCTTTCTAAGATTATCTCCTTTATTTCGTGAAAATTTAAACGTTTCTCTTACAGCGGTTAAGACAAACAAACTGCGGTCCGTGCTGACCATATTGATGATAGCCGTAGGAATCATGGCCCTGGTGGGAATCCTGACTGCCATTGACGCCATAAAAGGCTCTGTCACAGACAGCTTTAACCGCATGGGTGCAAGTACCATAACCATACGGTCCAAATCCCTGCGCGGACAATCGGCTGAAGTCAGGCGCAGAATCCGGAATCAGTCCCTGATTACCTACCAGCAGGCTATGGATTTTGTGGAAACGTACCCTGTGCCGTCACGCATTGCTGTATACGCGCCGGCAACAAGCATGCTGGAAGTGAGCTACGGGTCGGAAAAGACCANNAATTACGAAATGACCTCTTCCGGATTTGTGGCTGTTATCGGGGATGGATTGCTGACTCTTTTTGGTGACAAGGACCCCATAGGAGAGTTTATTAATGTTGAGGGCAGACGTTACCAGGTAATAGGTGTTCTCAGACCTAAAGGTGCCACTTTTGGCGGAGGGTCTGACAAGCAGATATTTGTCCCGTTGGCAAATGCCCGGAGTGTTTACGGAGGGGACAATATGAACTTCCAAATCAAAATTCAGCCAAAAGAGGGAGAAAATACCCGCAATGCCTATGAAGAGGCCGAGATCAACTTCAGGACCGTGCGCCGTCTTTCACCTACAGATCAGACTGATTTTCAGATAAACCGCAGCGAAGATATGCTGGAACGTTCTTTGGAAACCATGAGGATAGTGACCATAGCGGCTTTCATCATAGGATTCATCACCCTGCTGGGGGCTGCCGTTGGGCTGATGAATATCATGCTGGTCTCTGTAAACGAACGAACCCGCGAGATCGGAACAAGAAAGGCCATGGGAGCCACTTCACGGATCATTAAACAACAGTTTCTTTTCGAGGCCATTGTCATAGGTCAGCTGGGAGGGGCAGGGGGTATCTTGCTGGGATTCCTTGCAGGCAACCTGACATCACTGGCCATGAAAACCCCTTTTGTGGTTCCATGGTTATGGATGTTGCTTGGGGTAGCCATCTGCTTTGTTGTCAGTATTTTATCCGGATATATTCCCGCCGTGCGTGCGAGCAGTCTGGATCCCATAGAAGCCCTCCGGTACGAATAGGGCTATCTGAGCGAAAAGATATAAGTGATTTTCCCTTCCTGCACGGCAGGTGCTGAACCGCTGATATTGAACCGGGCCTGGAGTGCGGCTTTTTTGGCTGCTTCCCAAAGTACTTTATTCTGAACGGTTGTTCCTTCAATTCCCGGGGTGGCAGAGGTCACATTACCATAAGTGTCCACCAAAATCCGCACCACAACCCTGCCGGCCAGGTTTTGGGTATATTCAGGCAAGGGTAGTTTTCCGACAATGGAACGTCCTTCCAGCTGAGCAGTCGGTTGTCCCAGGGGATTGCCGGTAAATGTGTTTCCTGCAGGATCTCCGGCCTGGCGATCTGTTCCGGTATGCAAACCCGTTTGTTCTCCGGCCAGGGTGTCCACGTCCCGGCTTCTGTACAAGGCCCTTTCATTGATAACCGGGGGTTCAGGATCGTGTACTTCAACGTCACCGGTTTCTTCCGGCGTGCTTTCCTCTGTGCGTTGCTTGCCCTGTATCTCTTCGGGAACAATTGCCTGTTGAACCAATTCAGGTGCCTTGTCCGGCACAGGTTCCGGGGAGCGGGGCGCAGTACCTTGTTCGGCAATAATTGTGAGAGGTAGCGGGGGTAACTCTTCCTCCAGTTCAATCTCTATCTCCATAAGATTATTGCGCAGGGGAGGGACGTAATGCAATCCGTTGAGCAGCAAAACAACCGACAGCAGCAGGTGAAGTCCCACTGTCAGCCAGATACCGGTCCTTTTTCCCTTGTTTTGTTGCATAGATGCATGTTTTGTTGCTCCTTACTCAGGAGATGTGGCCAGAATGATCTTGTACTGATTACGTTTGGCAATGTTCATCACCTGGACCACCTGTTCCATGGGAACAGATTTATCCACGTATAAAGATACCGTGGGATCATCACTGCTCTGAAGGGCTTGTTGCAGCAGTGGTTCAATGTCATTGAAAGGGACAGCCTGCTGGTTACCGTTGATGTGGTATGAGAAAGTACCTGCCAGGGTATAATGCTTGATGGATACACTAACCTGTGCCTTGTCCGAGATCTGGTTGGAGCTTTTTGGCAGCAATAGCTTCAGGGCGTTGGGATTGACCAGGGTTGAGGTAACCAGGAAGAACAACAGCATCAAAAACACAATGTCTGTCATGGAAGCCATTGTGAAAGACGGCTCGACCTTGGTGTTTCTTTTTATAGCCATGTCATTTTATTTTAGCGGTTCCTGTAAAAGTTCCAGAAAATCCAGCGTATTCTTTTCCATGGTGTTAATGATGGACCCGATACGTGAAGCAAGGTAATTGTATGCAAAGTAAGCCGGTATGCCCACCAGCAATCCGCCCACCGTGGTAACCATGGCTATATAGATTCCCTCTGATAACAGCGATATCTCAATGTTACTTCCGGCCATGGACATATTGTAGAAAGCCTTGATCATACCGATGACCGTTCCAAGAAACCCGACCATGGGCGCGCCACCGGCAACGGAAGCCAGTACAGGCATTCCTTTTTCCAGCCGGGCAACCTCAATGCTTCCCACATTTTCCAGGACAGATTTGATGTCGGCCATTGGCCGTCCAATATTACGCAATCCCTTGGCTATAAGCCTTGAGGATACAGTATTCTGGCTTTCGCACAGATGAATGGCCGACTGTATCTTTCCTTCATATATGAATTCCTTGATATTGTTCATGAAATTCTCGTCCACTTTGGATGCTTTGTGCATGGCAACAAGTCGTTCTCCGAAAATGTAAACGGCTACAATGGATAATGCAAGCAGGACCAGCATCAGCCAACCGCCTTTGGTAGCCATGGACAATAATGAAATTGAAGAAGAGGCTTCTGCAATGGCCTCGGTTTGAAGTACGATGTGCAACATATCAGTTTACAATTATAAGTTTATCATAATGAACCTTCCACAGGAACAAGCCTTCGGGTGGAACGGAAAAACCAGCCAGGGAACGGTTTTTTCCATCCAGTAACTGCAAAATCCATTCCACGGGTTTTTTACCTTTTTCCACCTCCAGCAATGTACCCACCATGCAACGGACCATGTTCCGGAGGAAACGGTTGGCAGTGACCTGGAAGACCCACAACGGGGCCATTCCGAATTCCTGCTCCTGGGTGAACCAGCGGGCTTCGGTAACAGTGCAGGTGTTGCTCACGGTTTGTGTATGGAGTTTGGAAAAGCTTGTAAAATCATGAGTTCCCAGAAACAATGCAGCTCCCTGGTTCATCAGGTCCAGGTCGGGAGGCGTAGCGGCGTATGTTCCCGGAGCGGAAGACATACCTTCCAGGAATGGTTCTTTGTTCCTGCGGATATAATAACGGTAAGTCCTGCTCACGGCATGGTACCGGGCATGGAGGTTTTCAGGTACGTGAAAAATGCCGAATATATGAATATCATTAGGCAATATGGCATTCAATTTGTAAGTTAAGGCTTCACACCCGAAAGGTTTACCGTTGTAATTGAAATGAGCCCAGAAATCAAGCGCGTGGACACCCGTGTCGGTGCGGCCGCATCCTGTGACTGCGACTGTCTCTCTCAAAACACGTCCTAGCGCATCTTCCAGAAAAGCCTGAACGCTACGTGCGTTTTTTTGAATTTGCCAGCCATGGTAATGCGTACCGTTAAAGGAAAGATGAACAAAAAACCGCATAAAGGATGTATCTTTGACAAATATATATGAAAAAAACATAATCGTATAGAAAAATAACATTGTATGGAAACCGTAAACATTAAAGAATTGAACGAACGGATTCAGCGGGAAAGTGCTTTTGTGGATATCATGACGCTTGAAATGAGCAAGGTGATAGTAGGGCAGAAACAATTGGTTGAAAATCTGCTTATTGGACTTCTGGCCAATGGACACATCCTGCTGGAAGGCGTTCCGGGACTTGCTAAAACGTTGGCAATAAGAACATTGGCAAGTGTTGTGGACGCAAAGTTCAGCCGCATTCAATTCACTCCCGACTTGTTGCCTGCCGACCTGATAGGTACCCTGATTTACAGCCAGCGAACAGAGGAATTTCAGGTAAAGAAAGGCCCTCTTTTCGCTAATTTCATTTTGGCTGATGAAATCAACCGCTCTCCGGCAAAAGTGCAATCGGCCCTTCTGGAGGCCATGCAGGAAAGACAGATCACCATTGGAGAACATACATTTCCCCTGCCGGAACCTTTCCTGGTGCTGGCAACCCAGAATCCCATTGAACAGGAAGGGACGTATCCTTTGCCCGAGGCACAGGTGGACCGCTTCATGCTCAAGGTCATTGTGGATTACCCCAAAAAAGACGAAGAAAAACTCATCATCCGCATGAACAATTCCGGTGAATTTCCGACAGCGGCAACGGTTCTCAAACCTGCCGACATCAGGAAGGCCCGGGAGGTTGTCCGGGAAGTTTACATGGATGAGAAAATTGAAAAGTATATAGTAGACCTGGTTTGTGCCACCCGGAGACCGGAGGAGTACAAACTGCCCGAGCTCAAATCCCTGATAGCTTACGGTTCTTCCCCGCGTGCTAGTATTTCCCTTGCCATCGCTTCCAAGGCCTATGCCTTTATCCGCCGCCGTGGCTACGTCATTCCGGAAGATGTCCGTGCAGTGGCCTACGAAGTGTTACGCCACAGGATAGGACTGACTTACGAGGCAGAAGCCGAAAACATTGTCTCTGAAAACATCATCACTTCAATTATCAATGCGGTTGAAGTTCCTTAATAGCCGGCTATGTCTGAAAATTTGCTCAAAAATGTCCGGAAGATAGAGATCAAATCCAGGGGTCTTTCGCACCAGATCTTTGCAGGCCAGTACCACTCAGCTTTCAAGGGCCGGGGCATTGCCTTCAGCGAGGTGCGTGAATACCAGTACGGAGACGACATCAGGGACATGGACTGGAACGTCACGGCAAGAATGAACGCCCCCTATATCAAGGTTTTTGAGGAAGAACGTGAACTGACCGTAGTGCTCGTCATCGATGTGAGCGGCTCGCGGTGGTTTGGCACAACAAAGAAACTGAAGAAGGAATTGCTGGCCGAGGTGGCTGCCATTCTCAGTTTCTCTGCGTCCATCAACAACGACAAGGTGGGAGCGTTGTTTTTCAGCGATAAGGTGGAAAAATTCATTCCCCCGAAAAAAGGACGTTCACACCTGTTGCGTATCATTCGCGAAATGCTGGAATTCGAGCCCGAAAGCCGGCAGACAAACATATCTGAAGCCTTGCGCTTTCTGNNTCTGACCAATGCCATAAAAAAACGTTGCACTGCCTTTATCTTGTCAGACATGATGGATATGGACAATGCAGAACAACCCCGTTTTGAAGAAGCACTGAAGATAGCCGTGAACAAGCACGATCTGGCGGCCATACAGGTTTATGATCCAAGGGAAAAAGAATTACCCAATGTAGGCCTGGTCCGGATGATGGATGCCGAAACATACCGGGAACAATGGGTAGACACCTCGGGAAAAAGGTTGAGGGAGGATTATGCCATGTGGTACAGAAACAGTCAGGAGAGAATTAAAACCCTCCTGAATAAATACCATGTTGATCATGTTAAAATTGCTACTGACCAGGATTATGTGGAACCCCTGATCCGCTTGTTTAAACAAAGGGCGTGATGATGAAACGTTTTCTGTTACAATGGTTTTTCCCGGCCTTGCTCATAATGATGCCACACATATCAGTGGCCCGGCAGGACCCTGCTACAGTACAGGGAAAGGGAGATTCTGTCCTGGGATCGGTTCTGGAAAAGGATAGCATTCTGATAGGGGACCAGGTCTGGTGGAACATGACATTACCACCCGGAATATGGACCGAAGGAATAATCGAGACACCTGAATTCCCATCGCTTCCTTTCGAGATCACCAGGGGGATCGAGGCCTTGTCCGGGGTGCGGCTGGATTCCGTATTCAGGAAAAAAAACCTGGAAAGCATCCGGGCGCGTATTCTGCTGACTTCGTTCGACAGCGGGTCCTATCAGCTGCCGCCCGTTCCGGTTCGTCTGCTACGGCAGGATGGTACAGCTGATACCTTGTGGTTCAAAGGACCCCTGTTAAAGGTTCAGACCATTCCGGTAGACACCACGTCTTTTGAACCTTACGGGCTGAAGCCCCAGATGCGTTATCCGATAACAACCGGAGAAATACTGGCCCTTGCCGGTATTGTCGCACTGGTGACAGGCCTGGTTTTTTTGGCGCTTTATATTATAAGACGCCGCAGGAAGAATCTGCCTCTTTTCGGACCTGTCAGGCCTAAGGACCCGCCTCACATTGCAGCCCTCAAAGTGCTGGAAAATATGAGGAGGCAGGAAATCTGGAAAAAGCAGAAAGCAAAACTATACTATACCCTGCTAACAGACACCATCCGGGTTTACCTCAGGGACCGGTGGGGGATGCAGGCCATGGAACTGACCTCGGGCGAAATGATCGCATCGCTGGAACAGAGGCAACCTGAAGATCCGCTGCTCTCCGGGAAGATCATAGAAGTGCTCCGGGAGATGTTAAGTATGGGTGACCTGGCAAAATTTGCCAAATACACACCGTCAGAAAGTGAAAACGAAGAATCCCTCAGGCAGGCCGTCCGGTTTGTAACAGAAACGGCCAGGTATGAAGAAGAAAAAGAAGAATAAGGAGAACCATTATGTTTTTTGAATATCCCAGACTCCTGTTTTTATTGCTCTTGCTGATCCCTTTGGCAGCCTGGTACGTATACCGGCAAATGAAAGGGAAGCAGGATCCTTCGCTTCAGGTATCTTCGCTGCAGCCTTTTGAAAAAGAGAAGGTTTCCTATAAGAGAATCCTTTATCACGTGCCCTTTGTACTGAGGATGATTGCCCTGGCCGCCCTGATACTGGCCATGTCCAGGCCGCGCTCTTCCTCGGATTATGAAACAACGGTCACCGAAGGGATAGACATCATGCTTGCCATGGACGTGTCCACTTCCATGCTGGCACGTGATTTTGAGCCGGACAGGATTGCAGCTGCGAAGGACATTGCCATTCAGTTTATTGCGGAACGTCCCGCAGACCGCATAGGCATAACCGTATTTGCGGGTGAATCGTATACGCAATGTCCCCTGACAACAGACCGCATCACGCTCATAAACATGATGAAGGAAATCCAGACAGGTCTGATTGAAGACGGAACGGCCATCGGGAACGGACTGGCAACAGCCGTGGCCCGTCTAAGGGATTCGGAAGCCATTAGCCGGGTGGTCATCCTGCTTACAGACGGGGTGAACAACAGAGGCGAGGTGACGCCACTCACAGCAGCCGAAATTGCACGCACTTACGGGGTGCGGGTGTATACAATAGGTGTGGGAGCGCATGGGATGGCTCCCTACCCGGTCATGACGCCTTATGGCGTGCAGATACAACAGATACCGGTGGAAATTGATGAGGAACTGCTTCGGCAGATTGCAGACATTACCGGTGGTGAGTATTTTCGCGCCACGGACAATACAAAGTTGATGTCCATTTACAGTCAGATCAACCAAATGGAAAAAAGCAGGACCCTGGTGGATTCATTTCCCGTATACAGGGAATTGTTCATGATTTTTGCCCTGTCAGCCCTTTTCGCCTTGGCACTGGAATTTTTATTGCGTTGGATCGTATTGAGAAGAATACCCTAAGGAGATATGATACAATTGGCTCAAGTTCAATATTTATGGATCATAGCAGTCATCCCGCTGCTGTTGGTTGTATATGGCCTTTACCGCAGGTACGGAAAGAGGATGCTAAGACGGTTCGGGGATCCGGAATTACTCAAAATGCTCATGCCATCGGTATCACGCCGCAGGGGCTGGATCAAGATAAGCCTCTTTTGTGCCGGCTTGTTTTTCTTTGCCCTGGGTTTGTCGCGTCCCCGTACCGGGGCCCGTGTCAAGGAAATAAAACGTGAAGGTGTGGAAATCATCATTGCGCTGGATGTTTCCAATTCAATGCTGGCCCAGGATTATACCCCCAACAGGCTGGAACGGGCCAAACTGGCCGTTTCGCGCCTGGCGGACAACCTGGGCAGGGACAGGATAGGCCTGATTGTTTTTGCCGGAGATGCATTCGTGCAACTTCCCGTAACAACGGATTACGTCAGTGCCAAACTTTTCCTGAATACCATAAATACCGGATCGGTCCCCCGGCAGGGAACGGCACTGGGCAATGCCATCCTGACAGGTATCAGGAGTTTCAGCCTGGATACACCCGGTAGCAGGGCCCTGATCCTGATTACAGACGGAGAAAACCACGAGGACGATGCTGTGGCGGCAGCCGGGAAAGCTGCAAACCAGGGAATCCAGGTGCATTGCATAGGAATTGGCTCCGAATTCGGGAAACCAATACCTTTGGCCGACGGAGGATTGCTCCAGGATGAGGAAGGAAATACAGTGGTCACGAAACTGGATGAGAAAACATTGATGGAAGTGGCCCGGGCAGGCGGAGGAATCTATGTCAGGGCAGACAATTCAGATTTCGGGCTTCAGGGGATCGTGGATTCGATACGTCAAATGGACCAGCAGGAATTCCAGGCAGTAGTATTTGAAGATTTCAATGAGCAGTATATGTACCTGTTTGGTATCGCATTCTTTTTCTTTTTCCTGGAAACGCTCATCGGAGAAAGGAAAGGGCGACGTTTCAAAAGTTTGGATATTTTTACGAAAACAGCGATGGTCTTTGTGTTGTTCTCTGCTCTCTCCATCACAGCCTCGGCCCAGGCAGATAAAAAGGATGTCCGGGCGGGTAACAGGTCTTTCCGCAAGGGAAACCTGGAAAAGGCGCTGCTGGATTATCACAGGGCTGTATCAAGGGATTCCACATCCCTTAAGGCGAGATACAACCTGGCAAACACCATGCACCTGAGCGGAGACGACCAGCAAGCCTCTTCTACCATGGCCACTGTCCCCGATTCCCTGAACATTCCGGAGAAAAAAGCCGATGCATGGCACAACTTGGGAAATTTCCAGCTGTCTGCCAAACAATATGCCGAAAGTATTGAAGCCTATAAGAAATCATTGCGGATACGGCCCGGGGATATGGAAACAAAGACCAACCTGGCATATGCCCAAAAAATGCTGAAAGACCAGCAGGAGAAGCAGGACCAGCAACAGCAGGACCAGGATCAGGACAAGAAGGACCAAGACCAGAACCAGGACCGGCAACAACAGGATCAGAACCAGGACAAGCAGGACCAGAACCGGGACCAGCAACAGCAGGATCAGAACCAGGTGACACCACCAAAAATAAGCCCCCAGGCTGCGCAACAGATGCTGGAAGCCGTGCTGCAGAAAGAGCGTGAAACACAGGAAAAGGTGAACAAAGAAAAGGCCCGGGCAGCAGTACCTGTTCGTTCCGGGAAAAACTGGTAAACACAGGAAATATGAAAAAGACATTTTTGTTGATTCTTGCAGTTTTAAGCCTGGTGCAGGCAACGGCACAGGGACAGTTTACCGTTGAAGTTCCCAATGTGGTAGCCTCGAAGGAGAGATTCCGCCTGGTATTTACCGCAACAGATCTAGCCCACGAATCTTTCAGTCCACCGTCAATTTCCGGTTTTTTAGTATTGGCAGGGCCAACCACTTCCACCATGAACAGGATGGAATATATCAACGGGCGCAGGACACAAAGCCGTTCAGTCAGTTACACATATATCCTGGAAGCGGGTGAACCGGGAAAATATACCATAGGGGAGGCCTCCATCCTGTCGGACAATGTGACATACAGGACTAAACCGGTAACCATAGAAGTGATTGCCGGAACAGCGGCTCCTGACAGTCCGGCACGCGAAGAAAACATTACAACAGAGGCAAACATTACAGATAAGGACGTCTTCCTGCGGCTTTCCATAAACAAGCGCCGGGTTGTGAAGGGAGAACCGCTGACAGCCACGCTTAAGCTTTACACACGGGTGAATGTGGCCGGGGCAGAAGATATTCGTTTCCCCACCTTTAACGGTTTCTGGAGCCAGGAGGTCTATGCGCCCCAGCAGATTGAATGGCAACGCGAGAATGTGGACGGTGAAATCTACCAGGCAGCCACCTTGAGAAGCTATGTGTTGCTACCCCAGCAAACAGGGGACATCCGGATTGATCCGTCTGAAATAGTATGTGTCATCCAGGTAAGAAATACGCGGCGGGGACAATCCCTGCTGGATGAATTCTTTGATTCCTACCAAACCGTACGCAAACGAGTTATAGCCCCTGCATTGACCGTACGGGTAAATGATCTGCCGGCGGGAGCTCCTGCCTCCTTTACCGGTGCTGTGGGAAAATTCAACCTCAGGGCAGAACTTGGAAAAGATTCTGTAAGTGCCCACGATGCTTTATCCTTATTTGTGACCATTTCAGGAGAGGGGAACATCAACCTGCTGGAAACGCCCCGGGTTCAATTTCCTCCGGATTTTGAAGTATACGACGCCAAAGTGACGGATAATTCACGCAGTACAGGAGGAACTTTCTCGGGATCAAAAACATTTGAATATCCTGTAATTCCAAGGAGTCACGGAGATTTCACCATTGACCCGGTGACCTTTTCCTATTACGACATAGAGGCGGGAGTATACAGGACCATAAGTTCCCGCCCGCTAGAGCTGAAAGTTTCAAGAGGTTCCCAGACACCAGCCCAGGGAATGCCTTATACACCGGGCACGCACCGCCGTGCTGTGGAAAGCCTGGGACAGGACATACGGTTTATTCATACTTCTGTGCAGCCCTGGCGGGTGAAAGGCAGGTATTTTACAGGGAGTGTTTATTATTTTGTTCTGATCCTCTCCATATTTGCAATGGCTGGAGTTGCTTATGTTGTTCTGGATAAAAGGCGTATGCACCGCAATGACATAGTGAAGGTACGGCACAGCAGGGCAAACAAGGTGGCCCGTAACCGCCTGAAAACAGCCGGCACATTGTTGAAGCAAGAGCAATTTGAGGATTATTACGAAGAATTGCAACGTGCACTGTGGGGATATATTGCAGATAAACTGGCTTTATCGCAGGCAGAATGTTCCCGGGAAAGAGTGGTGGACATGCTGGGCAGCAGAAATGTGGATAAAAGTCTGGTTAACGATTATACCGGACTTATAGAATCTTGTGAATTTGCCCGTTATGCTCCGGATCCCGGACAGCTGGAAAAAGAAAGGATCTTTGATATGGCCGTTGTAGCTATCAGCAAGATGGAACAGGCCCTTAAACAGATTGTGGTATGAAAAGGTTTTTGCTGTTGTTTGTTTTATGTTTTACCGCTTCCCTGACCGCGGGAGCAAAGGAGGTGACGGATAGCCTGTGGAATGAAGCCAATACCCATTATTCCAATGCTCAATACCAGGAAGCGCTGGATAAATACCTCAGTATAGAGGAATCGGGCAAGGAATCCCCTGCCCTTTATTACAATATCGGCAATACATACTTTCAAATGCGTTATATTGCCTATGCCATTCTTTATTACGAAAAAGCCCTGCGCCTGGAACCGAACAATCCTGATATCATATACAACCTGGAAGTGGCCAGGGAACAGTGCATAGACAGGATAGAGCCTGTCCCGGTATTCTTTCTGGCCGACTGGATACGCAAAAGCCACCAGCTTTTATCTTCTGACATCTGGACTGCAATTTCCATCATATTGCTGGTGTCTGCTCTGGTCTTCTTCATGATTTTCCTTTTCGCCAGGGGAGTGAGGTTCCGTAAAGCTTCCTTTATCCTGTCCGTTGTGATCTTGCTATTTACACTACTTACCGTTGCTCTGGCCTGGCAATCCAGAAAAGAGGCAACCAGGGAGGACCTGGCCATTGTTCTCTCTGCTGTGAGTTCTGTTAGGTCTTCACCCGGGACACAGGGCAAGGATCTTCTGGTCATTCATGAAGGGACACGGCTGCGTGTGCTCGAAAAAATGGGGGACTGGGCCCGGATAGAGCTGGAAGACGGCCGCCAGGGATGGGTAGCATTGAATGAGATTGTTTTTGTATATTAGTAGCTTGAAAATTAATTAAAAATGGATTATAACACACAGAGAGAGAAACTTATACTGCCTGAATACGGCCGTTACATATACCAGATGGTTCAGGATGCGAAAAAAATCCCTGACAGGGAAGCACGTACCCGGCAGGTCAAAGCTATTGTAAACGCCATGAGCCTGCTGAATCCGCAATTACGTGACATGAACGATTACCAGCATAAATTATGGGATCATGTATACATAATGGCAGATTATGAGCTGGATGTGGATGCCCCGTTTCCCCCTCCCGCCCGGGAAGATTTTGTAACAAAACCGCACGCCATAGATGCTGAAAGGGACCCGGTCAAGGTCATGCATTACGGGAGGAATATCCAGAACATGGTTATGGCAATCGCATCCAAGGAACCGGGAGAGGAACGTGACACCATGACCCTGGCCCTTGCTGCCTACATGCGTAAACAATACCTTATATGGAACAAAGATACTGTATCCGATCAAACCATATTCAATGATATACGCAGCTTGTCCAATGGAACCCTGACGGTACCCGAAGGGGCTAAGTTGTCTGAAATCCAGGGCGAGTTCAGGCAGCCCAACGTACTACAGGGTGCACGTACCCAGCAGCGTCAGGGACAATGGCATAAGAATAAAAAGAAGAAAAGGTCGACATCAAATGGCCAGTGATAAAGAGAAAAAAAACCGTATCCGGGATAATATAAGAATTATCTCCGGATGGTTGTTTCTGGCCCTGGGAGCATTCCTCCTGGTTGCTTTCGTTTCCTACTTATTCAACTGGACCGTGGATCAAAGTCTCCTTTCGGGAGACAGCCTGTTTATGCCTGAAGACAGTGCTGCCAACAGCGGAGGTTTCATAGGGAATCGCTGGGCCGACCTGTTCATTGGTAAGCTGTTCGGATTGAGTGCCTTCATACTTCCCTTTTTTTGCCTGGCTGTTTCTGTATTTCTGCTCAAAATTCGCAGTGTCCGCATTATTCCATTATTCTTTGCAACAGCTTTCCTGTGCATAATCCTGTCAATTGCATTGGGATACATCTTTAGTTTTACGGATCTCAGGTATGTGTTTGGGGCAGGGGTAGGGGGAACTTACGGATACCGTGTGAACGAATGGCTTATGGGCATGCTGGGAACAGTTGGTGCCGGTGTGGTTATTTTCTTTGTTCTGACCGCCATTCCCCTGCCATTAGTGTACCGGTGGATCCGCAAAAGAAAAGAGAGACGTCTGGAAGCTGCCCTTGCAGAACCTGCCGGGACGGAACCTGAACACGGGGTAGCACCCGAATCCATTGTGGAACCAGCTTTGAAAAAAGCACCTATAGAGATTCCCCCCGATCCCGCTTTGCATCGCCCTGTCTTTGAGGTGGAAAAGACAGAGGAAATTTCCACCAGCGGCAAGATGGTCTTTTATGATCCCAAACAGGACCTGTCCCATTATAAGAAGCCTACGCTGGACTTGCTGGAGGACTATAAAAACAGAATAACGGAAGTGCCGCAGGAAGAATTGGAGCGGAACAACCAGAAAATCGTGGAATGCCTCCGTACATTCGATATTCAGATAGAGAAGATTGTTGCCACACCCGGTCCCACGGTTACCTTGTACAAGATCGTACTCTCGCCCGGGATCAGGATCTCACAGTTCACGCGCCTGGAAGATGACATAATGCTTTCCCTGGCAGCACGGGGTATGCGAGTTATTGCGCCCATCCCCGGAACCAATATGGTGGGTATTGAAGTGGCTAACGACAAACCATCCCTGGTGCCCATGAAAAGCGTGCTGGATTCCACGAAGTTCAAGGAATCAAAAGACGATTTGCCCATCGTCCTGGGAAAAAGCATCTCTAATGAAATCGTAGTGCTGGATCTTGCCCGCCTGCCTCACCTGCTGGTGGCAGGAGCCACAGGACAAGGTAAATCCGTTGCGCTGAACGCGATCCTCACCTCGTTGCTCTACAAAATGCATCCGGCCTATCTCAAGCTTGTATTGGTGGATCCCAAGCGGGTAGAGCTGAACCTTTATTCCAAACTGGAAAACCACTTCCTGGCCAGGCTTCCCGATGCAGATAGTTCCATCATCATTGACACCAAGAAAGTCGTATATACCCTGAATTCCCTATGCATAGAAATGGACAACCGCCTGGAATTGTACAATCATGCAGGCGTGAGGAATATCAAGGAATACAATACAAAATTCCAGGAAAGGATACTCAACCCGCTGAAAGGGCACCGGTTCATGCCCTTTATTGTGCTTATCATAGATGAGTTTGCCGATCTTATCATGACGGCCGGGCGCGATGTGGAAGGCCCCCTAACACGGCTGGCCCAGATGGGGCGAGCTACAGGCATACACCTGGTCATAGCAACGCAACGACCTACCACCAACATCATTACCGGGACCATTAAAGCCAACTTCCCGGCCAGAATGGCATTCCGTGTGGCTTCAAAAATCGACTCCCGCACGATCATTGATGTATCTGAAGCCAGCCAGCTGGTAGGGAGGGGTGACATGCTCATCTCGGCCGGAACAGACCTGCAGCGTGTACAGTGTGCATTCATAGACACACCGGAAGTAGAACGGATGGTAGATTTTATCGGGAATCAGCCCGGATATTCAGGACCGTTCGAGCTTCCCGAATATTCGGAAACCGAAAGGCAGGATGCGATTTATCCGTCTTCGGGACAGCGTGATGAATTGTTTGAAGAAGCGGCAAGGTTATTGGTACAAAACGGTGAAGGTTCCACTTCGCTGCTGCAGCGCAGGTTTCATCTTGGCTACAACAGGGCGGGCAGGATCATGGATCAGCTGGAACAAGCAGGGATCGTGGGTCCCCCAAGGGGAAGCAATCCCAGGGAATTGTTGGTTTCCAGCCTGGATATGCTGGAGGATATTTTAAGCAAATGACAATGCAGGCATTCATTTCAGGCATATTGATGCTGGTAACGGCCCTTATTCCCGGAGCACAGACTACGGAAAGCCTGCTCAACAGTTTTTCACAACAGCTGGCAAAAGCTCCGGCCATGGAAATAGAATTCCTATGGAATGAAACGGTTTCCGGGACCATGGTGCTTCAGGGAAGGATGTTTACCCTGCACATGGACGAATTCCACATCTATTGCAACGGCGAAAAGAAATGGTATTATAACCAGGGAATTGACCAATGGGAGGAAATGCCTCACGACAGCAACTCACCCGATATATTGGAAAACCCTTCTGCATTCTTTTCCCGCCTCAACGAGGATTATTACCATCCGGACACTCCGGTGAAGAAGACAAGCATGGCAGGAGACCCTGTATGGGAGCTGACTTTAGTCCCGAATTCCATTGAATCTCCCTTTACTTATGTAATTCTGGGCATTACCGTTGAGGGGCTCAAACCCTTGTACATCCGCTATGCCCTGACCGACGGAACAGCATACCCGGTAAAAATCAACTCTTTTAAAACCGTTTCTGCCCGGCCGGAATCATTCTTTTTGCCCGGATTCTCCCGCTGACACCCCCAGGAGGTGTTGTTGCAGGAAACGTGTCACTTTTTCAAAGGCATCCGTCGTCAGGGTGGATTTTTTTAACATGAAACAGTGCCTGCCGAAGGGATAATCCAGCAATTGCGCATCCACGCCATTTTCTGTCAACCGGTTGTAATACCTTACGCCTTCATCATGCAGGGAATCCCTTCCGGCAACGATTATCAATGCCGGAGGCAGTCCTTTCAGATCCTCATCTTGCGCATAAACAGGTGAAATATTAGGATCGTGACCGTCATTGCCGGCAAGGTAGCTACTGTCGAACATGTAAGCAAACTTTGGGGGTATGCAGCCTTTGGGTAATGGTTTTTCAATAGCTGAAGTGGCCATGTCCAACGGAGGACAATTCATAAACTGGCATACCGGTTGAATTTTTCCTTCTTTTTTCGCTTTCATGCAGGTAACAGCAGTCAGATTGGCACCAGCACTATGACCTCCAATGGCAATCCTTGCTTTATCTATGCCATAGACCTTTGCATGCTCCCAGAGGTATTCCAGAATGGCATAGACCTGATCCACGGCTGCTGGAAAGGGATGACCGGGTGCTTTGGGATAATCTATGCTGATGATCCTGCATCCCAGAAGACGGCTCCATTCGATATTCATTCTTTCGTCCATTTCGGGGCTTCCAAGAATAAATCCTCCCCCGTGCAGGTCAATAAGCAGCGGACCGGGAGATGGGTTTTCAAATCCATACCATACTGTCCGGGTATGCCCATGCCGGGTTTCCATAAACACTTCTTTCCGCAGTGCTTTGTTCCTTTTTATCATGGCATGGTACATTGCCCTGGAGGCCATTTTCTCCATTTTTTGAAGACGCATGCCTTTCTTCTGGTATTGTTCCGGTGTGAGAATTTTCATGAGTTATTGTATTGAAAGGTGAATCCTGCGGGAAACAGGATGCAGGTTGTTTGAACGCTTACCCAGGTTCTTGACAAAGCCAAGGGGAAGGCCATTGTATATGAGCAGCAGGTATCCTTTTTCTGTTCCCTGCGGTAACACAAGGGGATTCNNAGGAAAGCCAGCGCCTGCTCCCGGTCAATGACTACAACAGGATAGGCGTCTTTTTTCAGATCTGTTGCCAGGGCCAGGTCTGCCCACGGGACCCAGTCATCTCCCTTTTTTGTCGCGATGGCAATCCCAGAGTGAAACACATGGAGCATGGATCCAAGGGCCTCCATTTCCCGGTGCGATTCCCGGGGAAAGGCCTTGAGCATTTGTCCTTTCATGGACCAGGAATAGGAGCCTTCCAGATGTAGTGGTGCTCTTTCCGGAACGCGGTAAGGAGTCCACCCTTTTTTCCCATCAGGTGCAGGCAGGATTTTTTTTACCCCGGCTTCCCGTGGTCCGTTCTTTTCCAGCAGTGCCATGAAAAATCCTTCACCCCTGACACGATGGGGCAGGTATTTTTGCGGGCCGAGCAGCAGGCGGGCACCCAGGTGATCCCTTATCCAGTCAATCTGTTCCTCATCTTCCATGCGGTTAAGGGTGCAGCTGCTGTATAGAAAAAGACCTCCCCGGCGCAGGGAGGACCATAAATCGCTCAGAATCCTTCTCTGACGGGCGACACATAATGCCACAAGCCCGGGCGACCAGGTTTTGCGGGTATCGGGATCTTTACGGAACAACCCTTCTCCGGAACAGGGGACATCGGCTACCACCACATCAAAATATTCAGGTAATTTACCAAAGTCAGCCGGATCGTTCTGGGTTACAACAACATTGGCGTATCCCCATTTGGCCAGGTTTTCGGCTAGAATGGGAACCCGGGTGCGGATGACCTCGTTGCTCACCAGGAGTCCCTCTCCATGCATCAGGTCAAGCAGCAATGTGCTCTTGCCACCGGGAGCAGCACAGGCATCCAGCACCCGTGGAGAGGTTATGTTGTCCAGATAGGGTCCAAGCTGCCAGAGAGACATACCCGAAGCTTCCTGTACATAGTAAGCCCCGGCATGAAAACGGGGGTCCAGTGTGAATACAGGCCTTTCGTCCAGGTACCTGCCGAGGGGACACCAGGGAACCGTATCCGTTCCGGGAAACAATTCCCCGGCCGCTTTCAGTGCATGTTGTCTTATGCTCACTGTCGGTTGGCTGTCAAGGCAGGACAAAAGAGGATCCACATCACCTGGCATAAGGGATGCTTCCATCATATGTCTGAATTCCGTCATTGGATTTTCCGCTTTCCGGATGTCACTTATTCAGGCCTTCTGCCAATTGCGTTGTGAATTGATTGACAAAATCCTTGATTTTTCCTCCAAGCATCATTTTAAGCATCATATTGAGTTCGGCATCCAGGAAAAGCTGCAGTTCACAACCTTCTTCCCGGGGCCGGATATGAAGGTTCAGGTTGAATGCAAAGGGGACGTTGCCATGCTGTTCCATAACAATAAGGGAAGGCTCTTCCCTTTTTGTGACTTTGACTCCAATTTGCATCCCCTGGGCCTCGGCCAGGATGGTATCTTTTGTTATTATCACCTTGTCTTTCTTGTCTTCAGGCAAGCGTTCCGAAAATCTTGAAAAATCGGAGAAAAGATGATAAACCACCGATGCCGGTTTGTTTACAAGACAAGGATTTCCCTCAATGTGTGTGTTTCCCATAGTTAGCGTCCCCAGGTGTTCGGCGTCAGGCGCCAGATTTTAAGTGTTTCGAGTTGTTCCGGACTAACGAAATTCCTTTCTGCAGCTTCCTGTATAAGCGTATTGTAATTGGTAAGCGTATGCAGCTCGCAGTTGCTTTTTTCGAAGGCCCTCCGGGCAACATCAAAATTGTAGGAAAAAGTGGCCACAACGCCCAATACGTTAGCGCATGCCATCCTAAGGCAATCTGCCGCAGAAAGTGCAGAGTGACCCGTAGAAATAAGGTCTTCCACCACCAACACATTAGAACCGGGTGTCAGGGTCCCTTCAATGAGGGCACCTGTTCCGTGGTCTTTTCTGCGGGGACGAACGTAGATGAAGGGTTTACCCAGCCGGTCGGCTATAAGGGCGCCCATTGCAATAGCCCCTGTTGCCACTCCGGCTATGACATCTGCAGTGGGGTAGTTCTGTTCAATGGACCTGCAAAGGGCATCACATATGAAGTTTCGTACCGTCGGTACAGATAAGACTTTTCTGTTATCACAATATATGGGAGACAACCAACCGGAAGCCCATTCAAAAGGCCTTTCAATGTTGAGTTGCACTGCTTCAATTTCCAGCAGGATTTGTGCAACTTTTTTTTCAACAGATTCCATAATAATCACATATCTTTGTGCAAATGTACAGTATTTTCTTCAATAATAGACGACTTCAGTTATGCCGTCCGGACAACCCGGTTTGTCTTCTTCCTTCAGTTACGGTAGAATCTTTTGAAAACCACTCTTCCTGGGAAGAATTGATTGTCAGTTTCCAATGCAACACAAGCCTGAGACACGTAGTGGTGCCGGTTCAAAATCCCCACGATTCCTTTATGCAGATATGTAAAAATTTCACCATTATGCCGGCTGCAGGGGGGCTTGTCACCAACAAACAAGACGACTTGCTGATGATCTACCGTTACGGTAAATGGGATTTACCCAAGGGAAAGCAGGAACAAGGGGAGAAACTGAGCGATACCGCACTCAGGGAAGTGGCAGAAGAAACCGGGACCATTGACCTGAAACTCTTGGGAGACCAATTGACCACAACACTTCACTGTTATCATTATAAGGGAAACAATGTGCTCAAGATGACGGCCTGGTTCCCCATGACAGCCAATTCCGGAACAACCTTACTGCCACAGGCGGAAGAAGGAATTGAAAAAGCGGAATGGGTTTCCCGCAAAGACCTGGCAGAGCGTCTGGATATGTCCTATTTATCTATAAAGATACTGGTTGAAAAACAGTTTCTAAACGATTGTAAAAATGTTGGTGAAGCCTGTAAGATCGAAGATATCCTTGATCTCTGCCCGTAGATTTTTAACCGTCAGGGTTCCGCCTTTTTCTTTTATGTTTTTCTGAAGAACCAGAAATTGACGCAGACCTGAGCTGCTGATATATTCCAGACCGGTTCCGTCTATGATCAGTTCCCTGGTGTTGCTTTTAAGAATGGGGACGATAGCTTCTTCAAAGATGGCGGTATTGCCTGTATCCATTCTCCCGTTTATTGAGATTACGGGAACGGGATCGTTGCTGATTATTACTTCCATATACTGTTGTTTTTCTTTACAGAGATTGATTGTCAACAAAGGTAATTAAAAAACTGTTCATCCGCCAAAGTCATCAAACAGAATATGATCCGCAGGAACGCCTAGATTGTCGAGCATTTCGGTCACGGCCGATGTCATAAGGGGCGGTCCGCAGATGTAAAATTCTGCCTCTTCCGGTTCCGGATGGTCTTTCAGGTATTGATCGTATAGTACCTTGTGGATAAAGCCCGTATGGCCGGTCCAATGATCCTGTGGCCTGGGTTCTGATAGAGCTATGTGAAATGAAAAATTGGGGAATTCTTTTGCTATCCGGAGGAACTCATCTTCATAAAAAATCTCCCGCCTGGAACGGGCCCCGTACCAGAAAGAAACCTTATCTGTTGCCCGGAGGGTTTTAAATAAGTGAAAGATATGGGATCGCATGGGTGCCATGCCGGCCCCGCCTCCAATGAATATTTTTTCGGCTTGTGTTTCTTTGAGGAAGAATTCCCCGAAGGGTCCTGAAATCATTACTTTATCCCCGGGCTTCCTGGAAAAAATATAAGAAGAACAAATACCGGGATTGACCTTCATAAACGTTCCCCTTGAGCGGTCCCAGGGTGGGGTGGCTATGCGGACGTTCAGCATGATACGGTTCCCTTCGGCCGGGTGGTTGGCCATGGAATAAGCCCTGAAGCTGTATTCTTTGTTTACCATTTTCAGTCCCCAGATACCCAGTGAGCTCCAGTCTTCCCGGAATAGTTCATCTATAGCGATGTCTTTGGAAAAGTCCACAGTGACCGGGGGGACATCAATCTGTATATAACCTCCGGAGCGGAAATCCAGTTTTTCGCCCGGTGGAAGCTGAATCACAAACTCTTTGATGAAAGAGGCCACGTTGCGGTTGCTGATCACTTCGCATTCCCATTTTTTTACACCCAGCACCTGGGCAGGGATGTGGATTTCCATGTTTTCCCGGACCCTGACCTGACATCCAAGCCGCCATTGGCTTTGCTGTTCGCGCCGGGTAAAAAAGCCCGTTTCTGTGGACAGTATGGACCCCCCTCCTGACAGAACGCGGCATTTGCAGAGCCCGCAGGTTCCGCTGCCGCCGCAGGCCGAGGGTAGGTATATTTTGTTTTGTGCCAGGGTGGTCAGCAGGTTGTTCCCCGGTTCAACCTCCAGCATTTTTTCGTCATTGACCTTAATTTTCACTTTACCCCCGGGTGTCAGCCTGGCTTTTGCATAGATCAAAACAACAACCAGGACCAGGGTTACGGTCAGTATGACGGCAAAAGTCAGGAACAGAAATTGGAAAATGGTCATTGGTTGTATTTAAGTTTGTAATCCCATAAAACTCATAAAGGCAATACCCATAAGCCCGGTAATGATGAAAGCAATGCCCAGGCCACGCATGGGTGCCGGAATGTTGGAATAACTCAGTTTTTCCCGGATAGCGGCAATGGAGACAATGGCCAGGTACCACCCGATCCCTGATCCCAGGGCATAGGAAAAGACTTCCAGGATGTTGCCGTATTCCCTTTCCTGCATGAACAGCGACGCTCCCAGAATGGCACAGTTCACGGCTATCAGCGGCAGGAATATTCCCAGATTGTTGTACAGGGCGGGTGCAAATTTTTCAACTACCATCTCTACCAATTGTACCATGGCGGCTATCACGGCTATAAAGAGGATAAAACTCAAAAAACCCAGATCCACCTCTGCCCATTGGGGATTGATCCAGGCCAGGGCTCCCGGGGAGAGCACGTAACGGTCCAGCAGGTAATTTACCGGGAGGGTGATGAGCAGCACAAAGATCACGGCCAGGCCCAGTCCAGACGCGGTTTTCACCGTTTTGGACACGGCCAGGTAGGAACACATGCCCAGGAAATAGGCAAAGATCATGTTCTCTGTGAAGATGCTTTTGACAAATATATTGGCTATCTGTTCCATACGCTATACCCTCTTTGCGTTTTTGGCATTGAAGACCCAGACTATAAGTCCCAGTATGATAAGGGCCATGGGAGGCAGGATAAAGAGGCCGTTGTTTTCATAGAAACCCCCGTTTGCAACATACCACTGCTGTGGGATTACCTGATAACCTATCAAGGTTCCGGATCCCAGGAGTTCCCGGACAATGGATACGGCAATGAGTATGATCCCGTAACCCAGACCATTGGCCAGCCCATCCACTAATGAGGGAAACGGCTTGTTATAGAGGGCAAAAGCTTCTATCCGGCCCATGATGATACAGTTGGTAATGATCAGTCCCACAAAAACGGAAAGCTGCTTGCTTATCTCCCATGCAAAGGCTTTCAGAATCTGGTCGACCAAAATGACCAGTGCGGCCACCACCACCAGCTGTACTATGATCCTGATGCGGTTGGGAATGGTATTGCGCAGCAGGGAAAGAATCATAGAAGAGAACCCGGTCACCAGGGTCACTGAAAGGGCCATGACCATGGCCGGTTCCAGCTTTACAGTCACAGCCAGTGCAGAACAGATTCCCAGGGCCAGTACCGGAATGGGGTTGTTCTTGAAAAGCGGGTCCAGGAATATGCGTTTATTCATAATGTTTCAAAAAAGGTAAATAGGGTTTCAGGGATTCCCGTATCATATTCTCAACACCACGACTGGTGAGCGTTCCGCCTGAAATACCGTCAACAGCATTGGGATTATTTTGGGACCGCCCCTGCTTTAGCACCGATATCGAGACAAACTGATCCCCGTGGTAAAGGGATTTGCCCCGGAACGGATCGCTGAAGAAAAGGGTGGTAATCTCGGCCCCAAGCCCGGGCGTCTCGGAAATGTGGTCAAAGACCGCCCCGTAGATAGTACTGAAATCATCGTCCAGGGCCAGGTATCCCCATAAGGGGCCCCAGAGGCCTTTTCCATGCAGGGGAATGATGTATTTGCGGGTGCCGTTGTCCAGTGTGCAAATGAAAAGAGGCAATTGATCCGGTCCTGCCACGGTGTCGGTTATGTATTTCTCATAGGGTTGATCCTCAAGGTGTACTGACCGGAGGATGGTTTGCTGTGTTTCCGCCATCATATTGGCTACCTGCCTGGGTTTGAGCAGCTGTGAAGCGAAAGCCAGCAGGGCGGCCACCAGGGTTACCATAAGGGCGGCATACACGATGGTGTAAATGTTCCCGTTTCTTTTCCCTTTATCCATGGCGTGCAATTCTCTTGATTCTGCGCTTTACATTGACCGAAACCACAACGTGGTCAATCAGCGGAGAAAAAGTGTTCATAAGTAGTATGGCGAGCATCATTCCCTCGGGGTATCCGGGATTGTAGAGCCGGATGGTAATGGTTAGTGCTCCGGTCAAAAATCCGAAGATCCATTTTCCGGTCTCGGTCTGGGGGCTGGTAACAGGATCGGTGGCCATAAAGACGCACCCAAAGGCAAAGCCTCCCATCACCAGGTGGTAATGCACGGGGATGTCCCCCGTTAAGGCTATCAGAACGGCTCCCGCCACACAGGAAATCATGATTTTCCAGCTGGCCACCCCGGTGTAAAGCAGGATGGCTGCCCCCAGCAGGATGCACACCAGGGAGGTTTCCCCTACAGAACCGGGAATAAAGCCCAGGAACATATCCGTCCAGGAAGGCAGTTCCTGCAGCGGAGTCCCTTCGGCCAGGGCAGCCAGCGGTGTGGCCCCGCTGGTGCCGTCAACCACCCAGACTTTGCCTCCTGTCATGTATGCGGGATAGGAGAAAAAAAGGAAAGCACGCGCCAGCAGGGCGGGATTCCAGATGTTCATTCCAGTTCCTCCGAAAATCTCTTTTCCGATTAGCACCGCAAAAGCTACGGCCAGGGCAAGCATCCACAACGGGATGGTCACCGGCACTATCAGGGGTATGAGCATTCCCGTGACCAGGTATCCTTCGTTAACCTCGTGGCCCCGTATCTGTGCTATGGTGAATTCTATGCCCAGGCCGACCACATAAGATACGATCACCAGAGGCAGTACTTTCAGAAAACCATACCAGAAAACGGGGAAAAAGCCGGGCAGTTCTGCCCGAGGGTCCATGGCCAGATAATGTTGCAGCCCCGTGTTGTACATCCCAAAAAGCAGGCAGGGGATCAGGGCTATCACAACTACAATCATCACGCGCTTTAGGTCGTTGCAGTCGCGTATATGAGATCCTTTGCCGGTAACGGTGCCGGGAACCATCAGGAACGTTTCAAAGGCATTGAATGTGGAATGCAGAAACGCCAGGCGGCCACCTTTGCTGAAGGCAGGCTTTATCTTTTCTATGATATTTTCAATCCACTTCATTGCATTTCCTTTATCATCAGATCTATCCCATTTTGAAGAATTTCCTGGATCTCGATCTTGGACGGGCAGACGAATTCGCACAGGGCAAGGTCTTCAGGAATAACTTCATAGATCCCCAATTGCTCCATTTTGTCAATGTCCTCTGCCAGAATGGCTTTGATCAAATGCGAGACAAAGATATCCATGGGCAGGACTTTCTGGTAATTCCTCGTGAGGACAAAGGCCCTTGCGCCACCGTTTACATTGGTATCCAGATTAAAGCGGCCGGTTTTACCCAGTAGGGGGGCCAGGTAGGATATATAGGTCCGTGCTGCGCTGAATTTTTTCAGGCGCAACGGTCTGGCCCATCCCAGCAGCTCCCTTTTCCCGCCTTCCGGCAGGCAGGTGACCTGCTGGTGATGATATCCCAGGAAACCTTCCCTGCCAATAGTGTCACCGGTAAGGGGATTGCCGCTGATGATGCGTGCATCTGTTCCTTCTTTAAGGGGGAACGGGTTGAGAGCACCGACCTGGAAACCGGCATGGCAGGTGATATAACCCGTTCTGCTAAGGGCAGGACCGGTTACGGCAACCATCCGGGTTGTATCGTAGATACCGTATAGGAAGAGCTTCCCAATGATCGACACACCCATCGGGGTGAGCGTCCAGGCAATCTGATCCTTTCCAACAGGACAAACGTGGTGCAGCTGTACCCCGGGATTCCCGGCGGGATGGGGTCCTGAAAAAATATGTGCAATGCCGGGTAAACGGCGGAAAACGCTGTGAGGCGATGTGGTGTCGCGAAGCCCCAGGTGGACCTTCCCCGGACACAGGCGTTCAAGGACGCGCAGACCCATCTGCAGGGATTCAAAGGATTCGGCAAAGGTGAAATCGTAATGGGGTGCAAGCGGGGCCGAGTCAAAACAACTTATATATATGGCTTTTGGTGTTTCTCCGGGGAGGGCAGTAATGCCATACGGCCTACGGGTGATCAGCGGCCAGCACCCGCTTTGCAGCAAAAGCTCCCTGATCTTCCCCGGGGAAAGCTGTTCCGGTTCGGCAACGGGAAACTGCTCCTGCATCTGCTCATCACCGGCAAGAATCTGAATGCCGGTGATCTTTCTTTTTTCACCACGGACTATCCTGTGGATGGTGCCGCTGACAGGGGCCGTGAATAAAACTTCCGGATGTTCCTTGTCGCAGAATACAGGGGAGCCGGCCTGAACATTATCTCCTTCCCTTACAAGAAGTTTCGGGGTGGTGTTTTTGAAATCGGAAGGTTTCAGTGTGTACAGGGAGGAAAGTTCCAAAGAGACGGTCATAGGGTGGGCACTGCCTTTGAGGGGAATATCCAACCCCCTGAGCAACTTTTTACAGGCGGACATATACGTAGATTAGCAAATGCAAAGATAAAATTTTCATCGGCATTTTTATCTATATTTGTCGACATGAAGGAGAACTATTTGAAGGAGTTGAATGAACCTCAGAGACAAGCAGTTGAAGATATAAAAGGTCCATCGTTGATCATCGCGGGTGCCGGTAGTGGTAAAACCAAAGTACTTACATGCAGGATAGCTCACATGCTGGAACAGGGGATCCCCGCTTCTGCAATACTTGCTTTGACATTCACCAACAAGGCAGCCAAAGAGATGAAAGACCGAGTGTCTTCACTGGTCGGATCTGAAAAAGTCCGGTACCTGTGGATGGGTACTTTCCACTCGGTTTTTGCGCGCATTTTACGGACAGAAGCACAGGTGCTGGATTTTCCGCGGAATTTTACCATTTATGACAAATCCGATAGCAAATCTGCCATTAAAAGCTGCATCAAAGAACTGAAACTGGATGAAAAGGTCTATCCTCCCTCAGAGGTGATGTCACGCATATCCAGGGCCAAAAACAACCTCATGACAGCTTCTGCCTATGCGGCCGACGACCAGGCCATGCAGGCCGATGAAGCGGCCCGTAAACCCCGAATGGCCGATATTTACGCCTTGTATGCAAGAAAGTGCCGTCTTGCCGGGGCCATGGATTTTGACGACCTGTTGCTCTACACCAATATCCTTTTTCAGCAGAATCCGCAGATACTGGCCCTGTACAGGGACCGTTTCCGCTATATCCTGGTAGATGAATACCAGGACACCAACCTGGCCCAGTACCTGATCATAACAGCCCTTGCCCGGGAACACCGAAACATAGCCGTAGTGGGTGATGACGCCCAGAGCATTTATGCATTCCGCGGGGCCAGGATTGAAAACATCCTGAATTTTTCCAAGGACTTTCCCGAGGCCAAAGAATACAGGCTGGAACAGAATTACCGCTCCACCCAGACCGTAGTGAATGCTGCCAACAGCCTCATAAAACACAATGCGCGCCGCATGCGCAAAGAATGTTTTGCACAATCCGAGACCGGGGAAAAGATTGCCTTGCTGTGTGCCTATACCGATGCAGAAGAAGCATTCCTGGTGGTCTCATCCATCCTGGACAAAGTATACAGATCCCGAGAGGGTTACGGGGAGTTCGCCGTCCTATACCGCACCAATGCGCAGTCCAGACTCCTGGAGGAGGCGCTGCGCAAAAGGAACATCCCTTATAAGGTATACGGTGGATTTTCCTTTTACGAAAGGGCCGAGGTGAAAGACATGATGGCATACATGCGCCTGGTAGTCAACCCCGATGACGAAGAAGCCTTTCGCAGGGCAGTAGTCACGCCGTCAAGAGGCATTGGCGATGTGTCCCTACAGAAACTTGGAACTGCCGCACTGTTCGCCGGCATGTCCTCCATAGGGTATATCCGGCAGGGCGACCTGGAAGCGGCAGGGCTGAGGGGCAACATAGCCGGACGCCTGAAAGCTTTTTCAGAAATGATTGAGACCGTGTACAATATGCAGGAAGAAGGAGCCAATGCCTACCAAGTGGCCATGGAAGTGGCACGGTTATCGGGTTACCTTCCCATGCTCAGGGAAGACAAATCCATAGAAGGCATGTCCAGATTGAATAACGTGGAAGAACTGCTCAACAGCATCCAGGCCTATTGTGGTATGGCAGCAGAAGGTGTGGAACTTGAAACAGAAGTGAGTGTGCCCGATGCGGGAGAAGCGGCTCCCACCCTGGAGAGATTCCTGAAGAACGTGACCCTGCTCACTCAGATGGACGGACAGGAACAGCCCGACAACGAACGGGTGAGCCTGATGACAGTCCATTCGGCCAAAGGCCTGGAGTTTTCCCACATCTATGTGGTGGGGATGGAAGAGAAATTATTTCCTTCCCTGTTGTCCAGCAACACCCAGACCGAACTGGAAGAAGAAAGGCGGTTGTTTTATGTGGCCATGACCCGGGCCAAGAAATCACTCACTCTTTCCTTTTCACGCACCCGTATGCACTGGGGCAACATGGAGTCCAACCCGCCCAGCCGCTTTCTGCGTGAGATAG
>MTKX01014195.1_pt3 | contig 27512 bp, 23 predicted proteins | sample 1042771 | NCBI WGS metagenome assembly MTKX01 (sample SAMN06212183, study PRJNA360534) | anaerobic digester metagenome | biome: Wastewater treatment plant; material: sludge; isolation source: anaerobic digester fed with sludge from wastewater treatment plant | place: Denmark: WWTP Randers ...
TGTTGAAAACCTGGCGATGTTCTACAATACTGATTTAGTTCAAACCCCACCGACCACATGGGATGAACTACATACCATGGGTTTGGCGCTGCAGACGTCCGGAGATGTCTCCTGGGGCTTTGCGCTCTCGGGAACCACATACGACGCCTATCCCCTCATGACTGCCAATGACGGTTATGTGTTTGGACAGAATCCGGATGGTTCCTGGAACACCAGTGACCTTGGCATCGGCAGCACTGGCATGATTGCCTTTGGAGAAATAGCTAACGATTGGAACCTTGAAGCTTTCTTGAATCCGTCTATTGATTGGCAAGAGGCGCACAACTTGTTCACGGCTGGTGAGGTGCCTTGGATCATGGCGGGACCCTGGGCGCTGGACCAAATTCGTGATTCGGGAGTTCCTTACGCCATTCAAAACTTCCCCAGCGGCATCCCATTCCTGGGGGTTCAGGGATTTGTGATCAATGCATTTAGTCCTGATCAGGCTTTGGCTGCCAGCTTTCTGACTGATTTTTTGGCGGATGATTATCCGATGACTCGTTTATATGAAGAAGGCAATCGACCGCCTGCCTACATCCCTGTGTTGAACACAATCACTGATCCGGACATGCTAGCTTTTGGGCAAGTGGCTGCAAGCGCGGAACCAATGCCCAACATTCCCGAGATGGGATGCGTGTGGGGACCCTGGGATTTCGCGCTCGGATTTGTCTTGAATGGAGAAAAGACCCCAACCGAAGCCTACACGGACGCATACGACGAGATTCGCTACTGCATTGATAACCCCTTACCAGGTATGATCAACGTCGCGGGGTCTTATCAGAGTGAGGTTGGTTGTGATGAGGACTGGGACCCAGCCTGTGCGATCACAGCACTGACAGAAGGCACCGATGGCTTGTATCATGGAATCTTCACTCTTCCCGCTGGTGACTATGAATGCAAGGTCGCGCTTAATGGAAGTTGGGCAGAGAATTACGGTGCAGGCGGTGTGAGAGATGGGGATAATATTCCGTTTACTGTTGCCACAGAAGGAGAAGTAGCCTTTACCTATCATCCGGACACGCATATCCTGGACATTAGCCAGATTAGCATGGTGAACGTCCCGGGAAACTATCAGAGTGAGATTGGATGTCCCGGGGACTGGCAACCAAATTGTCCTCTGACAACACTCACGTTTGGCACAGATGGCTTGTATCAAGGCGTTTTTTACATTCCTGCTGGAGAATACGAGTGCAAAGTGGCAATTAACGGCACCTGGGATGAAAGCTACGGTGCAGGCGGTGTGAGAGACGGACCTGACATTCCCTTTACTGTAAGTGTAGATGGAGAGGTCACTTTCACCTACCACCCGGATACGCATCTATTGGATATATTGCTGCCGTGATGCTGTATTAGATATTTGCTGATAAACAAGAGAGACTGCGTCATGGAGATGCAGTCTCTCTTTTGTTACGTTATGAGGTGGTCAAATTTGTGACATGAAATCGACAGAGGATCATTTGTTATTAAAGTGATTGAGTTGCGCACAGATGGCACAAATATTGCTACCAAAAAGACACGAAGAATGTCTGTCTTTAAGGAGATTGAAATGAAGAAATCATCACTATTACTGCTTATCCCGTTGATCGTGGTGCTGGCGCTCTCGGGCTGTGTGCGGAAAGCTTCCACACCACCCGCCACCACACCCCATGTGATCGATGTGGCGAACACACCACTGCCTGTAGACCAACAGATCCTGAGTGCCACCATGACCGCGCAAGCTATCATGCAGGAATTCAACATGCCGACCCAAATCGTGCAGAACCCCCAGGGTACCCCCGAAGTAATCACCCAGGTTCCTCCAACCCCAATTCCGGTTAGCACTGCCACCTCAACCCCTCTGCCTACGCTCATGCCAATGACCAGACCAACAACCTGGACTGTGCAGAGCGGTGAAACCGTCTATTGCCTGGCGCGGCGCTTTGATGTTGACCCGGGCGACATGCTGGCAATCAACAACCTGTATGCTGGGAGCATGTTGAATATTGGCGATGTGCTTGAAGTTCCGCAAACCGGTTCATGGCCAACTGATGATCGTGCTTTATTGGAACATCCGGATACCTGGAATGTCAGCCCGGGCGAGAGCGTTTACATGGTTGCTTGCGCTTATGGCGACGTCTGGCCAGAGCAGATCATCCAACTGAACGGTTTGAAGGAACCCTACGATCTGACTGATATTGCAACTTTGCAGATCCCATAAACCAAACCAAGATTACAATAAAGGAGGCGCGAGCCTCCTATTTTTGTTAACCGGAGAAAACCATGGAACCTGCTATCCTTTCAAGAAAAACCTTACTTCAACTGCGACCTTTCGCGGTCGAACGGGTTCATTTTCGACTGCCCGATGGCAGGGAGCGGGATTACGATCTCGTCCAGCATGTGGACGCGGTCACGATCCTTNNGATTACGATCTCGTCCAGCATGTGGACGCGGTCACGATCCTGCCAGTGGATGATTTGGGACGGGTTCACCTGGTGCGGCAGTATCGCATTGGTGCAGAAAAGGAGATGCTCGAGCTTCCGGCAGGAGTGATGGATCCGGGGGAGGAGCCCGAGGTGGCGGCCAGGCGTGAATTGCGCGAGGAGATCGGCAAGGATTGCGGCGAGTTAATTAGGCTGGGCGGATTCTTTATGGCTGCGGGATATTCAACCGAGTATATGCATGTTTTCCTTGCGTTGAAACTGGAAGATTCTCCACTTGAACAGGACGATGACGAGTTCCTTACGACTGTTTTGGTACCGATTTCCGAGCTAATGGAAATGGCGCAGGATGGCAGGCTTCCGGACGGGAAGAGCCTTTCAACCCTACTGCTTGCCATGAAGGAACTGGAAACCCGTAGGTTGTTATAATTAAAAACAAATAGCATGGGCGAGTATTGGATCTCCATGTGGTTATGGTGTGTATGGAAATTTACCGAACCCGCAGACAATTCAAATAGAAAATTTAGACGAGCTAATCAAGAATTAGAGAGGGTATGAACATGGCAGGCACTACAATGAGAATCAGTCGCGAGCGTAAAGAGTTGATCGCAAAGTACGCCACAGCAGCAGTGAGTCTGTATGGGGTTATTAGCGCGAAGGAATTTGTGGCGGTGTTTAACTACTACGAGGAAGTCCACACCACAACGGAAGAAGCCTTGTTGGCGTTGATCCGGCTTGCCCGGACCGACGACGTTGAATACTCAGTTTTAGGCGATATTATTTCGGGACCCCAGTTCCAACCCGAGTTTGATGACTATCAGGATAATGTGAGAGGAATCCGGAAGGCTCAAGGTAACAAGCCGCGCTACCTTCCGAAAAAAGAGGAATTCTTAAAGTATCTCGATTTTGATTACCGTGAGCCCGAAGAGCCGTATGCTGAAATAAAAGCATACATCCTTAAGCACAAACTCACCTCTCGCGGCGAAGGTATTATGGGTGTTGACGGCGACCTGATCGACCTGCACGAGCTGATTCAATTTGGAGTCTCAGTCCAAGATGAGGTCGATTACTTTACCGACGCTGGGTATCGATTTAAAGACTTGGACGAGTCAATGGGGTTGTTCAAATTGGTGGCGAACGTTCACAACCATACAAGAATGTACGATAACAACGGTTTTACCCCCACCGAGATGCTCGAGCAGTTAAACCGTACGAAGTGGAATCCATCGCCAATAAAACCGCCCAAGCGTTTAGGTGAAAGTTAAGGTCGTCGCTGCAGGATTGGACTGAAACACAGGAATGTGTGAGTAGCGTAGAGATTCGTTGCTCTCCTATTGGAGTGTGGGCTTGCCAATCAATCGCAAAATCATCAAGTTTTTAAGCTCTCTTCACAAATAAAATGCCCCCTAATTTGGGTTTAAGGGTACAATTCAAAAGCATGAACCTCCTGTCCCGGAGGGTTCTAAAATTGTGACTAACAAACGGCAACGTTCGATAACAACTTAAAGGAGTTTTCTAAATGACACGGGAAATGGTAATGACAGATGCCAATGAGGCGACCGCTTATGTTGCTTACAGGCTGAACGAAGTAATCGCAATTTATCCCATCACCCCTTCTTCAACCATGGGCGAATTTGCGGATCAGTGGGCTGCGGAACGTGTTCCAAACATATGGGGCACGATCCCTTCAGTGGTCGAGATGCAGTCTGAAGGTGGTGCCGCTGGTGCAGTGCATGGCGCCCTCCAAACCGGTGCTCTTGCCACCACATTCACAGCCTCCCAGGGCTTGCTGCTGATGATTCCCAACATGTATAAGATCGCCGGCGAATTGACCGCAGCGGTGTTCCATGTTTCAGCCCGTTCGCTGGCTGCCCAGGCGCTTTCCATCTTTGGAGACCACCAGGATGTGATGGCGGTGCGCCAGACCGGTTGGGGTTTGATTGCCTCTAACTCCGCCCAGGAAGCCCAGGATACTGCCGCGATTGCTACGGCAGCAACCTTACGCTCCCGCATTCCTTTTGTGCACTTCTTTGATGGATTCCGAACCTCCCACGAGGTTAACAAGATCGAACGTCTCTCCGACGACGATCTGCGCGCCATCGTTAATGAAGACATGATCATCGCGCATCGTAAGCGCGCCCTGACACCGGATGCCCCCGTGATCCGCGGTACTTCCCAGAACCCCGATGTTTACTTCCAGGGTCGCGAAACGGTCAACCGCTACTATGACGAGAGCGTTCGCATTGTGGAAGAAGAAATGGAACGCTTTGCTGACCTGACCGGTCGCGAATACAAGATCATGGAATACCACGGCGCGGCTGACGCGGACCGTGTGGTCGTGATCATGGGCTCTGGCGCAGAAACTGCTGCTGAGGTTGCCAAGTATCTCAACTCCCACAATGAAAAAGTGGGTGTGGTGGTTGTGCGCCTCTATCGCCCCTTCTCGGTCAAGCATTTCCTCGGTGTGCTCCCCGCCACTGTCAGGAAAATTGCAGTGCTCGACCGCACCAAGGAACCTGGTTCCATCGGCGAACCTCTCTTCCAGGATGTTGTCAACGCCCTGGCAGCTGGACTGCTGAACGGCACATCCCCCTGCCAGCAGATGCCTATTGTCACTGGCGGACGGTATGGGCTTTCTTCCAAGGACTTTACCCCTGCGATGGTCAAGGGCGTCTTCGACGAGCTTGCCAAGGACCAGCCCAAAGAAAGATTCACGGTTGGTATCGTGGACGATGTCACCAATCTCAGCATTGATTACGACCCATCCTTTGAGATCCTGGCTGACAATGTGATCCAGGCGATCTTCTTCGGACTTGGTTCTGATGGTACTGTTGGCGCGAACAAGAACTCGATCAAGATCATCGGTGATGAGACCCCCAACTTCGCCCAAGGCTACTTTGAGTACGACTCGAAGAAATCTGGTACGGTAACTGTCTCGCATCTGCGTTTCGGTCCCGAACCAATTCGCGCTCCCTACTTCATCTCTGAAGGTCAGGCCAACTTCGTGGCCTGCCACCAGGTTAGCTATGTGGATCGCTTTGACATGCTGAAGTTCTCCCGCCCAGGCTCTGTCTTCCTGCTGAATACCATCTACGGTCCCGACGAAGTTTGGAATACTCTGCCTCGTGAGATGCAGAAGAACATTATTGAAAAGCGACTCAAGTTCTACGTGATTGATGCCTACAAGGTTGCAGAAGCCACTGGCATGGGCAGCCGCATCAATACCATCATGCAGGCTTGTTTCTTTGCCATCAGCAATGTTTTACCGCGGGAAGAAGCTCTGGCGCAGATCAAGCACGCCATCGAAAAGACCTACGGTAAAAAGGGCGAAGCAGTTGTTCGCAAAAACTTTGAAGCCGTGGATCAGTCTGTTGCCAACCTGCACCAGGTGGCATATCCTACCGAGGTTACGAGCAGTCACAGCCGCCGTTTGCCGGTTCCGGCTGAAGCTCCTGTGTTTGTGAAGGAAGTTCTTGGCGAGATGATCAACCGCAACGGTGATGCCATCCCCGTCAGCCAACTGCCCGACGACGGCACTTACCCCGTGGGCACAACCAAATGGGAAAAACGTAACATCGCCCTCGAAATCCCAGTTTGGGAACCCGAGCTGTGTATCCAATGCGCGCGTTGTTCGTTCGTCTGCCCGCACGCGGCCATCCGCACCAAGGTCTACCCGACCGAGCTGCTCAAGAATGCCCCTGAGACCTTCAAGTCCACCGCTTCCAAATTCCGCGAATGGAAAGATGGCTACTCCTGGACTGTCCAGGTAGCCCCTGAGGACTGCGTAGGCTGCGGCTTATGTGTTGAGAACTGCCCAGGAAAAGACAAGACCAACCCCGAACGCCATGCCATCAACATGGGCGAGCAACCTCCAATCCGCGAAAGCGAAGCGAAGAACTGGGATTACTTCCTCAGCCTGCCGCTCATCCCGCGTGAGGAGATCTCGACCCACCTGGTGAAGAACTCACAGCTGCTTGAACCTCTGTTTGAGTTCTCGGGTGCCTGCGCCGGCTGCGGCGAGACACCTTATGTGCGCCTGGTCACCCAGCTGTTCGGCGACCGCATGCTGGTTGCCAACGCCACCGGTTGCTCCTCCATTTATGGTGGGAACCACCCGACTACGCCATGGGCAAAGAACGCCCAGGGTTTGGGACCTGCCTGGTCGAACTCCTTGTTCGAAGACAATGCCGAGTTTGGCATGGGCATGCGCCTGACCGTCGATAAATTTATGACGTATGCCAAGGAATTGGTGCAGAAGAACGCCGACTTCATCGGTCGTGAACTTGCAGATGAACTTTGCAACGCCAGCCAGAATGGCGAGGCGGAGATCAATGCCCAGCGCAAACGTGTCAAGCAATTGAAAGCCCTGCTCAAGGACGAACAGAGCGGCGAACTGCGCAACCTTTACAGCCTGGCTGATTACCTCGTTAAGAAGAGCGTGTGGATCATGGGCGGCGATGGTTGGGCCTACGATATCGGTTACGGCGGTCTGGATCATGTGTTGGCTTCCGGGCGAAACGTGAACGTTTTGGTGCTCGACACCGAGGTTTACTCGAATACCGGTGGTCAGAGCTCCAANNGTGAATGTTTTGGTGCTCGACACCGAGGTTTACTCGAATACCGGTGGCCAGAGTTCCAAGTCCACCCCGCGCGGCGCTGTGGCGAAATTTGCTGCGGATGGCAAGGACAAACCCAAGAAAGACCTTGGCATGATCGCCATGACCTATGGAAATATTTACGTGGCACGTGTGGCGATGGGCGCCAGCGACTCGCAGACCCTCCGTGCTCTAAACGAAGCAGATGCCTATGACGGNNTCGACATGAAGAAGGGTCTCGTCCAGCAGAAAATGGCCGTCAATTCCGGCGCATGGGTGCTGTTCCGTTATGACCCACGCCTGGCTGCCGAAGGCAAGAACCCGCTGCAGATAGACTCCAAGGCTCCCAGTATCAACGTTGCTGATTACGCTTACAATGAAACCCGTTACCGCATGCTGCTCCAGCAGGATGAGGAACGCGCTGAAGAGCTCATGAAGGGCGCGGAAGCAGACGCCAAACGCCGCTGGTCGCTCTACTCCCAGATGGCGGAGATGGATTACTCGCAAATGGCTGCGACTGTGGACGGCGTACCTCCGGTGCAGCCGACCATTGACCCTGCCAAATCGGGTGAGACCAAACCCACCGCCCCCAAACCCGCAGAGACTGCTGAAAGTGAAGCAGGCGCCAAAGCCAGCACACCCACCGCTGAGCCGTTTGCTGAAAGCTCAACCCCCGAGCCTACCAGTGATCCGGCGATGACCAATGGCGTTCCCCCGACGCCCAATCAAGCCGCAATCAAGGCTGATAAGGAGCTGAAAAGCACCAACCATACCGCTTCGAGTGTGGAGTAGTCAAGTTCCGTAAGCAAGCAGGGTCGTGACATTCACGACCCTGCTTTTTTATATCCTTTTGTACGTTTTAACATTCTTGCATGAGTTGGCTGGATTGGGAATTAACTTCTTCTAAAGAAGATGTACAAACCAGCCTAAAGCTTTCACGATATGCTGACACGTGCTTAACTAAGGTAAAATTATCTTGGTGGGGTAGTGAAGTAACCCAATCTTGAACCTGAACCACACCAAAAACCTGAGGTAACTGATGACTGTTGTAGATGACATCAAAGATCGCCTGGACATTGTTGAAATTGTTGGTCAGACGGTCAAACTACGTCGCACCGGCAAAAACTACATTGGTTTTTGCCCTTTCCACAGCAACACACGCACTCCCGCTTTTGTAATCTTCCCCGAGACGCAGACATGGCGATGTTTCGGACAGTGCAACGAAGGGGGGGATATCTTTGGCTACATGATGAAACGGGAAGGTTGGGACTTTAATGAAGCACTGCGCCAGCTAGCCGAACGTGCAGGTGTCACTCTCATCCAGCATACTCCTGAAAGCGAGGCTAATGAGCAAACCAGGCAGGACCTCAGCGCTGTCCTGGAGGAAGCCGCCAGCTTTTTCCGGCAGCAAATGCTCACCACCCCGGCAGGTAACAAGGCACTCGATTATCTTCACAAACGCGGTCTGACCGACGAGACCATCAAGGTCTGGGGTCTGGGCTATGCTCCCGGAAGCTGGAATGCTTTACTCGACCACTTACGCCTGAAAAACTTCCAACCTTCCATCATGGTGGCGGCAGGATTGATGACCGAACGCGACGATGGCAGCATTTATGATCGTTTTCGCAACCGCTTGATATTCCCAATCCGCGGGCCCTATGGTCAACTAACCGGTTTTGGCGGGCGTGTTTTGGATCCGGATGACGTGCCGAAGTACCTCAACTCTCCCGCGACTGAGGTGTTCGACAAAGGTCGTTTGCTTTATGGGCTCGACATGGCGCGGAAAAGCATCCGCTCACTGAACCAGGCTGTCATCGTGGAAGGCTACATGGATGTGATCGGGCTGCACCAGGCTGGATTCAACAACGCGGTGTCTCCCATGGGTACCGCTCTGACGGAAGATCAATTTCGCCTGATAAAGCGCTTGACGCGTAACATCGTTTTGGCGCTTGATCCTGATGCGGCCGGCCAAAACGCCACTCTGAAGGGGCTCGAAACAGCGCGCAAAGCTATGGACCAGGAGTCCGAGATCCGGTTCGATTCCCGCGGGCTGATGCGTTTTGAACAGCACTTGAGCGCCGATATCCGCGTGACGGCTCTGCCTGGGCAACAAGACCCGGATGAAATCGTGCTCGAAGATCCTGACGCTTGGAAGCAAATTATTGCCAAGGCAAAACCGGTGGTCGTGCACGTCATGGAAACGCTGGCTGCAGACCAGGATCTGCGGGATGCCAAGGTGAAACGCGACATTGCTGCACAGGTGATGCCGCTAATTGATGATGTGGCCGACGATGTGGAACGCGAAGCATACCGTCAGCAACTGGCGACTTTTTTGCGCGTAGATGAACGTTCTCTGAAAAGCACGCGCACTGACCTTACTCACACCCGCCGAAAAAAGATTGACAGCGACCAGGCAGATGTGATCCCTGCCAACATGGTAAGCAAACCGACGCAAAAGAACCAAAAGCTTGAGCGTTACCTCTTGCATGACCTGTTCCTTGATCCGGAAGGTTTGTTTCGACTGGATAAGACTCTCTGTAATCTCGGGCTTGACCCGATCATGGAATCTGATTTTCAGAATGCAGATACACTCGCGGGCTTCCGACTGATCGCCGAAAGCTTGCGGCAGGTGGACTACACTCCTTCTGACTACATTGAAGCCCGTTTGACCCCCGCGCTGGAATTCGAAGAAAATCCGAATTTCGAAGAGGTCCATTACGCAATCACTAAGGAAAAACGGGATCAGCACCAGATCAGGGCAGTTGTGCGTATGCGTCTGAATCGTTTGGAGGATAGACTGGACGAAATAAAGTTCTTGCAATCTGATTCGGTCGATTCAAAGACATACACGGACGAAGAAGTACAATTCCTTTATATTGAATTGCTGCAAAAGCGCCGCTTGTTGGACAAAGCCTTACTTGCTCCCGAAGCTGGCGGCAGCACGCGTGTTCGCAGAACGTCCTCTATCAAGAGTAAATCCAGAGATAAGGCTTGAGCGATGTCAGAAAAAGACACGGACGATTTTGATCTGAGCGACGATCCTTCAGAAAACACTTCTGAAACCCAGAAGGGTGAAATTCTTGATGATCCAATTCAACTCTACCTGAGGGATATCAGCCGCGAAGAGTTGCTGTTGGCAGAGGAAGAATTTTATCTGGCGATCATTGTCCAGGCGAAAGAGCAGCTCAATCTTTACCGAACAGGCGAATTCGGCTTAAATGTGCAAAGGATCTATGCCGACATGAAGTCCACCTGGACGCAGGTGGAGATGGATGCCGCCAGGCTCTCGTATCCTGCACCAGATGTGCAAAAGGTGCTTGCTGAAGCGCTGCAAATGCAACAAACATGCGAAATGCCTGATTCCCCTTACATCCGTGCCTATCTTAATGATCCCCGTTGGGGCAGTGACAAGCATTGGGAAGACTTGGCGAGGGATTTGCTGCGCTTCTTCATGGACGCATACATACTCCCTGAGGGTTTGATAGAAAAGGTGAACTTGGATTGGACTAGTGATGCTGAGCCAGTGCGCCTGGAAGCCAGCTTGTTGCAAATCCAGAATTCCATCGAACGGGTTGAGGAATGTGCTGGCTATGCAGGAGAAAAACTGGTGGAATACAACCTGCGATTAGTGGTGAGCATCGCCAAGCGTTACAATAACAAAGGTATTGCCATGGAGGATTTGATCCAGGAAGGCAATATGGGTTTGCTGCGGGGCATCCAAAAATTTGACCCAGCCAAAGGTTTCCGCTTTAGCACTTATGCCACCTGGTGGATCCGCCAGGCTATCACACGTTATATTCACGAGAACGCCCGCACCATCCGAATTCCGGTGCATATTGTTGAATCGATCAGCAAACTGGTGAAGATTCAGCACCGCCTGGTGCAGATCCTGGGGCGAGATCCTACCTTCGCTGAAATGGCGGTCAAATCGGGTTTTCTCAACGAAGAAGACGTCAAAGCCATTCTCGAGATCGGAGGCAGCCGTGAGCTGGCAGACTCGGGTTTGCTGCATCGCTGGGATGAAGCTACCCAAAAGGTGGAGTCGGTGTTGAAGTCTGCCGAGGAGCCCGTCTCGTTGGAGAGCCCGGTTGGAGATGCCGAGAACAGCACTTTGGGCGACTATATCCCAGATTTGGATGCGATCGAACCGATGGAAGAGGTCATGCGGGACAACCTGCGCGAGTCGGTACGAGAGTCTCTAATTGGCCTGCCCGAACGTGAACGGGAAGTCCTGGAATTGCGCTTTGGTCTTAAAGATGGTGTTTATCACTCGTTGGAAGAAATTAGCAATTACTTCGGTCTGACTCGCGAACGCATCAGGCAGATCGAAAGCTCTGCTTTGCGAAAACTGCGGGATCCGAAACGGCGTAATTCTCTCAAGGATTTTGTTCAAGGGAATTGACCATGGAATCTAGTAAAGAAAATAAACTTCATGCCACCATTTTTGATGTGGTAGAAGCTATTCCAGAAGGTAAGGTGGCCACCTACGGTCAAATTGGCAAACTGGTAGGCGGGTGCAGCGGGCAGCTCGTTGGTTTTGCCTTGGCTTCTTTGCGCTATCAAGGGAGCCGAAAAGTGCCATGGCAGCGGGTGATCAACCGAAGCGGCAANNCATTACTGGAGGATGAGGGCGTACGTTTTGACGCTGATGGCGTGATCGACCTGGAAGAATTTGGCTGGAAACCATAAGTTGTCTCCAAAAGGTGGCAGACATGTTTAGTGTTGCATTCTTTGACGATCCCCATACCTATTACGATCAGGCTCACCACCTTTGGGAAGCTGCTGAAACACGCTACAATCTGATCCTGGGATTGGCGCTGCGTCTGCAGTCCGACTTGCATGCTTATGGGGAGGCGATGCCAATGATGGCTCTGGTCAGGGACGAAATCGGAGAGATTAGGGCATCAGCGCTGATGACTCCTCCATTCGCGTTGATCGTGCAGAGCGAACCGCTGGACAGGGCAGCCTTGGAAGCCCTCGCCGATGCCCTGATTGAAAGCGGTTGGCACCTGCCAGGCGTGAACGGCATAGATGCGGTGAGTGATTGTTTTGCCGAAATCTGGCAGGAGAAAACCCGGCAGCAGCCGCGGAGAATTGTGAACACGCGGGCTTATGAACTGAGTCAGGTGTTGTCGGTCAGTTATCCCTCGGGGAAGATGAAGATCGCAGATGCAAGCGAGGCTCCGCTCGCGGCTGAGATGCTTAATGCCATGAGTGAGGAAGTCATTTTGGGACCCATGAGGCTATACACTGCTGACTTGGCGTTGGAAAGTATCCAACAAAGGCGAACCTTCTTCTGGGTGGATAATGGCGAAGTGGTTTGCATCACTCTCGCCACGCGTCCGCAGATCAAAGGCATCTGTGTCAGCGGAGTCTATACCCCGCCAGCTTTCCGCCGGAAGGGTTACGCCAGGGCGCTGGTAGCAGAAGTATCAAAAGAGCTGCTTTTGCGCGGGTATGAATTTACCAACCTCTTCACCGACCTCTCCAACCCGACCAGCAACAAGATCTACCAGGAAGTCGGCTATAAACCCGTTGCCGACTACCACCAGTATGAGTTTGTTGATCAAGCCTGAGTAAAACCAACTGATTCGAATTCTAAAAAAAAAGAGGCTGACCTTTCAGCCAGCCTCGTGTTTCAAAAACGAACTTATTCGCTCTCGTGCAATTCTTTCTGCCGGGCGTCCATGATCTCGCGCGCCATTTGGGTGGGGACCATTTCGTAGTGGTCAAATTCCATGGTGAAGATTCCGCGACCGCCGGTCATGGAGCGCAGGTTGGTGGTGTAGCGCATCATTTCCGAAAGCGGCACGTGGGCATTGATGGTGGACTTGCCGTGTTCGGTATCCATACCCTGCACGCGGGCGCGACGGGTGTTGAGGTCGCCCATGATGTCGCCCATGTTGGCTTCAGGCACGGTGACTGCGACGCGCATGATCGGCTCATAGAGAACCGGGTTGGCTTCCTTGAAGGCGATCTTGAAGGCTTCGCGACCGGCAATTTCGAAGGCAATTGGTTTGGAGTCAACGGGGTGTTCTTTTCCATCCACCACTGAGACGCCCACATTGTGGACAGTATAGCCTGCAACGACGCCTTCCTTCATGACACTGCGGATACCTTTTTCGATTGGACCCATATAGTTGCTGGAGATTGCGCCTCCAAAAACATCGTTCGAGAAGGTGAAATCTTCGCCTTCGATCGGGAAGACCTTGAGCGAGACTTCGCCAAACTGCCCGGAACCGCCAGTCTGTTTCTTGTGGCGATAGGTTGCAGCGCCTTCACGGGTGATGTGCTCTTCATAGGGCACTTTGGGTTCGAGAGTTACCAGGTTGAGCTGGAACTTCTGCTCCATGCGCTTCAGGGCGACATCGATGTGTTGATCGCCCATGCCAAACAAGAGTGTCTGATGCGTGGCAGCTTGCATTTCCCAGGTGAGGGTCATGTCTTCTTCCGTCATGCGGGTCAGGGTCTGGCTCATCTTGGCAGCATCGCTCTGGGTTTTGGGATTGATTGCCACACGGTAAAGCGCGTGGGGGTAGGTGGGGACGGGCAGAGTGATGTTCTGTTCTTTGGTGGTCAGAGTGTCGCCAGTAGTTGTGACGCTCAGTTTTGCCACTGCGCCGATATCGCCGCTGTGGATCACACTGACGGGCAGCATGTCTTTGCCGAAGGGAACCTGAACACCGGCAAGACGTTCTTCCTCGCCCTTGCTCGCGTTCCAAACGCGGGTATCAGAGGTGACCACGCCGGAATAGACCTTGAAGTAAGTCTGGCGCCCAACGAAGGGGTCAGCAGTAGTTTTCCAAACGTAGGCAGCCAGCGGCCCGGCATCCTGGTAGCTCAGTTCAATTTCGCCCTTGGGGGTCTTGGCTTTGACAGCGGGTAACTCAACAGGGCTCGGGGCAAGCGCTACGAGAACATCCAACAGGGGCTGGATACCAAGGTTGCGACCGCCAGCAGCGACGAGTACCGGAATGATATTGCTGTTTTGGATGGCTTTTCTCAGACCTTGCATGATCTCTTCTGAGGTCAGATCACCATTCTCGAAATATTTCTCGAGCAGGCTGTCTTCGCCTTCCGCGGCAGCTTCCACCAGTTGAGTACGGGCTTCATCTGCTTCAGCCTTGAGATTGGCTGGGATTTCGACTACTTTCTTGCCATCACCTTCGTAGGCTTTCATGGTAACCAGGTCAATCACACCCTTAAAATCGGCTTTTTCGCCCATCGGCAACTGCATCGGAATGAGGCGGGAATCGATTTCATCCTGCACTGACTTGAGTGCTTTTTGGAAGTTGGCATTATCACGATCCATCTTGTTGATGACCATGATCTTGGGGATGCCAAAGGTTTCAGCATACTGGAGGGCAACTTCAGTACCGACTTCGAGACCGCCAACGGAATCGACCAGAATTAAGGCACAATCCGCAACGCGCATCGCTGAAACAACCTCGCCGACGAAATCAGTGTAGCCGGGAGTGTCGAGCAGGTTGAGTTTTAGATCCTTGTAGATCACCGGCAAAACTGTAGTGAAGAGCGAAATACCACGGCGTTGTTCTTCTTCGTCGAAGTCTGAGACGGTGGTTTTATCTTCGATGGTACCCAGTCGGGTGGTGGCACCGGTGAAGTGCAGGAGGCTCTCAGCTAAAATCGTTTTACCGGAATTACTATGCGAGGCAAGGACGATGTTGCGAATAGAGGCGGTTGAGTATTCTTTCATGTGTGTGTGACCTTCCTATGATCAAGCTTGGTGCCCGGCACCAGGCGGATTTTAATGGGCAATAAGGTTTCCTTAAATGCCGAATTTTTATTATATCAAAAAAGAAATGGAATCACATCCGATTTCAAGACTTTTTTAGCAATTGGTGAGAGAAAGACGGTAAGTTTTGTCTAATTGGCTTGTTTGAGCCTGGTTTGGGGTGCTGCTGGTTACTGATCGATGGTGCCGAAAAGGAAGGTCAGCGGAATGTGAACCCGGTTCCTCCAGGCAGTGGTTGTGTGGTCTTCGCCAGCGAAGTGCCAACTGGCAAAGTCCTTCCCCTCCCGATAGCCTTTCTCGCGCAGCAGAGCGTCAACTTTGGCTTGCCAGGGTTCGTATTCGCGGTCAAGCCCTTCGCTGCCGTGGTCGAAGTAAAGCTTGTGTTGACCGGGGTCGGGGAGGTTCTCATCAAGATATGACAGCATACCCTTGCCCACGGCTGGCCAATGCGTGGAAAGGCAGGCAGCTTTGCCGAACACACCAGGATACTCGCATAAGCCGTAAAGGGTGATCAATCCCCCCAGGCTAGAACCCAACAAGGCTGTGTTTTGAGCGTCGCGGAGAGTGCGGTAGCGTTGATCAATCGCTGGTTTTAGCGTGTTGACCATCCATTCGAGGTACAGGTCTGATACCACACGTTTCGTCGAGGATTTCCCGACCAGGCTGCTTTCTTCGTCCAGACTCGTTCCATTCGGACTTGTGAGCGCCTTGGCGGGCAAGTATTCGCCAGAGCGGTTGAGGGTGCTTGAAATGGCAACTACCACAGGCGGAAAGATCTTTTCTTCCTCCGAAAGTCCAGTGATAGCCCGGTGGATTTCCCAACCTCCAATGCCTTTTTTCGAATGATCGAAAATCATCTGCCCATCCTGCGCATAGAGCACAGGGAAGGATTGGCTTGGATTGACGTGGTAAGCTTCCGGCAGCCATACATCCACCCTTCTGCGATTGAGACCGGGAATGTTGAGGTCACGATGGGTTTCCAAATTAGCTTTTTCCATGTTATTCGTGTGCGAAATATTATACGAGTATAATTGCGATATTCCAATCGGAGGTTCTCCATGAAAAGTTATCGTCTAGATCCGGATAAACTCAAAGAACAAGTACGTAATATTTACTTGATGTACGGCATCACCCTGGTGGTCTTGTTGGTCTTGAATTACTTTCTGAATCGCGGGCAAACTGAAAATAAAAACCCATATCTGATTTTTGGTTTGATCGTGGTTATGTTCGTTCTTGTATCGTGGAATGCTGTGAGGCAGCGCAAGGCTATCTGGGATCAGTATGAGTTGATCGTGGATGAGACTGGGATCAAGCAGAAGCAACCAAAAGCGGCTGATATGTTCCTCCCTCGCTCGGAAATCACCGGCGCAAGAGAGTCCAAATTTGGACTGACCTTGATGGTCAAAGAGCAACAGCCCGTGATGGGCATACCAAAGTTGCTCACAACTGCCGATTATGAAGAGATCAAGGGGATTGTGGATGGCTGGCTGAAAAATGTTAAGCCGGTTGTGTTGGATGTGGAAGCTGTAGAAGATGTTAGTGCGATTTTGACCGAAGATCAGCTAGAAGTGGAAACAGTTCCCGAACCTGAGGCGTTCCCGGTTGAAGAATCAGGAGAGCCGGAAGTTCACGATACGCCAGAAGCTTAGCTGGCATTTTATTCAATCTGAAGCCCGGAGTTAAGCTTCGGGTTTTTTGTTTAAAGCTTCTTGATCATCTTCCAGGCAGGTTCTCGGCAGGTTTGCCACTCGTCATTCTGATCCTGGTAGCGCCAGACGCCGGGGTCTGGCCCGATCATCCGATAACCGTGTTTCTCGTACATGCGGCGTGCAAGGGGATTGGCGCGAGCCACGTTCAACCTCAGAAACCGGAAGCCTCTATCCCGCAAAAAACCTTCGACCATTTCAAGCATAAAGCCGCCCAGTCCCTGGTCGCGATATGCTGGTTTAATGCGAAATGAAAAAAGGTAAGCTTGGAAGACCCCATCCGCGAGTTCACGCTGACGCGACAGAAGTAACAAGAAAACTTGTCCGATCACCTCTGCGTCCGCGTTCACAGCCACCCAGATCAGGGTGTTTCCACCGAGACTATTCTCGTAATGCTGATGGTACAGCTTGCGAAAGTGGGCATATTCCCCATCCCATTCCAATCCCGGCAGGTCGTCTTTTTCCAGCGGGCGGATGTGAACCCGCTCACCAGCGGGCATGATGTAATCAGCCTCGCGGATTGCAGCGTGGTTCATTCCTGTTCCAGCAATTTTTGGAGAAGTTCTTTTTCTTCGGTCTCGGATTGAATCTGTCCATCCAACCAAGCATTTTTGAGAGTGCCAAGGATAAACTCATATCGAGGGGAAGGTGGCAGACCGAGCGCACGCAAATCTCTACCCGTGGTGAAGGGACGCACGTGCCTGTATGTATCTTTGTAAGTTAACAGAATTTGGCGAAGTTCCGGTTGTTCATGTGCAGCAAAAACCGCTCCTAGAGGAGTGGCATGAAAACTCTCAAGTTGCTCGGTCACCTGGCTTGGTTGCCGTTCTCTCATTGCAGGCAGCAAATACCAGATTGCCCGTGTCTCTGCGATCCAGCCGAGAAGCTTTGCAGAAAGTCGCAAGCGCTGACCAACCGCCTGCAAGTCTTCTGGTTGCAGATCTTGCAGCCACAAGCACCAAAGAATCTGTAGTCTCTCTTCTGGAGGAATGACATCTCCGTCTTTTGTGAGATTTACAGCACCGCGAGAAAGACGATTGATGCAGGCGTCATCCCATGGCAGGGCAGGATGAATAGCCGCTAATATTCCCAGCGAACCGAGCTGCCTGAGCATTTCTGGTGCTTTGCTTTCGTTGAAGATCAGTTCAAATTCATGTGTCAGGCGTGCGCCGCTGATTTCTGCGATCAGTGGAAGGCTGCCTTCGATCAGGCTCAACGTCTGAGACTCAATTTCGAAGTTGAACCGAACAGCAAAACGTACAGCCCTGAGCATGCGCGTAGCATCATCCACGAAGGATAAGGCGTGCAGTACGCGAATTTGCTTCTGCTCAAGGTCACTGTAACCACCCCAAAAATCGAAAATCTTACCAAAATGGCTGCCATCAAGACGCAGGGCGAGTGTGTTTATGGTGAAGTCCCGCCGATGCAGGTCCATTTTTATGCTGCTGCGTTCAACCACTGGCAGTGCAGCGGGTTTGTTGTAAAACTCAGTGCGGGCAGTGATGAGGTCAAGGTGTTCGGGGAGGTCGGAGATACTAAAACCTTTGTTATCGGAGATGTTCAGATTGTTCTGGAGGTTTTCCTGGTTAAGGATCCATTTGGCTGTGCCAAAGCGCTTATGCGCTACTACCCGACCGCCAAATTGACGCGCAAGGTGTTCAGCGAACGCCATCGCGTCGCCTTCAATCACGATATCAAAATCCTGGCTGGGTAGTTGCAGCAAGAGGTCACGCACAAATCCACCGACGATGAAGGCTTGCACGCCTTGCTCATGTGCTTCGTCAGCGACTGCGCGCAGCAAAGCCTTGCGGGCAGGAGGCAGGGCTTCGGAGAGCATCCCGGCGATCTCACTTTGTGTTGGCAGCTCTTCATCGTGATTAAGTGTGCTGATCAGGTCAGTGCGGGTTACAATCCCGATGATCTCATTCGAGTTCTGATCTAAAACCGGCACTTGTCCCCAACCACTGGTTGCCATGCGTTCCTTGAGCTTGGAAATCGGGTCATCCGGATAGACGCTGACCGAACCAGCAGTCATCAGCTCGCCTGCAGTTTTGTCGAGTTTGTGAGCAATAGCCCGATCCACATTTCTGCGGGTGAGCAGCCCAACCAACTGTTTGTTCTCGACCACCGGATACCCTTCGAATCCATAACGTTTCATCAACTCCGCCGCATCTATTGCGCCGATATCTGGGCTAAGAGTCAGAGGATTCTTCGACATCATCTGGCTCACTCTGATGCTGGGAATGACAATTTGTGGGATGGTTTCAATCACGCGGCGTGTGACTTCGGATAACATGGTGTCAGTGATATTGGCACTCGAGCGACCTTCTTCACGAATCAGAGCTGAAGACGCGCGTTTGTGGCCGCCACCTCCAAAACGAATCGCCAGTTGTGCCATATCCACATTGTCGGTGGTGGAACGGGCTACCAGGCGAATTCCCTGGCGTGTGGAGACCAACAGAACCAGTCCGTCGGGAGTGAGGAATTCACGCATTTTGTGCGCTACCGTGGAGATCTCATCGTTGAGGTCATTAGCGATTGCCTTGGCGACTAGAATGCTGTAACCCTCAATATCCAACTGGACCAGGTCCTTCAAAAGGCGGTCGTAGAGCTGCTGTTGAGCGTTAGATAAAGGTGGGTTAAGGTAGACGGAGGCAATGTTGAGATCGGCACCTTGCTCAAGCAGAAAGGCAACAGCCTGGGCATCCCGGGCCGTAGTGCATGTGTAAGTCAGGGAGCCCGTGTCTTCGTAGATGCCCAAAAGCATCAGAGTGGCTTCGATCGGTGTTGGTGTCGCGTTCTGTTCACGCAACTTCTCGACCAGGATCGTCGTACAAGCGCCGGTCAGGTGCAACTCAACCTGCCAATCCGGGTGAATCTGGGTTTTGCGGGGATGGTGGTCGAGCACGGTGACTTTGGTTTGCTCACTCATACCGCGTAAAGTCACGAGAGATTGGGTATCCACCAGGAAGACGCTCTTGATTGATTCGTGAGGAAGCGCCTGGTAATCTGAGAAGGGTAAGTCATTGGCATAACGTCTTAGGAACGCCTTGCCGTTGCGGTTTATCTGGCGCGGCAGCAGAGCAATGGCTTCGGGACGCAGTAAGTACGCCCCAAGCATCGAGGCGAGACCATCAAGATCAGTTTGTTCATGCGTCAGAATCAGGTCCATTTTTGTGCCAAAACCCAATAGGTTCAGTTTTCGCCATACCAGGCGGCCTGTTGTGCAGGGTTATAAGCATTATAAATGGATTGAGAGAGCTTGGCAAAAAGCTGGTTGGCAGTGTCGTAGAGGAATTGGTTTTCGGTGTAGGCGAAAATGACCAGGATGTAATCCCCGCCAGGAGTGTAAACCACGCCTGAGTCGCTGATGGTGTGGATCAAACCGTCCAGGTCGTTCGTCCAGCCATGCTTGTGGGCGGTACGTCCTTCGGGAGGGAGACCCGCCTCGATGAGAGCGTGGATGCGGTTCTCAAGCAGGTAACCAAGCATTTGCTGACATTCCGAGGCCGACACCTGACCATTAAACATGAGCTCGTTCTGATTGGCACAGCGATAGATCTTCCAGAGCAGGTCACCAGTTTCGGAAGGCACGGTTTGATTGTAAAAATCAGGGTCGAGGAAAATGTCGCGGCGTTGGTTGGCAGGGGTGCTGATGCGTTCGAGCAAGGGAGATCCAGGCTCAAAGTAGCCGGCGAGAAACGTGTTCTGATAGCCCATTTCGCGCAAGTCCGAGGTGACCATCAGGGGTCCGGAATTGTTATCCATGTAGGCTTTCATCAGCCCATCTGCTGGTGGGTTGAGTGAGTCGGCAATCATTTGGAACATCCAGCTGCTTGCCTGCGCAGGAAGTGGTTCCTCAAGTCGGCGCATAGCGGAAACCATGATGGGGATTTTGATGGTGCTGGCGGCAGAGTAGGCTACGTCTGGTGTCACGGATTGGTTGGCACGCAGCGCAATGTGCATGATCTCACCCGTGGCGAGGTCGCGCTGATAGATCTCGATCAGACCATTGAATTTCTCAAGCTGGATGGTTTGCTTCAGAAAAATTTCGAGGTTGGTCCGGTCGAGCGGCAGGGCTGGGCTTTCCTGTACGTTCAACGTCACGACACGCTGGTCAGGCGAGAGCAGAGCAGCCTGGATGTCTTCTGCCGCGGTTGTGAGAGATTGCAGAGAATAGCCAAGCTGACCCGGTTGGTAATTGGTGCTGTAGAGGATCGGCACAGTTGCCGACGCAGGTTGGTCGTAACGCGGGGGAATGACCTGCTCCAACAGTGTTTGAGTTTGATTGGGGTCAACTTCAGCGATCAAGGGCAGGTCCAATGGTTTTGAGACTTCTGTCTTGCCCCAAAGATGCTTCCACCAGGACGTTTTTGGCATGTTCTGATCGATCCTGGAGAGGGTTTCAGAGTAATCTGGTTTGAATCCAAGTTCCCCGGGGGGGAATTGTAATCGCGCCTGGCGATAGCGCAGCTCGATTGGTACTGAGAAGGCTTCGGCAAGCCGTGCTTCTGACTGGGCACGGTCAAGCCCGCCCAGGGGGATACCCTCCACGCTCACTCCATCTGGATAGACTGTCTGAGGTTTCTGGAAATCGATGAAATCCATCACGCCGATGAGAACCGCTATCAAGAAAAAAAAGCCGCCAAAGACTGCTGGCAGCCAGCGCAGAGAGGGTGATTTCCTCCGCCGGGGAGAGTAGCGCGATCGCTTCATGAGCTGGATTTTACCATTTTAGTGGCAACCGATTCTAAATAACGTTGTTGGGAGCGAAGCGACGTGGCGATCTCATCGCCAACACTGTCATCCTGAGCAACGCGACTGCTTGCGTCCCCTTGCGGGAAGGATCTGGTTGTTAATAATCAGATTCTTCGCAAAAAAGGCTCAGAATGACTGGGCAGATCGTGTCGGATGGACTGACTACGGTTGTTCTCTGAGTGCTCATTCCCCATCCAGCCAGCCAGGCTGACCGTTGAGAAACGCCTGACCTATCATCGGTTTTTTGCCTTCCGGCTGCAGGCTGTCAAAAACCAGAAAACTTTCGCTCGTACCAATCGCCGGCAGCCCATTGACCACGAACCTCTCGCCAACTTCACTGGCGAAACTGTCGTGCACATGCGCTTCGAGTACCTTGACCCGTTTGCCATTCAGCGTAAAAAACGTGCCCGGCCAGGGGTGAAATGCGCGCACCTTGCGATCCAGTTCAAGGGCAGATTTTGAGAAGTCGAGTTCTCCCTCACCCTTTTTCAACATGGGAGCATAGGTCTGGTTGGTTCCATCCTGCGGCAAGGGCGCCAGCATACCGCTCAGGTAAGATGGCAGCACTTCAATCAGCGCTTGTGCGCCGAGGAATGCCAGCTGGTGCGATAGCTCTTCTGCGTTGGTCCGTGGACGAATCGGCACTCTGCGCTGCGCCAGGATAGGGCCGGTATCCAACCCCTCGTTCATCAGCATAATTGTCACGCCGGTTTCAGTATCGCCTGCCGCGATCGCCGCCTGGATCGGGGAGGCGCCGCGCCATCTTGGCAGCAGTGATGCATGCACATTGACGCAGCCTTTCGCGGGCATCTCGAGCACCATCTTCGGCAGGATCTGCCCAAACGCCGCAACTACGATCAGATCCGGCTTATACTGCGCCAACTCGGTTATTGCTCCAAGTTTTTTGAGAGACACTGGCTGAAGGATGGGTAAGCCAAGCTCCAGGGCACGCTGCTTTACCGCGCAAGGAGTCAGAGTGCGCCCCCTGCCCGCAGGACGATCCGGCTGGGTGACCACAGCTACCAGCCCATACTTTTCATGCAAAGCCTCAAGGCTGGGTATGGCAAAATCTGGCGATCCCATAAAGACGATTCGTTCGTTCATGGCAGGGATTGTAACACAAGGGCTTTTCTGTAACTAAGCTCATTTACACTAGATTTTATATCTTGTTTTGCACCAGAATCCCGACTCTGTGTTAAGCTTAAGCGTATCTGAAAAGAGGTGAATTATGACTGACTCTCAAGATTTTGTGAACGTTGAACCAATCGATGTGCAGCCTGAAACTGGCACGAAAGATTCTCAGCCGCTTTTATCAAAGAGCGAAGAAAATACGCTGGCAATGTTTGCCCATCTATCGATCCTGCTGAACCTGGCAACCGTTTTTCTGGGCATACTTCCGCCGTTAATCATCTATTTTGCATACAAAGATCGCTCACGATACGTGGCATACCAGAGCTTGCAGGCAATTATCTTCCAACTGATCTACTTCTTCGGAGCGGCCATCCTGGCGGTAATTGTTGCTGTCGTCTCTGCCCCATTTGTGGTTGTCTGCATTGGGCTTTTTGGTCTTCTCATTGCGCTGCTTCTGGCGTTGATTCCGATTGGCGCGCTGATCTATGGTATCGTGGCTGCGGTGGAAACCTACCATGGCCGTGACTTTCAATATTGGTTGGTTGGGCAATGGGTTCGCGAGACTTACGAAGGCTAATTACCCAATTTTTTAGGAAAGAAACCCTTATGGATCCGGCATCAAATCTCACACCCAACGACAGGATTACTGTCTATGGTGTGAGTTGGTGCTCGGATTGCCGGCGAACCAAAGCGGTCTTTGAAGAGGAAAGCGTCCCTTACGTCTGGATCGACATTGATAAAAACAAATTGGGTGAGGAATTTGTTCTGGCAACAAACCGCGGCAATCGCAGCGTGCCAACCATCATATTTCCCAATGGGTCTATCCTGGTGGAGCCCGGTTCAGGTCAGCTTCGTCGAAGCTTGGAAGCCTTTAAAACCGAACAGACTAACTAGATACTCAAACGCCGGCGTGCTTTTTGTGCCAGCACAGCGATGCTTAACGAAAGCGCGCCAGCGAATAAAATCCCAAAACCCGCGACCAGGATCGCCCCAAAAGAGCGGCGCAGTTCAAAGATCTGCGATTTTTTGAGTTTTTCCCTTAACGATTTTACGTAAGCAGAGCTGGGAATGTGTTGTCGCAATAGCTGTGAAAATTGTTCTTCCAGCCTTTGGAGGTCATAATCAGAATTCATGCTTTCATCCATCTCGCTTAATTTAACGCAATTCTTGTGCTTTAGATACGAGGATTTTCCAGGTCCTTAACCCGATCGCGCAGTTCCAATAAGGTTCGGTGGTAAAGGCTCTTGATGGCACCCTCTGTCTTGCCAAATATAAAGCTAATTTCTTCATTGGAAAGGTTTTGCACAAATTTGAGCAGGACCAATTCTCTTTTTTGGGGGCTCAGATCGTTTACGATGCGCAAAAGGAAATCATTTTCCTGGTTTTGCTGCATTCTTTGTTCCGGGGCAGGATGTTTGCCTGTATCCGGTAAAATCAGGTTCTCAATGGAAATTTCCGTGACACGCAACCTGTCGCGATGGTAATTTGCAACCAAATTGTGCGCAATGCGATAAAGCCAGGCGGAAAAAGGCCAACCCATGTGCTTGTAGCTGCCAATACTATTCAGGGCTTTGAAAAACACTTTGGCAGTCAAATCCTCAGCGTCACTGGTGCTGCCCACCCGAAAAAAGACGTAGTTATAGATCCGCTCAACGTAACGCTCATAAAGGGCGCCGAATGCTTCAGGATCTGTTCGTGCAAGGTTGATCAGGGTTACTTCATCGGTTTCGTCAGTCAATTGGACCTTCCAGAATCTGATTATATACCATGCCTCACATCCTGTTTCAACCGTCAAAGGTCTCGCTTTGGGGTACAATAAACAGAATGGGATACTATGGCAAATTATTGATAATCGTTTGCGCCAGTCGCATTTCGATTCCTGCCTCTCACAGCCCAAACACCTCCAACCAAATGTTTTCAGAACAGGCTACCTCCAGACTGCATCTGCAAATCCCATCCTCCGATTCAAAGGAAATAAACCATGAGTGATTTTCTGTTTAAGAAAGATGTTGATATTTATGATCCCAACGTTAGTGGGCTGGTTGAGTTCGAAGCTGAACGCCAGGCACGTCGCTTGATCATGATCCCCAGTGAGAGCATCGCCCCCAAGGCAGTGCGAGATTTGCTGGCTTCACCATTTGCCAATATCTATGCCGAAGGTTATCCCCGCCCTGAAACCCGTTACCAGGACGAAGATACCATCATGGATTACGCCTACCAACTCGGACGTTATCGCCGCCACAGTGACCCCCGCTACTATAAGGGCGTCGAATACGTGGACATGTTGGAAGCTCTCGCCCGTCGGCGTGCAGCGGAGCTTTTTGCTGCAAATGACCTGAATGCCGACGATCTCTGGGTAAACGTCCAACCACTTTCAGGCGCACCAGCCAACACGGCTGTTTACACCGCCCTCATCCAACCAGGTGATGCCATTTTAGGTATGGACCTCCTGGTTGGCGGTCACCTGACCCATGGTTCACCGGTCAATCGCTCTGGTCTTTTTTACAATGCTTTCCATTATGGTGTGGACCCCAAGACAGAGCGCCTCAATTACGACCAGATCCTGGAGCAGGCAAAAGCCTGCAAACCAAAGGTTATCGTGGCGGGATACACCTCTTTCCCCTGGATCCCTGATTGGCAAAAGTTCCGCGAGATTGCGGATGAGGTCGGCGCCTGGCTCCTGGCAGATGTTTCACACATCGCCGGTCTGATTGCCGCCAAGACCGTGCCCTCACCAATCGGTATTGCTGATGTGGTAAGTTTCACAACTCACAAGACCCTCTGCGGTCCCCGCGGCGCTGTTTTGATCGCCCATGATCGTGAACTCGGCGAACAAATTGATAAAGGCGTCTTCCCTGGCGAGCAAGGCGGCCCTCACGTGAACACTATTGCTGCAATGGCACTCACCTTCAAACTTGCCAAAACAGAACAGTTCATCGAGTTACAAAGACAAACCCTGCGCAACGCTGCCGCATTAGCAAGTCACTTCAAAGACTTGGGTGTACGGGTTCCATACGGCGGCACCGATAGTCACATGTGCCTGATCGACTGCAAATCCTACAAGAGCCCGGAAGGCATCCCGCTCACCGGCGATCTCGGAGCAAGAATCCTTGACCTGGCTGGTATCGTGGTCAATCGCAACACCATTCCTGGCGATCGTTCTGCCTTGACTTCCACAGGCATCCGCATGGGTGCCACCTGGCTTACCCAGCGCGGCTTTGTCGAAAAGGACTTCGCCAGGATCGCTGATTCGATCCATGAAGTCTTCAGCGCGACAACTCCCTATCATATGATTGGGCGCTCAGGAAAGATCACGCGTGCCAAAGTCGATTTTTCGACGCTTGGCAAGGTGAACACGGATATCCGCACCCTGGCTGACGGAAAACCTGCCATGGATGACATTCACCAACGTCATGGTTATCCGCACTATTTCTATAACGAAGATCACCCCCGCCAGGGAATTGGCGCTTTGATGGTTACCGGCGAGAATGTGCGCGCGTTCCTGAACTACACCATGACCAGCGATGTTGAGGCTCTTGAACCAGGCGCTTCGCAACTCACGATGATGCACACCACGAATGGCGACATTGAAGGTATCCTGACTTGTAACGAATGCAAGCGCTTCACTCTGACCGTTCCAGCTGAAAAACTCGGTCTGGCAGGCAGCTGGCTGGTGGGTCTTTCAAGCGCGTTCATTTACTACGATCCCGACCTCACTCAGAGAATTCCAGGTCCCGTCTCGATCCTGAGAGCTGACCCAGTCTGGGTAAAACCGGAAAATGAGAGGGTTGACCTGCGCAAACCTTACTTCGTTGGTATGCCAACGGATGTGAGCCTGCCCGGTTTGCCCGAGTTTGTCTGGGTGGAGCCTGAAGAAGAGGGGCTGAAGCACACGCCTCTGTTCGAAAACCACGTGGCATTGGGAGCAAAAATGAGTGGTTTTGCCGGCTGGGAGATGCCGCTTTGGTACTCTTCCGTCCTGCAGGAACATCTTGCAACCCGCAATGCAGCCGGCTTGTTTGATGTGACCCACATGGGCGTCTTCCAGGCTGAAGGACCGGACGCCGCGGTATTCCTGGATGTAGTCTGCGGTAACGACACGATGTCCCTCAAGATTGGTGACTCCCTCTATACGCATTTCATGGATCCACACGCTAATGTGATTGATGATCTACTGGTCTACCGCCGTGACACGGACAAGTACCTTGTGGTGGTCAATGCCGCCAACGAAGCCAAAGACTGGGCATGGTTANNCCGCCGTGCGCAACGGCGAGGTTATGGTGGACCCTGACCGCCCGTGGGTGCGCGCTCCTGGTCGCAAAGTGGTTTTGCGCAACTTAAAAGACCCCAAGGAGGGTGAAGATCAACTGGTTGATATTGCTCTTCAAGGACCGTTGAGCCGTGACATTCTGCTCAAACTGGCTGAGCCGGCTGAACAGCGCCGTATTCGCCGCCTGAACAAAACCCAGCTTTGTGAAGCAGTTCTGGATGGTATGAATGTGGTTGTTTCTCGGACTGGTTACACCGGTGAGAAAATGTGTTTTGAACTCTTCGTTCATCCGGATGAGGCAGTACATCTTTGGAATGCCCTGCTGAAAGCTGGTAAACCCCTGGGGCTGGAGCCCTGCGGGCTTGGCGCACGCGATTCACTGCGCACAGAAGCCGGGTTGCCGCTCTATGGACATGAAATGGGCGGTGATCTAAACCTGACCATCAGCGAAGCTGGCTTCCTGCCCTTCCTGAAACTCAACTCTGCCTGGTTTATCGGCAGAAAAGCCTTTGTCGAGCGCGAAGAAAAGCGCACCGGTGTGGTGGCACGCTTCCGCTTCGACGAAAAAGCCGTTCGCATGGCGCACCATGGCGATCCCGTTTGTGACCTCAAGGGACGCATGGTGGGCGTTGTTACTAGTTGTGCCATTGACCAGGAAGGCTACCTCACCGGACAAGCCTTTGTGGACAAAAAGGTGGCGGTGGAAGGCACCAAGGTCTTCATCTTCCAGAACGCCCCCGATTGGAGGCAAAAATCCCCTGCTGAACTCACACACGGGGATCGCGTTGCACTTCCAGGTGCAGCAACCATTATCAGCCGGTTCATGAAAATATAGACCGG
>MTKX01027042.1_pt1 | contig 27417 bp, 13 predicted proteins | sample 1042771 | NCBI WGS metagenome assembly MTKX01 (sample SAMN06212183, study PRJNA360534) | anaerobic digester metagenome | biome: Wastewater treatment plant; material: sludge; isolation source: anaerobic digester fed with sludge from wastewater treatment plant | place: Denmark: WWTP Randers ...
CTCTCCGCGCTCCGGGGGCGGGGGCGGGCCGACGAGGAGCTGCAGGTTCCAGCGGGCAATGGCCGCTCCGGTCCGGTCGCCGATGGCCCGCCAGATGCGCAGCGCTCCGCGGAAAAGCTGAGTTGCCCGCCTCGAATCGCCCGCCGCCAGGGCCACGATGCCCAACTGGTTCTGGGCCCAGGCCTCCGTCGTCGGGTCGTTAAGCTCGCTGCCGGCGCGCCAGGCGTTTTCCAGCCGCTTGCGCCATTGGCCCCAGCGGCCCGATGCGACAAGATAGGCCTCCATCCCGCGCACGATGCGCAGGACCTCGCGCCACTGCCCGCGGTCGCCATAATAGTTCAGGGCCCAGACCACGTTCTCCTCGTCGGGGTGGCGAGAGCGGGCCCGCAGCGCCCCCGAAAACTGAAGGTAGTAGGCGGCGGCCCGGGCCAACATGCCCTCGTCCGCGGCGTGGCGCCGCACGTAGGCCCGCAGCCCTTCGTCCAGGCTGTAGCGCTCCGCCTCGCCTTCGGCGGCCTCTACGTGCAGCAGCCCCAGTTTTTCCAGGCGGGCCAGGTACTCTTGCAGCTTGGGGGGTGCGACCTCCGAAATGTGCGCCAGGGCGGCGCGGCTGACCGACGGGCCGCCTGGAGCGGCGATGGCGGCCAGCACCCGGCGCTCGCCCGCCGAGAGGTGCTGGCCGAGCATCCAGAAGAGCTGCTCCACGGGCGGCCGCGCTTCCCGGTCACCGGGCTGCACCTCTTGCAGCACCTGTGCCAGCGGCACGCGGCGCAGCCCGGCCGTGCGCGCCGCCTTGACGATGGATAGGGGAACGCCTTCCAGGGCCTGGCAAATGGCCTCGGCCACCGGCTGCTCGTCGCCCAGGGGATGGCCCAGGTTTCGCTCAAAGAGGGCCAGGGCATCCTCCAGGGGCAGGCCTTCCAGGGCCAGGGCCTGGCCCTGCCACACCCGGGGCTCGCGCCCGGCGACGATGAACGCCGCCTGGGGCGCGGCCTGCATCACCGCTTCGGCGTCGCTTTCGGCCAGGTGGTCGGCCTCGTCGAGGACGATGAGGGCCTGCTTGCCCGCCAGCAGGCGGCGTGCCTCGTTCTCGGTGACCTTCAGGTGGCGCAGCCCGGCTTCGTAAAAGTGCTCCACCAGCTCTTGCAGCAGGTCCTCGACCAGGTCGTGGCGCACGGTCAGGTAGACCATGCCCGCGGCATAGTCGCCGGGAAACTGCAGGTGCATGACCTGGCTCACGAGGCTGGTCTTGCCCATGCCGTCGGCGCCGTGGACGTCGACCACGTGGCCGCGGGCCAGGGCCTCGCCCACGACGCGCTGCTCGGTGGCGCGGTCCACAAAACCCGGCACCTGGCGGGGGAGAACCCAGGGCGCCTGTGCCCGCGGCAGAAGCTGGTCGACGGCCTGTAGCCCCTGCGGGGCCAGGTTGATGGCGCTGCCCTGCACCGGCCCAAGGTTGACGACGTACTGGGCAAAGGGCACCTGCGCCCCTGGCTGGGCAGCCAGGATGCGTTCAATCTCACTCCACTGTACAGCCGGCTGGCTGGCCATCTGCCGACCCCCTTCTAGCATGCTGCCCGCTGGCACGCCATCGGTGCCAGAGGTCGGCGCTGGCCTCCACGAGCGGGGAGAAAACCTCGTGGCTGCAATTATAACACATTTGGCTTCGAAAGTACACGGGTGCAGCAAAAACTCGAAAAAACGCCTCACCGTCGATGGACAGACGCACTCAAGTGTGCTATACTCGACGTGCCGCCTGCCCGCGTCGGCCAAGCGTGGGGCAGAAACTGGCCGCCCATCACGCATACCGACGCCGGCTGTCGTACAATACACAATAAGAAACCTTTGGAAGCTGGAGCTGAGAGTTGGTCATGGCCGTCCTATTTCGCCGTCATCGCCCCTGGGCGCTGCTAGCCCTCGCCGCCGGGATAGCGCTCCTGGTTGGCGCCGGGCTTTGGGTTTGGCTCATGGCCGATCTGCCGTCGCTGGACGACCCCGGCAGCCTGTACGACTACACGGCAGCCCCGAGCAGCAAAATCTATGACCGCTACGGCCGCCTCCTCTTCGAGATGCCGCCGCCCCACACGGGCAGCCACTCGCCCGTGCCCCTGGACGACATCCCCGAAGCCTTGCGCAACGCCACCGTGGCCACCGAGGACGCCACGTTTTACCAGAACCCCGGGGTCGATGCCTGGGCCATCGTCCGCGCCGTGTGGATCAACCTCCAGGGTGGCGAGGTGTTGTCGGGGGGCAGCACCATCACCCAGCAGTTGGCGCGCACGCTGCTGTTGAGCCCCGAGGAGCGCTACGAGCGCACTCTGGCCCGCAAGCTGCGCGAGGCGGTGCTGGCCTGGCGCATGGCCCGGAACTATAGCAAGGACGACATCCTGGCCCTCTATCTGAACGAGATCTATTTCGGCAACATGGCCTACGGCGTAGAGGCGGCCGCCCAGGCGACCTTTGGCAAGCACGTCGGCGACCTGGACCTGGCCGAGTGCGCCATGCTGGCCGGTCTGCCCCAGGCGCCGTCCTACTACAATCCACTGGAAAACCTGCCCGCGGCCAGGGAACGCCAGGCGGTGGTCCTGGATCTGATGGTCAAGCACGGCTACCTGACCGAGGAGCAGGCCCGCCTGGCCAGGGAGGAACCCCTCCACTTTGCCGCGGCGCCCTTTCCCATCCGCGCTCCCCATTTTGTGATGTACGTCCGGAGCCTGCTGGAAAAAGAGGTGGGCCTGGAACGATTGGAACAGGGAGGGCTGCGCATTTACACCACACTGGACGTGGACCTCAACGACACGGCCCGCGACCTGGCCCGCTTTCGCCTGGCGCGCCTGGCCGAGTGCAACGGCCAACGGGCCGGCTGCCCGCCCGGGGGCCACAACGTGCGCAACGTGTCGCTGGTGGCCCTCGATCCGCAGACAGGCGAGATCCTGGCCATGCTCGGCAGCCCCGACTATTTTTCGGCGCGCATCAGTGGCGCCGTGAACGGCACCACGGCCCTGCGCCAGCCGGGCTCGTCCATCAAGCCCATCACCTACGCCGCGGCCTTTCAGCGGGGCGACGTTACCGCGGCGACCATGATGCTCGACGTGCGCACCTCCTTCCTGACCCGCGAGGGCGCCTCTTACGTGCCCCTCAACTACGACCTCCAGTTCCGTGGCCCGGTCCGGCTGCGCGAGGCCCTGGGCTCGTCCTACAATCTCGTCGCCGTCAAGGTGTTGGACAGCGTGGGCGTGGAGGCCATGACCGGGATAGCGAGGCGGATGGGCATCAGCACCTTTGACGACCCCGACCGCCTGGGCCTGTCGGTGACGCTGGGCGGGGGCGAGGTTCGACTCCTGGAGCTGACGGCTGCCTACGGCGCCCTGGCCAACGGCGGCCACGCCGTCCGTCCCGTGGCCGTGCGCCGCGTAGAAGATGAGGAGGGGCAGCTCCTGTGGGCGCCCGGCCCGGGCCTCGGCGCCCGCGCCCTCGACGAGCGCGTGGCCTACCTGGTGACCGACATCCTGTCGGACGACGTGGCGCGCATTCCCTCCTTTGGCGAGGGCAGCGTCCTGGCGTTGAGCCGCCCGGCGGCCGTCAAGACCGGCACCACGACCGACTTTCTCGACAACTGGACCGTCGGCTACACCCCCGAGCTGGTGGTCGGCGTGTGGGCGGGCAATGCCGACAACGAGCCCATGCGCGACATTTCGGGCATCAGCGGCGCGGCGCCCATCTGGCACGACTTGATGGAGAGCGCCCTGAAGGGTCACCCCGCCGTCAAGTTCCAGCGGCCGGAAGGCCTGGTCGAGGTGGAGGTCTGCGCCCTGTCGGGGCAGTTGCCCGGGAACGACTGCCCCCATCGCGTCCGCGAGCTGTTCCTGGAAGGAACCGAGCCGCACGAGACGTGCACCATGCACCGGCGCGTGGCCGTCGATCGCGCCACGGGCCTGCCGGCTTCGGCCGGCACNNGGCCGGCACGCCGCCGGAGCAGGTGGGCTACCGGCCGGTCACCGTCTGGCCGGCCGAAGCCGAGCAGTGGGCCCGGGAGAAGGGCCTCTGGGAGCCCATCGCCTGGGGACCTGCGCCGGAGGAGGCCCAGGCCATCGCCCAGGCTCCCCCGGCGCAGCCGGCCGCGGGCGCGCTGGTGATGACCGCTCCCGACCGGGGCGCGGTCTATCGCCTGGACCCCGCGCTGCCACGGGACGCGCAGCGGATCTCGATTGCGGCCGCCAGCGCCACGCCGCTGCGCGAAGTGACGCTTCTCGTGGATGGCCGGCCCCTGGCGCGCTTTGACGCGCCGCCCTACAGGCTACTCTGGCGCCTGGAGCCGGGGGTTCACACCTTCCGCGCCGAGGGGGTGGGCCCCGGCGGCGAGGTAGTCGCCAGCGACGAGGTGCGCATCGACGTGCGCCAGCCATGAGGCATCGACCGGCAAGAACGCCGGACGGATCATTTGAGCGAGGAGAAGAAAGGCATACCAATGTCCAACAAGACCAGAAGTGCCCACGCCGTACTGTCGATTCTCATGGTGCTCAGCCTGCTGCTGGGCGCCTGTGACAATACGACTCCCGGGCCAGGCACCGCCGTCGAGGCCGGCGCCACGGGCACCACACCCCGCGCGGGGCAGCCGGCGAGCACGCAGGAGCCGGCGAACACGCCGTTGCCCACGGCGACCCTGCCCCCCACCGTGACGCCCATGCCCCTGCCGGCGCCGCGCCTGGCCTTTCACAGCCCGGGACCGGGCGAGGAGCAGCCGCTGGACGCCCCCCTGGAGCTGATTTTCGACCAGCCCATGGAGCAGGACAGCGTCGAGGCGGCCCTGTCCATCTCGCCCACGCTGGAGACGACCCTGACCTGGAGCGACGAGCGCACCCTGGTCTTGACCCCCGCCGAGGACCTGCCGCGGGGCCAGCACTACCAGGTCACCGTGGCCGAGACGGCGCGCAACGTCGAGGGCGAGGTGCTGGCGGAGCCCATCAGCTTCGAGTTCGACACGGTGGGCTTTTTGTCCGTCAGCCAGGTGATGCCCGCGCCCGACACCGAGGAGCTGGACCCCGACACGGCCGTGACCGTCGTCTTTGACCGGCCCATCGTGCCCCTGACCTCCATTGGGCAGCAGGCCGAGCTGCCCGACCCCCTGACCTTTGTCCCGCCCGTGCGCGGCACCGGCGAGTGGCTGAACACCTCCATCTATCGCTTCCAGCCGCGGGCCGGCTTCCTGCCGGGCACCCACTACAAGGCCCGTGTGGCCGCCGGCCTGGTCGACACCAGCGGCGGCACGCTGCCCGAGGACTATGCCTGGGAGTTCACGACGGTGCGGCCTGCCGTCCTCTCCTTCCGGCCCGACGACGAATTCCTCTTCATGGGGCCCAGCGACGTCATCACCGTCACGTTCAACCAGCCCATGGACCGCGCCTCCGCCCAATCGCGCTTTGCCCTCCAGGCCGATGACACCGCCGTGCCGGGCACCTTCCGCTGGCGGGACGGCGGGGAAACCCTGGTCTTTGTCCCCGACGAGCCGCTGCCGCGCAACACGACGCTTACCGCCAGCCTGGAGGAGGGCGCCCAGGCCCGGTCGGGCACCATGGGCCTCGAAAAGGCGCTGGAGTGGCGGTTCTACACCGTCAACAGCCCGGGCGTGGCCGGCACCGAGCCCGAGAACGGCGCGCAGCGGGTGCGGCCGGGCACCGGGCTGGAGATCACCTTTGCCAGCCCCATGCAGCCCGACGAGCTCCTCGACCACGTGACCTTCCGGCCGGCGGTGACCGAGGTCTATACCTACTGGTCCGAATTCGACACCCAGGTCAACCTGTCGTGGAAGCAGGAGCCTGCCACCCAGTATGCCGTGACCCTCGACGCCGGCACGCCCGACAAGTACGGCGCGACCCTCGGCCGGGCCACAACCGTGCGCTTTACCACCGGCGACCTGTCGCCCCTGGCCTGGCTGACCACCGTCGCCCGCCTTAGCACCTACAGCGCCTACACCGACACAGTGGCCTATGCCAGCTATCGCAACGTGTCGCGCCTGGACGTGAGCCTCTACCGCCTCAGCCTGCGGACCTTTATCGATCTCAACACGCGGTGGGAGGCCTGGGATCGCTTCGTGCCCGCCGATGGCGACCTGGTGCGAGAATGGTCCCAGAACGTCCGGGCGCCGCGCAACGAGACACGCCTGGCCCGCCTGGAGCTCACCGCCGCGGACGGCAGCGCGCTGCCCCCGGGCCTGTATTACGTCGAGCTGACCGCCCCCGAGGTGGAAAAACAGCAGCCCGGCGATCCGGGCTGGCGGAGCATGTTTGTCAAGTCGGCCCTGAACCTGACCCTCAAGCAGACCGAGTCGGAGGCCCTGGTGTGGGCCACCGACCTGGCCAGCGGCCAGCCGGTGTCCGGCCTGCCCATCAACCTCTACACCACGTGGGGCGACGTCGATGCCCGCGGCACGACCGGCCGCGATGGCCTGTACCTGGCGGACGACCTGCAGAACAAGAACCTCTGGGACCCCTTCTTTGCCGTCAGCGGCGAGCCGGGCAGCGACGACTTTGCCCTGGCTTACAACGGCTGGGATGCCGGCATCAGCCCCTGGAACTTTGACGTGGACTCCGAGTTCTGGTCCACCGACTACCAGGGCTATCTCTACACCGACCGCCCCATCTACCGGCCCGGGCAGACGGTCTACTTCAAGGGCATCGTCCGCGCCGACGACGACGCCACCTACAGCCTGCCGGCGGACCTCAAGAGCGTGCGGGTGCTGGTCGGCGATCCCCAGGGCAAGGAGTTGTTCAAGAAGGACCTGGCGCTGAATGACATGGGCACGCTCTACGACGAGCTGCAACTGGACGAGGAAGCGACCCTGGGCCAGTACTACCTGGAGATGCAGGCCCCGGAAGCCGAGTTCTACTACGGCGCCAGCTTCCAGGTGGCCGAGTACCGGGCCCCCGAGTTCCAGGTGGAGGTGACCACCGACCGGGACGCCTACCTCAACGGCGACCGGATCAATGCCGCGGCCGAGGCAACCTACTACTTTGGCGGGCCTGTGGCCGATGCCGCCGTGCGCTGGAGCGTGCTGAGCAGTGATTACAGCTTTAGCTACACCTGTCCCCAGGGCGAGACCTGCCCCTGGTACAGTTGGACCGACTTTGAGTGGGGCGGATACGCCGACGGCGAGACCTATGGCACCTTCGGGCGCCTCATCGATTCGGGCGAGACTCGCACCGACGACGAGGGCCGGGTGACCTTCCGGGTGCCGGCCGGGCTGGAGGACGATGCCCAGAGCCAGATCTTTACCGTCGAGGCCGCCGTGACCGACATCAACAACCAGGAGGCGAGCAGCCGCACCGGGGTGGTGGTCCACAAGGCCGGCTTTTACGTGGGGGTGGCGCCCCGGGGATACCTGGCCCAGGTGGGCGAGCGAAAGCAGGTAGACCTGCTGACCGTGGACTGGGACGGGGAGCCCGTGTCCGGCGTGGAGCTGTCGGTGGTGTTCATGGAGCACAACTGGTACAGTGTCCGCCGCCAGTCGGAGGATGGGCAGTTTTACTGGGACTGGGAGGCCCAGGACACGCCGGTCTATACCACCACCGTGACCACGGGCGCCGAGGGCAAGGCCGCGGCCAGCTACGTGCCCCGAAAGGCGGGCAGCTACCGCGTGCGGGCCACCGGCACCGACGAAAACGGCAACAGCGTGCGCAGCAGCGCCTACTTCTGGGTGTGGGGCGGCGACGAGTATGTGAGCTGGCGCCAGGAAAGCAACAACCGCATCCAGCTCATCGCCGACAAGGAAGAGTACGAGGTGGGCGACGTGGCCGAGATCCTGATCCCCTCGCCCTACAGCGGGACCGTGCAGGCCCTGGTGACGGTCGAGCGGGGTCACATCGTGGACACCGAGGTGCGCGAGCTGGAGGGCAACAGCGAGGTGCTGCGCGTGCCCATCATCGAGGAGCATGTGCCCAACGTGTTCGTCTCCGTGGTCATCGTCGAGGGCTCTGACGATGCGCCCGACGAGATGGCCACCTTCAAGATGGGCCTTGTCAAGCTGCCCGTGTCGGTGGCCAGCAAGGAGCTGCAGATCACCCTGACGCCCGACAAGGCCATGGAGGGCGGCGAGCACTATACGCCGCGCCAGACGGCCAGCTACGACCTGCTGGTGACCGACTACAAGGGCAACCCCGTGGAGGCCGAGCTCTCGCTGCGCATGGCCGACCTGGCCGTCCTGGCCCTGGCCGACGAGCAGGGCCCGACCCTCCTGGATCTCTTCTGGCGAAACCGCGGCCTGGGCGTCAAGACGACCATGGCGCTGGTGGTCGCCATGGAGCCCTTTAACCGTGAGATCAGGCCCGAGGCCAAGGGCGGCGGCGGCGGCGAGTTCGACGGACTGATGCGCAGCCGCTTTGCCGACACGGCCTTCTGGGATCCTGTCGTGCGAACCGATGAGGAGGGCAAGGCGCACGTCGAGGTGCAGTTGCCCGACAACCTAACCACCTGGCGCATGCAGGCCCGGGGTGTGACGGCCGACACCAGGGTGGGCCTGTCCAACGTGGACGTCCTCAGCACCCTCGACCTGTTGGTTCGGCCCGTGCTGCCCCGCTTTTTCGTGGTGGACGACCAGGCCGAGATCGCCACGGTGGTTCACAACAACACGGGCCAGGCGCTGGACGTGGAGGTCAATATCAACGTCGAGGGCCTGTCTCTCGAGGGGGATGCCCGCCGGACGGTGACGGTGGCGGCGGGCGACCAGGCCAAGGTGATCTGGCCGGTCACGGTCCTGCCCGGCGACGAGGTCAACGTCCGCACCTGGGCCCGGGCCGGAGACCTGTATGACGGGAGGGAGGACAACCTGCCCGTCTATCACTACTCGACTCCCGAGGTGGTGGCCACCGCCGGCCAGTTGTCGGAGGCGGGCCAGCGCCAGGAGGTCGTGCAGTTGCCCCGCGTGCTGGACGAGAGGCAGGGCGAGCTCACGGTCAAGGTCGACGGCTCCCTCACGGCGGCGACGCAGGACGCCCTCCGATACCTGGAGCACTATCCCTACGAGTGCGTCGAGCAGACCGTCAGCCGCTTCTTGCCCAACATCCTCACCTGGCGCACCCTCGACGAGATGGGCATCGAGCGCCCCGAGCTGCGGCAGAGGCTGTCGCAGATGGTGGGCGTGGCCCTGCAGCGCCTCTATGCCCAGCAGCACTACGACGGCGGCTGGGGATGGTGGGTCTCGGACGAGAGCGACCCCTACCTGACGGCCTACGTGCTGCACGGCATGCTGGAGGCGCACCGCGCCGACATGGTCGTCGACGAGGAGGCCATGACACGGGCGGCCGGCTACCTGCGAGACGCCCTGCCGTCGGTGGGCCGAGTGGATGCCGCGTGGCAGGCGAATCGCCTGGCCTACGGGCTGTACGTGCTGGCCGATTACGGCGTCACCCTGGACGACCAGAAGAGCGGCACCCTCGGCCTGGCCGTCAGTCTCTTTGAGAAGCGCCACCTCCTCGACCGCTACGGGCAGGCCACCCTGGCCATGGCCCTGGGCATCCTGGAGCCGCAGGAACCGTCGCGGGTGCAGACGCTCCTGGGCGACCTGATGGGCGACGCCATCCTGAGCGCCACGGGCGCCCACTGGGAAGAGGCCGAGCCCGACTACTGGAACATGAACACCGACGTGCGCACCACGGCCATCGTCCTGTGGGCCATGTCCCGCCTGGATCCGGAGAACGACCTCTTGCCCAACGTCGTGCGCTGGCTGATGGCCGTGCGCGAGGAGGGCCACTGGGAGAGCACCCAGGTCACCGCCTGGTCGCTCCTGGGCCTCACCGAGTACATGCGCGCCAGCGGCGAGTTGCGGGGCGACATGAGCTACAGCGTCTATCTCAACGGGCAGGAATGGGCGACGGGCCAGGTGACGGAGGAGAACATCGACGAGGGCCAGGAGCTCCAGGTGAGCATCGCCCGCCTGCTGGCCGACGAGGCCAACCGGCTGGTGATCCAGCGCCAGGAGGCGGGCCCGGACCAGACGGGCGAGGGGCAGCTCTACTACTCGGCACAGCTCCGCTACTACCTGCCCGTGGAGCGCGTCCAGGCCCTGGACCGGGGGATCGTCGTGGCGCGGCAGTACAGCCCCGTGGACAGCCCGGGCGAGTTCGTGGACAGCGCCCAGGTGGGCGACGTCATCCAGGTCAAGCTGACCCTCATCGCGCCTACCGACCTGTACTATGTCGTCGTGGAGGACCCGCTGCCCGCCGGCTGCGAGGGGGTCGACATGAGCCTGAAGACAACGTCCGTCGTCGGCCAGGCCCCCGAGCTGCGCAACCTGACGGCCGAAGAGGAAAATGTCTGGCTGCGCCGCTACGGCTGGGGGAGCTGGTTCTTTAGCCAGACCGAGCTCCGGGATGAGCGGGCCGTCCTCTTTGCCACCTACCTGCCCCGGGGCACCTACGAGTACGTGTACAATATCCGGGCCAGCGTGCCGGGCGAGTTCATGGTCATCCCCACCACCGCCTACCAGATGTACTGGCCCGAGGTCTTTGGCCGGAGCGATGGCGCCAGGTTTACCGTCCGGGACACCGAATAGCAGCCGGCAGCGCCTGCGTGCGTGGTGCGCCTTGGGGCGTGCCACGCCGAGCCGGCGCTCGGCGATCCCAGGCAACAGGACCGACTTTGCAACAACCCTGAAATAGTCCCAAAGGGCTATTGCCGGCCACCGGGATCGATGTTATAATACCCTTGCGTCGTGGCTGACGTCCTGCCGTTGTGGCGCCAAAGGAGGCCAGAAAGGAGGTGGCGCATGATCCTCTTGCCACGAGAGGAAGGGCAGGGGCTGGCCGAGTACGGCATGGTCATTGTTCTGGTTGCAATTGTCATCGTTGCAATTCTTATGCTGCTCGGTCCGATAGTTGGCGACATGTTCAGCAGTGTTGTCCAAGGCTTCTAAAAAACGCCTTTCAGCCACTGCCCGCGCGCGAGGGCTCCTCCCCAGGGGACGGGGCCCTCGTCCTTTTTCATCTAGCAAACTCGCCAGATTTGAATCCCACCGGCTCTCGTGGTATAATATCCTACGGACAGATGGGTGAGCCGTCGCTGGGCAGCGGATTGTTGCTCAGAGGAACTTCCCGACTCCCAGCCCGGCCGGAAGGCCGGGCGAGGTCGCCCCACGAAACAGCAAGTGGGGGCAGGCCGGCGAGAGCCGCGTCCTGACTACAACCGCAACAGAAAGCATTCCCGCCGCTCTCCTTCGGGGGGCGGGCAAGGGGCGAACCGGTGGGGTAAGAGCCCACCAGCGGTCACGGCAACGTGGCCGGCTAGGCGAGCGTGCGGCCGGGAGCAAGGCGAGTGGGCCGGGTCCCCAGGGATTCGGTCTCGTCGCAGCGGCGACGGTCATGCCGGGTAACACCCGGACAGCCAGGAGCCGCCATCCCGTGGGATGAGACAGATGACGGCACGGCCGGCGGCGGCGAGGATCCGCGGATGCTCGCGGCGCTGGCCCCACAGAATCGGGAGTATGATCCCATCTGGACCGGTGAGGCAGCCGACGTGGCGGAATTGGCAGACGCGACAGACTTAGGATCTGTTACCCTCCGGGGTGTGGAGGTTCAAATCCTCTCGTCGGCATGAGCACGTGGTGAACCAGATCTATGGGCCCGTGGCCTAGCGGGAAGGCGTCTGCTTTGCACGCAGAAGATCGCCGGTTCGAATCCGGCCGGGTCCACCTGAACAGAAAGCACGGAGGGGGCAGCGACGATGCAATCGCTGCCCTTTCCTGTAAGTCAGGAGGATGCATTGGCAGAGACAACAGCGCGTACCGCTCTCTTTGCCGGACTCGTCCAGGATGAAGACGGCAAGCCGGTGGATACGGTGATGGTGGGCGATGTGCCCAATTACGTGGTCGAAGTCGAAGGCTTCCGCCGGCACGTGGAGGCCGAAGTCGTCGACCGCCAGGTCATCGACCTGCTCCGCGAGCAGTTCATGGAGCACCGCGACATTGCCACCGAGGCCATGCTCCAGATGCTGGGCAAGGACGACCTGTTTACCAAGGCCATGATCGACGCCTCCATCAAGAACATGGACCAGATCATTCACCAGGGCCTGCCCGACGGGGCGCGGGCATGGCTGGGCATGCTGGGCTTTCGCGTGATCCTCGATTCGCACGGCGAGGTGGTCGAGCTGGAAATGCCCGAGCAAGCTGACGAGTTTGGCGAGTGACAGGAGGGAGAGCCGATGGCCAGGCGCTGGGAGTATTGTCTCTTGGCTTGCACGCCCATGACCGGGCTGGACGACGAAGGGGTGCGCTGCGCCTACCAGATCATTGGCCCGGAGGGGAGCACGACGTCCGAGCTGTACGTCAAGGAATCATTGCCGCTGGTGGCCATCGAGCGCCTGCTCAACATGCTGGGCGCCGATGGTTGGGAGCTGGTGGCCTACGACACGACCACTAACCGGGGCGTGTTCAAGCGAGAAAAGGCCTGAGGGAGGGCTGAATGCTGCGCGACGTTCCATCACGCGGGAGTGAAGAGATCGAGTTGTACCGGCGTACCTATTATTCTCTGCTGCGGTCCAGCAGCGACATCCGTGTCCGCTCGCTGGAAGAGACCCACTCGGCCATGAACTCCAGCTTGCACGTTGGCGCCGACCGCCCGACCCCCGACGTATCGGCTTTCGTCTATAGCGTCATGCGCCTGCCCCAGTGCCTGCCCCAGGCGTCCCTGGTGTTGATGGGCCAGTCGGACGAGGTGTTTGCCCGGCGGGGGTTCCACGACGTGGAGAAATGGGAACAGGCCACGGCGCTATCGCGCCGCCGCAAGATGTTCTTTGACGGCCAACACACCCTGGCGGCCTTTATCGCCAGCGTTTCTGACATCGACGACCTGATCCCCATGCTGACCGCCTACCAGATCGAGTGGAACAAGCTCCACGACCGGCTGTCGGGCACGGACATGCTGCAGCGTATCGAGGCCCACGTCTCGGGAGAAAGAGCCCTGGCGCCCGATGATGTGGGCGACGTGGCGATGGCCCTGGGCATCTCGGCCGACGATTTCGTCAAGCTCCAGGCGGCCTGGGGGCCGGCCCTATGGCCCAACCTGCTCCAGGCGGGCCGCGAGCGCAAGGACATGGCCCTTCGCCTCCTGGCGGGCTCGCTGACCGACTACCGGCGGGCGACGGATGGCTGGTGGAACACCATCTCCAAGGCGGTCCATCGCTCCCTGCCAGGCGACCTCTTTGACCGGCCGGTCTATTTCGTCTCGTCCAACACCCACAGCTTTGTCAACCTGCTGGGCGGCTATGCCCGGGCGCGGGAGCAAGAGCTCGCCGCCTACCTGGAGGCCGAGAACCCCGAGAACCTGTGGCACCATTACCAGGGGATCAAGAACTCGCGGCGCCAGGACAACCTGGAAAACCTGCTCTACTACACGCTGGCCAGGTATCTGCGCCACGGCGACGAGGCCGAGCAGGCCGCCAGGCAGGCGGACATGCAACAGCACTGGGGCGAAAACGGGCTGCTCCAGGTGGAGAACCCCCTCTACCTGGACGTGGCAGCCCAGGTCATCGAGTTCAAGTCCCTCTGCCCGTCGGCCTTTGACAGCCGGTTGCAGATGGACGGGCTGGACGCCCTGCGCGAGAGCGATGCCGTGATCTTTAACGTGGACTATCCCCTGGGCATGGCCGCCTACCAGATCCTCAGCCAGGCGGCTACCAACCTGGGCGAGCTGCAGGGCGTGTACCTGATGGGCAAGGCGGCCACGCTCAACGGCCAGGTGGGCGACGTCATGATCCCCAACGTGGTCTATGACGAGCATTCCCAGAACACGTATCTCTTCAGAAACTGCTTCGTGGCCGCCGACGTGGCGCCCTATCTGACCCAGGCGAGCGTCTTTGACAACCAGAAGGCGGTGACGGTGCGGGGCACCTTCTTGCAGAACCGCGATTTCGTGAGCGTCTTTTACAAGGAGGGCTACACCGACATCGAGATGGAGACCGGCCCCTACCTGAGCGCCGTCTACGAGGACATCTATCCCGTGCGCTACCCCGTCAACGAGATCGTCAACCTCTTTATCAACGCACCCTACGACATCGGCGTCATCCACTATGCTTCGGACACGCCCTACAGCCGGCGGCAGACGCTTCTGTCCAAGAGCCTCTCCTACTTTGGCGTCGACGCCACCTACGCGGCCTCCATCGCCATCCTGCGGCGCATCTTTGCCCAGGAGATCGCCCACGTGCGCAAGCAGCGCGGCGCCTGAGTGCCGCGCTGCCCGATGCGATTCCTCTCCCTGGGGCGAGCCACGCCCTACAGCGCGTCGCGGCGCGACACCTCCCAGCCTCCCAGCACGGCCACCGCCAGCCCGCCCAGGCTGCCCAGGGCCAGGGCCGTCCAGGGCTTGAGCCCCTCGCTCAGGTCGTTGACCAGGATGGCCGGCAGGGTCCAGGGGTACCAGGGGCCGTACTTGCTCTGGATCACCACCACGGCCACAACCACAAAGGCGATGCCCGCGGCGCTGGCCACGACAAAGCTGGGCCAGCGGAGGGCGATCCAGGTGTGGATCGAGATGATGAGCCACGAGGCCAGGTAGGACAACCCCGCGTAGCGCAGGATGTCCGCCCAGGGCACCGGCTCCTCGAACCCCAGGCCGGGGGCGATGAGCCGCAGCGCCAGGCCCGAAAGCCCCGTGAAGACGCTCAGAGCGGCCATACTCAGGCCGATGAGCAGCATGCCGTTCAACTGCTTGGCCGCATAGATGGTCCCCCGGCGGATGGGCAGCGCGTACAGGTGCTTCCACTGCTGGTTGGCGTGCTCCAGGTTGGCCAGGAGGGCGGTTTCGAGGGTGATAAACAGGGGCAGCATGAACACGCCCCACAGGAACATGGTTTGCCGCGCATAGCTGCCCCAGGTCTCAAGGGGCGCCCGCTCGTAAAACACCCTGCCATCCAGCACCACGGCCATCTGCAAGGCAATGATGACCAGGGGCGCCAGGGGCGCCAGCCACAGGCCGAGGGTGCGCTTCATCTTGAGCCTTTCGGCTGCGGCGACACGAATGAATTCCATTGTAGCCTCCTTATCCTTTCGCCTGCTTTGCTCAGGCTTGTGTCAGCTTCAGGAAAATGTCCTCCAGGCTCGGCTTCTCCAGGCTGAGCTGGAAGACGTTGACGCCGGCCGTTACCAGTTGGGCGTTGATCAGCGCCGCGTCCGACTGGCCGTTGACCGCCACGGCCAGCCGGTGGCCGCCGTTGGCATGGACGTTCCAGCCGGCCTGCGTGAGGAGCTGCCGGGCCTGGTCCGGCTGGCCGACGCCCACCACCACCTGCTCGCTCATGCGGGCATTGAGTTCTTCCAGGGTGCCCTGGAAGCACAGGCGCCCCGCCTGGAGGATGCCGATGTGGCTCGCCACCTGCTCCACCTCGGCCAGGAGGTGGCTGGAAAGAAAGACGGTCACCCCGTGGGTCTCGGGCAGGCGGCGGAGCAGATCGCGCATCTCGTGGATGCCAGCCGGGTCCAGGCCGTTGGTCGGCTCGTCCAGGATGAGCAGTTCCGGCGAGTTGAGCAGTGCCAGGGCCAGGCCCAGACGCTGCTTCATGCCCGTCGAATACCCGCCCACGCGGCGGTGGGCGGCGTCTTCCAGGCGGACCGTGTGCAGCGCCCAGCCGATCTGGGCCCGGGAAGCGTTCACGAGGCGCCGGGTGACCTCCATGTTCTCCCAGCCGGTGAGGTTGGGGTAGAGGGAGGGCGCCTCGACGAGGGCGCCCACGCGGCGCAGGAGCGCGCGGCCGTCGCCGGCCATGGGCCGGCCAAAGAGCTGCACAAAGCCGGCGTGGGGGCGGATGAGGCCCAGCAACAGGCGGATGGTGGTCGTCTTGCCCGCGGCGTTGGGCCCCAGAAAGCCATAGACACAGCCCGTGGGCACGTTCAGCTCCAGGCCGTCCACGGCGGTGACGGAGCCAAAGCGGCGCGTCAGGCCCGAAGTGCTAACCGATAGGTTCGTCATGGGATAAACCTCCTTGTCAAACTGAGGAGATTCTACCCCCTGCCTGTCGCGCCCGTATCGCGCTCCTGTCGCAGTTTTGTCGCAACCGGGCCGCCGTCCCTCACCTGCTTGACAAATCGCCTTGCCGCGGCTATCCTACGGCCAGAGGTGGGAGGGCAGATGCAAGAGGAGGGAACGGGCGTCGGGCCGCCGCGCGAGAGGGCCTCCCTTCGCGCCCTCCGCGTCCCCTGGTTGCCCCTCCTTGCCGTCCTGGTCGCCGGCGCGGCCCTCCGTCTCTACGGCCTCAACTGGGATGGCGGCCAATGGCTGCACCCCGACGAGCGCCAGATCTATTTCGTCGCCCTGGGCCTGGGCCGGCCGGAGAGCCTGGCCCAGGCCCTGAGCGCCGAGAGCCCCCTCAACCCGGGCTTTTTCGCCTACGGCTCGCTGCCCATCTACCTGCTGCGCCTGGCCGCCGGGCTGCTGGCGCCCCTGGGGCCGGCCCTCGGCATGGGCCAGTCTCCGGACGACAGCCTGCACCTGGTCGGGCGCCTGCTGGCAGTCCTTTTTGACCTGGGGACGGTCTGCCTGGCCTACACCCTCGCCCGGCGCCTGGCCGCGGCGTCCGGCCGCCCGGAAGCCGCCCGGGGCGTGGCCCTCCTGGCAGCGGCCCTGGTGGCGTTGGCCGTGGCGCACGTGCAGGCCGCCCACTTTTACACCGCCGACGTGCCCCTCACCTTCCTGGCGACGCTGGCCCTCAACCTGGCCTTTGACGTGGCGGGCGGGGCAGGCCGCGGGCGGCAGGCAGCGTTGGGGGTGGTCGTTGGCCTGGCCCTGGCCACCAAGGTCAGCGGCGCTCCGCTCCTGCTGCTGTTGCCCACGGCCTACTACCTGCGCGCCGGCGGCCAGGAGCGCCGCCCGCGCGGCCGGTACCCGCTCCCCGACCTCCTCCTGGCGCTGCTCCTGTGCGCCCTCACCTTCCTGCTGGTCCAGCCCTACGCCCTCCTCGACTGGCGGACCTTCCTGGCCGACACACAGCGCGAGGCACAGATCGCCTGGGGCCGGCTGGACGTGCCCTATACCCGCCAGTACGCCGGGACGCTCCCGTATCTCTATACCGCCTGGCAGGTGGCGCTCTGGGGGTTGGGCCTGCCCGCGGGCCTGGCAGGCTGGGCCGGGCTGTCCGCCCTGCTGCTGCGCTGGCTGCGCCGCGGCGCCCCGACCGACACCCTGATCCTGGTCTGGGCCGGCCCCACGTTCCTCGTCACGGGCCTGCTCTACGCCAAACCCCTGCGCTACGCCCTGCCCCTGATGCCGGTCCTGTGCGTCCTGGCGGCCCAGGCCGTGGCAGGCATTCGGGACAGGCGGCTGGCCCGGATGGCGGGCTTGGTCCTGGGCGGCGCATCGCTGGCCTATGCCCTCCTCTTTGCGCAGATCTATGCCGGGCCGCACCCGTGGACGGCGGCGTCGGCCTGGATCTACCGGAACGTGCCGGCGGGCAGCGCCCTGGCCGTGGAGGACTGGGACACGGCCCTGCCCCTGCCCCTGGACCTGGACGGCCAGCCCCGGCGCATCGAGGAATACCACGTGCGGGTGCTGCCCGTCTACGACGAGCCGGACGGCGCGGCCAAGGCGCAGACCCTGGCGGACGGGCTGGCCGGGGCCGATTACGTGGTGGTTGCCAGCCGGCGGGCCTACGGCGCCCTGGCCCGGCTGCCGGAGCGGTACCCCGTGACGTGCGTCTACTACCGGCAGCTTTTTGCCGGGGAGCTGGGCTTTCGCCCGGCCGGCGAGTTTCTCCGCGGGCCGGCGTGGCTCAACCCCCGCGTGCCGCCGCTGCCCGGCGCCGCCCCCCGCTGGCTCCTGCCCGACGAGAGCCTGGTCGTGTACGACCATCCCCGGGCCATGATCTGGCGCAACGAGGAGCGCCTGCCGGCCGGCGAGCTGCTGCGGCGGCTCGGGGGCGAGTAGCGCTGCCGGCGGGCAGGCCCGATCGCGTTGTCGGGCTTGGGGACCAGGCCAAAGAGGGTCTAGAGGGAAGGGCCTTTGTACCTGGTGCCCGGCTGCCTCAAGGGCTCGCCTCGCCTGTCTGTGTGGCCGTCGGTGTGGGGGATGGAGTGGGGGTCTCTGCCGGCGTCTCCGTGGGCGCGCGGGTCTCGGTGGGCATAGGGGTCTCGGTGGGCGGAGGCTCGGTGGGCGCGGGCGTGGCGGTGGGGGTCGTGGTGGAGGTGGGCGGCGGTGTATTTGTGGCCGTCGGGGTCGGGGCAGCGGTGGGTGTGGCCGGAGGCGTGAACGTGGCCGACGGCTCCGGGGTCCAGGTGGGCATCTCCGTGGCGGTGGGCAGGGCGTTCTCCACGTTGACCCAGGTGCGCGCCTCGACGCTGTGGCCCGCCGAGTCAAATACCACCACCCGCAGGGTGTACGGTCCGTTGGCCAGGGAACGCACGTCCCAGGTGGCCAACATGCCGCTCTCCACGGAGGTGTACACCGGCCCGGCCACGTGGCCCCAGCCGATGGGATCGTCGCCCTCGCCGTACTCTACCACATAGTGGGAGAAATCCAGCATGTTTGCCCGCCCCACGACGTAGGCCTCGCCGCCCACCGTCTCCCACGGCAGGGGCTGGAAGATGGACACCTGCGACGGGCCGGCGTGCACGGTGCAGGGCTCCGCCGGCGGCTGGGGGATGCCACGCGCCTCTGCCCAGCGCTTGCCCTCCTCGCCGGGCAGCACGTAAAAGTACTGCTCCTCCACGACCTCCGGCGGGCAGAACTCGGTTGCCAGCGCCCCGGTGCTGACATCGATGCGCACGAATTGGTGAAAGTCGTGCTCGGGGCCCAGGGGGACCTGGCCCGCGGCAAAGATCTCCCTGCGGCGGCGGTCGGGTGGGGTGGCCGGCCCGGGCAGCGCCCCGGAATCGGCGCTGATCTCGTGCTCCTCGATGCCCTCGGGGCGGACGAACTGGGACACGGGCACGCCCTCCAGCGCCCGCTCCATGAAGGCCTGCCAGATGGGCGCCGCGCCCCGGGAACCAGAGACGTTGTTCATGGCCGTGTTGTCGGCGTTGCCCACCCACACCCCGGCCGCCAGCTCGGGCGCATAGCCCACGGTCCACGAGTCGCGCCAGTCGTCCGTCGTGCCCGTCTTGGCCGCCGCCGGCCGCGAGAGGACCAGGGGGTTGTTCCGGCCGAAGGACGGCGCCCGGGCATTGTTGTCGGCCAGGATGTCGGTGATGAGATAGGCGTGCTGGGCGCTGATGACCTGCTCGCCCGGCGGCGCCTGGTACTCCTCGATGACCCCGCCCGTCGCGTCCTCGATGCGCAGGATGGCCACGGGTGGCACGCGCTTGCCGCCGTTGGCAAAGGTGGCAAAGGCCCCGGCCATCTCCAGGAGGGTCACGTCGCCGCCGCCCAGGGTGAGGCTCAGCCCGTAGTCGGTGCGGTCCAGCGACTCGATGCCCAGGCGATGGGCGGTGTCCAGCATGTCGGGCAGCCCGACGAATTCGAGCGTCTTGACCGCCGGGATGTTGAGAGAGCGGGCCAGGGCCTCGCGCACGAGGACGGGGCCGTGCTCCTCGCCGTCATAGTTCCTCGGGCTCCAGGGCTGGCCCTGGGCGTCGGTGTATTCCGTCTTGACGTCCCAGATGAGCGTCGCCGGCGTCCAGCCCTTCTCGAAGGCGGTCACGTAGGTCACCGGCTTGATGGACGAGCCCGGCTGCCGGGGCCGCAGCGTGACGTTCACCTGCCCGTCTATGTCCGCATTGTTGAAATCGGCGCTGCCCAGCATGGCCAGGATCTCGCCCGTATCGGGCCGGAGGGCCACCAGGGCGGCGTTGGTGGCGTGGCGGTCGGCCAGGGTGGCCAGATGGGCCTGGGCGGCCTCCTGGGCCACGTCTTGCAGCCTGGCGTCGAGGGTCGTCGTCACACGCAGCCCGCTGCGGTAGAGGACGTCGGCGCCGTACTTTTGCTCCAGGAGCTGCTGCACCCAGGTGACAAAGTGGGGCGCCCGCACCTGGAACTGGCGGGGGCGCAGTTCCAGCTCTTCGGCGGCGGCCGCGTCGGCTTCGGCCTGGCTGATGTACCCCTGCTCCGCCATGAGCCTGAGGACCACGGCCTGGCGGCGCCGGGCCCCCTCCCAGTTGGTGTAGGGGTCCCAATAGGCCGGCGCCTGGGGCAGCCCCGCCAGGAGCGAGGCCTCGGCCAGGGTCAGCTCGCCCGCCTTCTTGCCGAAATAGGTCTCCGAGGCGGCCTCGATGCCGTAGGCCAGGTTGCCATAGTTGATCTCGTTGAGATAGATCTCCAGGATCTCTTTTTTGGAGTAGCGGCGGCTTACCTCGGAGGCCAGGACCGCCTCGCGGATCTTGCGGTTCATCGTCACCTGGGTGCGCTCCTCGGGCGAGAGGAGCACCAGGCGCACCAACTGCTGGGGGATGGTGCTGGCGCCCGAAACGACGCCGCCCTCCTCGACGTTTTGCAACACGGCCCGGGCGATGCCGATGGGATCGATCCCCGGGTGCTGCCAGAAGCGCTCGTCCTCGGTGGCCACGGTGCCGTTGATGAGATAGGGCGAGATCTGCTCGTAGGGCACCAGGATGCGCCGGCCGCCCGTGGGGTCCAGGATCTCGTACAGCAGTTGGCCGTTGCGGTCATAGATGCGCGTGCTGACGAAACTGGCCGAGCGCCCCCGCAGCGCCTCGGGCGAGGGCAGGTCGCTGGCGATGGCCGCATAGCCCGCCACGACCAGGCAGAGGCCCAACGCAAAGAGGGCAGCAACCGACAGGGCCGCCACCAGGAAGGTGGAGCCACAGCCCGCCCGGCGCGGCCCGCGCCCCTGGGGCAGCGGGGGCGGCGGGGGCGGCGGCGGAGGCGGGACGTAGGTGCCGCCGCGGTGGGTGGGCTGGGGTCGCGAGGCATGGGCCGGCCAGGCATCGGGCTGCGTGCCGCGCCTGGTGGGCGTGCCGGGGCGGTCAAGCCGGCGTGTTGCCTCCTCGTCCTCGAGCCGCCGCGTCGATCTGTCGTAAGAATTGGTCATCTATGCTCCCCGGCCGGGCGCGTGCCGCCGCGCGGCCTGGTTATCCATCCATCTTCTAGACGGCCCGGCGGGCGGTGGGGTTCCAGCTCTCCGGTGCGTCGCTCGCCGTGCCCCAGGCGCAACGGCAGGCCATCGGGATGCGGCCCATTGTATCACAGCTTGCGGCCAGGTTGAAAAACCGTGCGATGACTGGCAACCGCCCGTCGGCTGCCTTGCCCCCGGATCTCGCGGCGGCGGAACCCCGAGGCGGGGTGAGGCGTCTAAGAGGAGAGGTGGATCATGCTCGTTAGGATCAATCGAGCGCTATTCTATTGGGCCGCCCTGCTCATCCTATGCACGGCCCTGCTGGCCGGCTGCCAGCAGCCGGAAGAGGCGGCACGCTCGCCACTGCCGACGGCCTCGGTCCTGGTTGAGAGGGAGCAAACCGTGCCTGCGACGGCGGCGCAGGAAACGGCCCTGCCTATCCGAGGAACAGCCACGGCGCTGGCGACCAGGGCAAGCACGGCACGCCCATCCCGGGCCGCGCCGCCGGCTGTGCGGACGCCAATGCCGCTGCCGCGGGCCACACGAGCCGGCTGCCAGCGCATCGCCCTGGCGCCCGCCCTGACACGCGACGAGGTTGTGGAGAGTGCGCGCAGTCACCTCGCTGACTGGTTGGGTGTGCCTCCGGACGAGGTGGAGCTGGTCCGCGTAGAAGAGCCCACCCAGCCGGCACCGCTGAAAGAGCCAGACCGGGCCTATCCAGACGAGCCGGGGCCTACCTCCCTGGCCGGCTATCGCCTTATCCTGGCCGCCCAGGGCCGGCAGTACGAGTACGAGGTCAGAGCGACCTGGCTGGTCTTCTGTCCCGACCGGGCTGAATAGCACCCGGTGAGGCCGGTTATAGCAGAGGGGCCACCGGACAATTCCGGTGGCCCCTTGCCTTAAGCGATCCCGCTGGACTTCAGGTTACTTGGCAGCCAGGGGAAGGTAGATGGAGTACGGGACGTGGATATCGGCCGTGTCGGAGTAAAAGCCGCTGGAGACGTCGCCATAGTAAACCTTGAGATCGGCCTTGTTGGACAGAAGACCAGGCTGGGCCTCGACGCGGGCGCGGAAGGTGATGGTGTCCTGGGTATAGATCTGGCCATCATATTCGAGGGGCAGGTAGCAGTCGTAGTGCACTGTCCGCATCCACCCGTCGTACCACATGTCGCACTGATCCTGGAAGGCCTCGGGAGCCTGTGTGGCAAGGACGGAGGTGATGCCGTTCCACTCGGTCCACTCGTCGATCAGCTCCAGCCCCTCAGGCAGCACGTCGGTGACCTGCATCCAGGCAGTCTCCGCACCGGGGTTTTCGATGGTGATCGTGTAGACCACCTCGTCGCCCCAATGCACGATCTCCTGGCTGACGTCCTTCTGGATGGTGGGTAGCACGCCCTCCTTGTTGATGACCACCGGCACGACGATCTGGGGTCCCATGATGTACCAGCCACCGCCCTGCTCGTAGGGCATGACAAAGTACATGATACCTTCCCACACGCCCGGCCCGGGCACTTCCCAGTCCACCTGTATCTGCAGCGGCACGCCGGGCTCGGCGTCGAGGATGGCGAACAGGTCTATAGGCGTGTCGTTGAAGGTAAGGCCACCGCCCCACAGCGTCAGCTTCAGGTTGAACTGGTCGCCGGGCTCGATCCAGTTGCCGTACATGACCACGGCGTAGGTACCATTGCGCACCGCGGGACCGTTGTTAAAGTCGTCGCCGTAGCTGAGCCACAGATCGGAGCCACAGCAGGAGCTGGCCACGGCCTCGGAGTTGTCATACAGGTTAAACAAGCCGTCGTCGTTGGCGTCGAACAGCAGGTACAGGCCGATATCGGACGTCTGCGGGCCCTCGGCGTCGACCTCGATCCAGTTCAGGTTTTCGGCCTCGAAGGTATAGACCCAGCCGTCCAACAGGTCTGCAGGCCACTCCTCGCTGGCGTGCTTGCCCTGGGGCACGTCCTGGTTGCGGAACCAGGTAGGTTGGTCTTCCCACATGAAGCCTGCCACGCCCAGCCCGTCCACCGGGCTCACGGCGTCGATGGTAAAGGTGCCCGACTCCTGGTCGGTGTTGATCAGGACGCCGGTCTGGGGCGCATCCACGCCAAAGACGCCGGCCGTGGCCTCAAAGCCCTCGCCGCACTCGTGCTTGCCGGAGAGCAGGATGTTGCGGAACTGGACCTGGTTAAGTCCATCCCACAGGCTCCCCCAGGAGCGAGTCTCGGGCTCAGGGCCGTCGGGCCCTACCCACCAGTCGCCGCGCCGGGCGTTGTACCAGTCGGTCTGCGGCCCATAGGAGTCCCAGGTGCCGCCGGCGTACTGCATGCCATACGGCCCGTACTTGGCCGGCTCTTTCATGGAGAACTGGTCGCCGGGGTTGGGGCCCCACAGCACCGTTTCGTTGGCCGTGGGCATGTTCAGGCACATGTCACCCCACCGGTTGCGGACGTAGAGGAACTGCTGCTGAAAGCCGGCCGCCGCGTCATAGTAGTAGTAGCGCCAGTCGCCCTCCTCCAGTACGCTTGACCAGGTGTAGCCGCTGACCATGCGTCCGTTGTCGTATGGCGTGCCGGCGTCGGGCGTGCCGCCCAGGGTAAAGAGCAGATCGTCGCCCGGCACGGCCACGTTGACGGTGGTGGGGATGACCGTCGTGTGGCCGCCCTGGGCCACGGTGATGGCGCCCTCGTAGAGGCCGGGCGGCTGGTCCGCCGGGATGACAAAGGTGGCGTCAAAGGTGGCGCTGCCGCCCGCCGGCACGCTCAGGCTGGCCGGGCCCTCGCTGACCAGGGCCCAGTCCACCTTGTCGTAAAAGATGACCTTGACGACGATGGGGTTCGCCTGGTATTCGGCGGGGCCCCAGCCGGGCCGCACATCGTTGGGCTTGTTGTGCACCAGGCCGATGACAATGTTGTCGACGTCGTCCCGGTCGCCCAGGCGCACCGTGGCCTCCTGGACGTTGGCTACGTTGTAAGCGTAGGTAAAGCGGCTGAGCTCGGTCTGGGTGACGGCGCCACTTGCGGCGATGTCGACCAGGTCGCCGGTGCTCAGGCTAACCACGCCATCACTGTTGGTGTCCTCCCACAGCTTGCCATCGCCATTGCGGTCGGTCCAGTCAAAGATCGTCAGCGACCAGCGATGGGCCTCGGAAGCGCTATAACTGATGGTGCCGGGGTCAGGGTCCTGATAACCAAAGTCAAACAACTCGAAGGGCGCCACCATGACCACCTGCATCAGGTCGGCGCCGTCCGGCACAAGGATGGCCAGGTCCGCGCCGTGGACGTCCGTCGTCGGGTCAGCGCCCACCAGGTAGTCGGCCGAGTAGTAGTAGGTGTTGGGGTACGGTCCTTCAGTGCCCAGGAAGGGGGAGACCACCTGGGTGTAGGTGATCACCTCCATCTCCTTCAGCACCTCGTCGCCGATGGCGACCGTCGTGTTGGCCCCGCCCGTGTTGTAAACGGTAAAGGTTTGGCTCCAGGTGTCGCCGGGGTAGAGGACGTTGGCAAAGGACTCGTAGTGGGTCCCCGCATAGTCGCCGGCGGCCAGCAGGCTGGGCGAGACATAGATGCCCGCCAGCCCGGCTGCCACGTCGGTGGCCCGGTCGGCGTTCACCCGGCCCGCGCCCTGCATGAGCACGTCGTGGCTGAGATCGTCGGCGCCCGACATCAAGATCTGGCGCACGGTCTCAAAGCTAGGGCAGCCCGTGCCATCGCCGTTGTAGGCGTCGCACACCAGGGCGGCCACGCCGGCCGCTTCGGGGGCTGCACGGCTGGTGCCGCCCCACTCGTACCAGGCATTGTTGCCGTCCTGGACAAACCAACTGGACGTGGCGCCATAGCCGGGGGCGAGGTTCAGCGGCGTGTTGCCCGCACCCCAACCGCCGGTGGCCACTACGTCGGGATCGGGCCGGCCCATGGCATCGGGCCCGCGCCCGGAAAAGTGCACCACTTCGCCGTCGTTGATCTGCTCGGCCGTGAGGCCGCCGCCAAAAACGTCGGACGCGCCGTACTGCGTGCTGGCGCCAACGCTCACCGTCGTGTTGCCCTGCGGCGAGTTAATCGTGCCAAAGCCAGGACCACCGTTGCCGCTGGAGGCGAGGAAGGTGGTGTTGGGCAGGAAGGTTTGGTTATAGTACGACAGCAGCCTCGACTCCCAGTCCCAGCCGTCATTGTGCACGGAGCCGTCGCCGTAGGACATGCTGACGATGTCGACGAACTCGTCGCCGCTGTTGGGCACGCCGTCCACGCCGTAGGCCAGGAAGGTGTACGCGTCGTACATGCCCTGCATGTCGTTGACAACCTCGTAGTTGTCGCCGATGGCAATGATCTTGGCGCCGGGAGCGGCTCCCTGCACCGTGCCCTCTCCGGCCGGCTTGAGCCAGGGCATGATGTCGGCCGGGTCACCGCTCGGAGGAAGGGGAAAGTTGTCGTACACGGCCGCTTCGTACTGCACCCACTCGCCGGTAGCGGCAAAGTAGCCCTGGGCCACGCCGCCGGCCACGGCCGCGGAGGCGCACAACGTGCCGTGGTCGCCGCCACCGGCCCAGTATGAGCCGATCATGAACGCTACGAGCGTGCCGTTCAGGGGAACGGGCGGCATGCCCGCCAGGCCGAAGCTGGGATAGAGAAAGTCCATGCCGGGGATGGGGAGCTTGCCGTCGGCGATAAAGTAGACCATGCCGCCGGAGACTTCGGGGATGCCGTCGGCACCGTCCGTGGCACCCTCGAGCGAGTGGTGATCCAGCGCCCAGATCCACGAACCGGCCGGCACCGTCTCGACGTCGCCCGCAACATAGTCCGGGCCCCACCACGTCGGCGGGTAACCCATCATCAACATCATCGGATCCGACCACACCGTGCCGGTCATCACCACCGTATCGGTGTAGACGTAGGAACCCAGATCCTGGTTCAGCACCGGATCGGCCTTGTTCGCCACGTCGTCGTGACCGTCGAACCAGAGGTCAAAGTTCAGGTCGGCGATAACGGTGTCGTACACGCCGGGCGCGGCAGTATCCAGCAGGATAAAGGGGATCCAATCGTAGACAAAGTCCGCGATCTGCTCGTCGGGATGAATCCCCCACCGGATCGTGCCGCTCTTGCTCAGGTCAGCGACACTCGGGTCGATGCTGTACACATACTCATTGAATTCAAAGGTAGGCGTTGTGCCCTGCACGCAGTTGATCACGCCATAGACGTCGGCGTACCAGGAATAGTCGAACCAATCGTTATAGTTGTCGCTGGAGGTGAGGCCATTGTAGTAGTAGTTGCGCATGGACCGCGGGTCCAGGGCGATGGGCCAGCCGGCATACGGGCCGCTTTCGTACGTAGCTTGCCTGCCCTCCAGGTCCGGGTGGCCAAAGTCCGCGCCCGAATCGATGATGGCGATGTTGACCCCGGCACCGGTGTAGCCCTTGGCCCAGGCGGCGGATGCACCGATGAGGTCAGCGCCGTTCCAGTCCTGGGGGCTCAGCATTGTCCCAGGGGCAGCGCTCGCCGGCAACTGCCGTGAGGTCGCTCCGGCCAAGGCCTCGGCCTTGACCCGCTCGACCTCCGCCCGCAGATCGCGGACCTTTTCCCGGGTCAGCCGTTCCACACCCTCCCTGGGTGTCAAGGGAATGGGAGCTTCGATGGCATGAAACACCTCGGCTGCCACCACGTCGGGGTTGGCGGCCATGTCGAGCACCCGGTCCGGCAGCACCCTGGCGACCACCAGGGTGCCGTCAGGCGGAAAGGCGCGGGTTTCCACGACTTCCACCGCGTCGCCGAGATCGACGCCAGGCCTGGCCAGGATGTAGACCAGCGCCGGCTCGGCGCCGCCCTCCTTGGCCAGCGTACGCAATTCAGCGTCCAACTTGGTCATGGGGTCCATCCGGGCACCCACACCGCCTGCCGGTATGACCGCCGGCTCGGTGCTCTGGGGAGCGTACGGCTCGGCACCGGCGGTCAGGGGGAGCAGCAAGGCGAGGACCAGAACCATCGTCAACGCGCGCCACAATCTTGACTTCATTGTTTACAAACTCCTTTCTCGCAGTTTTATTGACTACACGGTTGCGGCAGCAGTACAATTGGACGCGGATATCACCCCCCTTCCGCTGTGCTGAGATATTTCTATCTGTGGCTCTGTGGCTAGACCGAAAAACAAAAAGACCCCGGGCGCGTACGCGCCTACGGGATCCGTGAGAGCAATTTTACAGATGTTATCAGAAAAAGATCTGTGCGGCGAAGGACTGGTTCGCTGCCATGCACCATCATAAAGAACTCCGTTTCTCGATATTGGGTGACCACATCACGCCTTCTTCACACGCCAATGGCATTGCGACTAGTTTACTTTTGTATTCTATCACGAAGCATCGCGATTGTCAAGGATTCTGCCGCTATCTGTGGTTGAAAGTTGAAAGGTGAACCATTTAAGGCTGAAAAGTGAACTCTTTCCAGTTGAAAA
>MTKX01007454.1_pt1 | contig 27343 bp, 22 predicted proteins | sample 1042771 | NCBI WGS metagenome assembly MTKX01 (sample SAMN06212183, study PRJNA360534) | anaerobic digester metagenome | biome: Wastewater treatment plant; material: sludge; isolation source: anaerobic digester fed with sludge from wastewater treatment plant | place: Denmark: WWTP Randers ...
AATGCCTTCGCCTTCATGCATTCAACCGAAAAATCATTTTTACAGCGCACGACCGCAACCTCCACAGAATCTGGCTTCGGGCTTGATGCGATTCCCGCAGGCCGGGCAGAAATTTTTCTTCTTGCCCGTGGGCGCACTTTTATAATCAGGCGCGGTTGCTTGCCGCATAATTTCTTGTTGCTTTTGGCGGGGTGCCATCCACCGTTTGATTCCGCAGCGCTGTCGGGCTTCGGCAAATAGATCCCAGAATTCGTTATCCACCGGCATGAAAGACGCGCAGTGCTTGACAATCTGATGCGCCGTGACCGGATCACCGCAATCCAGAAAGAGACGGGCGGCCGGAATCAAAACAAGACATTGACCGGAAATTACCGGCTGCTGCAGAAGAAAGCGGTACTGACGCATGGCCTCTTCCTTGCGGCCGGCACTTTGGAGCGAAAGTGCGTAATTGGATCGAAGGGCTAGATTGGCCGGATCAAGGGCCAGTCCCAATTCAAAATAGTGTGCGGCGTGATCATGGAATCCTTCCTCGCCCAGACGGATTCCTTCGATGGCAGCAAGCCGCGAGAATGCATCTTTGTAGAAAATCTTTTCTTCGGGCTTTTCGATTAAATACTGCTCCAGCTCATCCAGAAGCAAATCGAGGGCGACACCCTGTGGATTAAATATTATTTCATCACGGCCTTTGCGGACAGGAAAAGGAATCGGCGGGAGATTGAGCTTTTTGCAGACACTTTCGGCTAACGCAAAAAACTGTATATTCGGCATACGTTTATTCTTTTAGAAAATGTTTTTTCTGTGCGTAATTATAGAAAAAAATGTTTTTGTGTGTCAAGAAGATTCAAGACATAAAAAATGTCGGTTTGGCCTGAGTTTTTCGGGGAATGACGATCGTATTACACCATGAATATTTGAATATTTTTGAGGCAATTTGTTACTTTTAAACTCATTGACACGTGAAATCATTCAATTTATAATTTTATCATCCATGATTAATGTCTGTAAAAAAAGGAGATTCGGATGTCAGAGTTATTTGAAAAGGTCAAGCTGGGCATAAGTAAAAGTGTCGCAAAGGCAAGCGTCAAGTCCAAAGAGTTTCTTGATGTAACAAAACTGAAAAATCAAATATCTTCTCTTCAAAATAAGAAGCAGGATGCGCTGGAGGAATTGGGCAATATTGCTTATGCAATGTTTTTGAAGAACAACATTGATACAGATATCATTAAAAATAAGGGCAATGAGATTTCGAAGATCGATGAGCAGATAAAGAATCTGCAAAATGAGATTGTTGAGGTGCAGAAGAGGGCTCAGGACTCTTTAAGGGAAGATGTCCCGTCCGCGAATACATGCGCATGTGGAGCCGTTATCCCCGAGGGTGCAAAGTTTTGTGGCGTCTGCGGCAGCAAAGTGGAAACGGCATCAATGTCTGGCGAACATCCCAAAGATCCAATTTTAGAAAGCAGATGTAAACAATGTCAGACAGAACTGGAACCGGGGGCTAAGTTCTGCGCGATGTGTGGCGCAAAAGTATCATAAAATAAATCCTTTTTTAAAAGGCGTTAAGGAAGGCAAAATGTTCATGAAAAATGGCGCCATAAGAAAACCTTACAACCTATGAAGTATTGTTTCCCGCTCTTTTTCTTAAGTAACGTATAATGCTATCGTTACTTATATTTTAAAAATCATCGTGAAATTTTTTTACAATAATACAATATCGGGGAGGGTATCGTAAAATGACGCACAATGAAAATCGAATTGTAATCATAGCGGCGCTGATTGTCGGGATATGTTTTTTAATGGGCATTGCGATCGGAGGATACTTCATCGGCAAAGGCGGCACGCGTTTTAAATCGGATACGCGGACCGTCACGGTGAAAGGACTTGTGGAAAAAGTGGTAAAGGCCGATCAGTCGATCTGGGTATTGCGTTTCCGCAGGGCGAGCGAGGATATCAAAGATGCGCAAACCAAAATCAGCGCCGACAGGGATGCCGGAATTGCCTTTCTCAAAAAACAGGGATTTAAGGATGAAGAGATCAGCCGTCAACCGACCCGCACCATCGATAAACTGGCGCGGGAGTATGATCAAAGTCAGGCAACCGAACGATATCGTTACGTCGTAACCAGCTCTCTGGTTGTAACAACCTCGAATATCGATCTCGTCATTAAAGCTTTAGGCGACACCGAGGAATTGCTGAAATCCGGCGTTGTTCTAGACGGACAGGACGAAGGAACGGCTAATCCCCGCTACGTGATCACGAAATTCAATGAATTAAGGCCGCAGCTTCTTGCCGAGGCGACAAAAAACGCGCGTATGACGGCGCAGCAATTTGCCTCCGATTCGGGAGCGCGTGTCGGTAAAATCCGTTCGGCCAATCAGGGGAATATTCAGATTTTCGGCAGCGACGGCAATGATGAGTCCGCTCCATACAGTCCGACAAGCACGCCTGTCAAAAAGATACGTGTCGTCAGCACTTTTGAATTTGAGTTGATATAGCCGGATGTAGTATTAAAAAAATGTATTATGAAACAGTTTCATAAAGGAAAATACCATTGAGAGCAATATTATTAAGATGATGAGGAGTTGAGAAAATGAAAAAATGTTCCGCCTGCGGAGAGGTTCAGGAAGCAAATGCCATTTTTTGCACGAATTGCGGACAACGTCTTGCAGAAGATTCCAACGTAAAAAAATGCCCTTCCTGTGGAACATCCAATAAACCTGAAGACGCCTTCTGCAGCGACTGTGGAAGCCGTCTGGAAGGGCCGAAAGCCCACGCGTCGGAATCCTCACCCGTGGCAACACAGCTTTTGGCGTTAAACAACGAATTTTTGTCTGTCCGGGAATCCTCTGCGGGGCAGTTTGAATTTTCTTCCGAAACGGGAGCTCGATCTGCGGTTCAACACGTGAAGATAAAATACACCGCTTTAGCGATACTTGACCCGCTAACGAAACAAATAACGTTCTGGGAAAAGATGGTAGAAAGTTCCGCCGGAATGACGGCAGGCGTTTTCGCAGAAAAGACCGTTCAAAAGGGAATCGATGTCGGAAAGAAAATTCATGGACAATTATTGTTCGGCGGTAAGTATGGTTTTGAATACGGAAAGCTCAAGGATGTTGTGAAAGATATTGCCGCCAAACACGGCTGGAATTTTAAATTGAATATTTTTAAGCCCAAATCAAAAACAGAAACGACGGGTTTGATAAATAAAATTCCTTTCATCAAAGTCCTGGGGCCAATCTTTGCTATTTTGCTGATCATGGCTATTGGACTGATCGCTTATTTCACTTTATCCAGCGATTCTTCAAAGACAACATCACAAGCCGCTCTGGAAAGTCATGATTCAGGCAAAGCGGGAAAGGCTGGCAGCATTATTTTTGGAAAAAGCAAAACAGAGGATGACTCATCTAAGCAAATTATCCAAACTGACAAGGACACGTATCGAAGCGGCGAAAAAATTCAGGTACATTATTATAACGCGCCCGGACATTCCAGGGATTGGATATGCATCGTGCCTGTCGGCTCAAGAAACACCGACGCTGGAGATTACCAATACATTCCCCGGCGTGGACAGGGTGTCTTGACGTTTCGATCTCCGGGACCGGGACGATACGAAGCGCGGGCGTTTTACAGGTACAGTCCCGGTCGTTACAGGATTACTGCGCGCTATAAATTTACCGTGGAGGGCTGAAGATCCTTCTAATATAATGATAGGTAATGCTTGATCAAAAGACAGAAAAGTGTTATAAATTAAATAATTATTTCCCGAATACAAACCTTTTTATTAAATTCGTCTGAACTTTATGGAGAAATTTGCCAATTATATCCTGAGTGAAAAGATACACGAAACCAGAAATTCTGTCATTTTTCGAGGCTATAAAGAGACAGAAGGTCTGCCCTTAATCATAAAGCTTCTAAAAACCATCAATCCGACGTCATCAGAAATTGCACGTTTCAAACAGGAATATAATCTCGTCAAATCTCTTGATGTCGATAACATTGTTAAAATAGTTGATCTGGTGGATTATGATAACCAGTATGCCATTATTGAAGAAGATTTCGGAGGCATTTCCCTGAAGGATTCTTTAAAGGGTAAAGAACTCGACCTGCAATCTTTACTGCGGATTTCCTCCAAGGTCTCCGAGACCCTGGGGCTCATTCATAAAAACAATATTATTCATCTGGATATCAAGCCCGATAATATTTTAATTAATCCGGAAAGGGATGAGGTCAAAGTTGCGGACTTCGGTATTTCCGCTGTTCTGACTCATGCCAATGACGAACTGTACAATCCGGACGTGATCGAAGGAACCCTGTCCTACATGTCGCCGGAGCAGACGGGCAGGATGAACCGGGGCGTGGATTATCGAACGGACATCTATTCGCTGGGTGTCACCTTTTATGAAATGCTGACCGGCGAGGTTCCGTTTAAATCCAAAGATCCTATGGAATTGATTCATTCGCATATCGCGAGACAGCCGTTGCCGCCGGACCATCTAAACCCGTCCATACCGCCGGTGCTGTCTTCCATTATATTAAGAATGTTGTCGAAGAATCCCGAGGAGAGATATCAGAATTGTCTGGGAATCATGGCGGATCTGGATGAATGCCTCAGACAACTCCACCAGAAAGGACAGGTTGACGATTTTCCGATTGCCACCAAAGATATTTCAATCCGGTTTAATATTCCGCGCACCCTTGTGGATCGCGACCATGAACGGATTGAACTGATGAGGTGCTTTGAAAGAACCTGCAAGGGATTAAGCGAGTTCATGCTGGTGACCGGCCAGCCGGGCATCGGAAAATCGGCGCTGGTCAATGAGATTTACAAACCGATTATTGCCAGAAAAGGGTATTTTATTTTCGGCAAATATGACCAGTTTCGCAAGGATGTTCCGTACAGCGCCATCATCCAGTCATTCCAGGGGCTCATCCGTCAAATCATTTCTGAAAGCGAAGAAAAAATTCAGGTCTGGAGGGAAAAACTGCTTGATGCACTGGGTCCCAACGGCAAAGTCATCACGGACGTCCTTCCGGAACTGGAGATGATCATTCACAAGCAACCGGAATTGACTGTGCTTGGCCCGGAAGAATCCGTTAACAGGTTCAATCTCGTCTTTCAGAAATTCATCAATGTTTTTACAACAGAAGAACATCCTCTGGTTCTTTTTCTTGACGATCTCCAGTGGGCCGATCAGGCAAGCTTGAAACTGCTGGAAAATCTGATGACCACTTATGAAACCAGGTATTTGTTTCTAATCGGGGCGTATCGCGATAATGAAACGAACGATGCGCATCCGCTGACGCTCGCGCTGGATCATATCCGCAAAAAAGGCAAGAAAATAAACAGCATTGTCCTGGGACCTCTGAATCTGACCGGCATCAACATGATCATCATGAATGTTCTGTTGTGCAATGCGGAAAAATCAATGCCGCTTGCCGAACTCATCAACAGGAAAACTGCCGGCAACCCCTTTTTCGTCATTCAGTTTCTGAAAAATATTTATGATAATCATCTGCTTCAACTGAATCCTTCCACCGGATGGGAATGGGATATCGACAAAATACGCCAGATGCAGGTTACCGAAAACGTGATTGAATTCATGGCGGAAAAAATATCGCATTTTCCGAAGAACACCCGGGAGATATTAAAAATCTGCGCCTGTATCGGCAACCGATTTGATCTGGAGCTGTTGTCGGTTGTTTCCGGAAAATCCATAGACGAAACACTGTCTGATCTGACTTCGGCAATCCAGGAAGATATGATCAGTCTTCACGGAAATATGTATAAATTCATGCATGACCGGATTCAGGAAGCCGCCTATTCCATGATTCCCGAGGAGGAAAAAAGCGCGATGCACTATCGCATCGGCGGCAATGTTCTCAAAAAAACCGATGAAAAGAATCTTCATGAAAAAATATTCTATATTGTCGATCAGCTCAACAGAGGCATCAGGTGCGTCAGCGGAACAGATGAAGAAATCATGCTGGCCAGATTGAATCTGCAGGCGGCGCAGAAATCGAAAAAATCCACAGCGTACGGTTCTGCTTCATTTTATTTGAAAACGGCCATGGGGCTTTTGCCCGAATACGCTTGGAAAAGCCATTACGAACTGACCTATGCCATATACAAGGAAGCCATTGAATGTGAATATCTCAACCTCAATTTCAGCGAAGCCGAAAAAATATTTCATGCGGTTCTGAATAATGCCCGGTCGAATATTGACAAGGCCAATGTTTACACGCTGATGATCATTCTATATACAACACAGGGAAACTACGATGCGGCACTGCATGTCGGCATGGAAGGAATGAAAATGCTCGGCATCCATCTGCCGGATAACGTCAGCGATGTCCGGGTGGGCTGGGAACTGCTGAAACTCCGCTTAAAGTTCGGTCGTCGGAAAATAGAAGATTTGATTGATTTGCAATACATTCCCATGCCCAATACGTTGGATGAAGCAAAACAGATGGCCGCGGAGTATCTGAGGGTGCATCCCGGAAAATCACTGGCATCTCCGGAAATCAACCTCTGGGAAATGCTTTCGTACGCGTATCTGGCCATTCATACCGGGACTGTGGCCTTTTACGCTAATCCCAATCTGTTTGCTTTTATCGCCATCAACGGTGTTTACAGGCTGCTGGACTACGAGATCAATTTTGAATATTCGCCGTTTGCCTATATCGCCCTGGGGTCTATTGTGGGATCCTCTCTGGGCTTCTATCAGCACGGATACCGGTTCGGGGTAGCGGCATTAAAAACCAACGAAAAAATCGCCGATACAAAGAATCGATGCCGGATAGAATTCGCATTTCCGATGTTTATCCAGCACTGGAAGAAACACGCCCGCAAAGACCTTGATTATTTCAGAAACGCTTATAAAAACGGCATTGAAAACGGCGATCTTATTTTCAGCGGTCATAATGTTAATCTGATCGGCATGACCCGAATCATGCTGGGGGACAACCTCGACGATATTCTGGAAGAATACGGAAAATACAGGGATTTTCAGCTCGGCGGCAAAGATCCTTTTATCGCGCGCAACTACATGGAAAATACGCGCATGTGCCTGTGTCTGAAAGGCCGGACCGAAAGCAGAGGAAGTTTGAACGGGGACGGCTTTGATGCAAAGGAGCAGGCCGGTTATTACAAGTCTGAAAATAATTTGCTGGGCACTTTTTACTTCTCGTTGGTCCGGTTGAGAATCAATTATCTGTTCGGCAATTATTCGGCGTGCAGGGATCTTCTTCCCGAGATGCGAAGGATTGTTCAAAAAAAGACGGCGCTGGGGAATCTTCACATCCCGGAATTCTATCTTTATTCGTCATTGACTATGACGGCATCTTATCCCGAGGCGGATCCGATGACAAAAGCCCGGTATAAAATGTCGTTGAGGGCCAATCAGATGAAAATGCTCATATGGGCCAAAGCTTGTCCGGAAAATTTTCAGCATAAATATGATTTTGTGGCGGCGGAGATGATGAAAAACAAAGGGCGCTTCCGGGAGGCGCAGAAACTCTATCATAAAGCGATTGAAGGCGCCCGGGAAAATGGATACAGGCAGGAAGAGGCCATTGCCTGCGAACGTCTGGCGCTTTTGTATCTTGATCACAGATGCAGGGATGAAGCGGGATTTTTCATGCAGAAGGCACATAAAGGCTACCTGGGCTGGGGCGCTTCGGAGAAAGCCAGAGATCTGGAGGAAAAATATCCGTCGCTTGTCCCACTGGAACAGAAACAATGGGGCACGGGAACCGTCACGGTGAGCGGTCCTTCAGGATCGATGACCATCAGCGGCGCAACCGAAACTACCGGCAGCACAAAAATGCTTGATCTGTCAACAGCCATGAGAGTCTCCCAGATCATTGCCAGTGAAATCATGCTCGACCGTCTGCTGCAGAAAATCATGCATGAGTCCATTACGAATGCCGGAGCGCAACGCGGTTATTTGCTTTTGGAATCGGATGGCGATCTGACCATTGAAGCCAGTCAGGATGTAGACAAAGGTGAGAGCCAGGTGATGCAATCCCTGTCCCTGAAAGATTGCCCCGATATCTGTCACTCCATTGTCAATTATGTCTATCACAGCGGCGAAGATATTGTTCTGGGCAATGCCGTAAAGGAAGGTCTTTTCACCAACGACCCGTACGTTATCCGCGTGCGTTTAAAATCCATTCTGTGCACGCCGATTATGAGCAAAGGCAAAATATCCGGCATCCTTTACATGGAAAACAATATCAGTGAAAACGCCTTTACGCCGGAACGACTGGAAGTGCTACGAAGTTTTTCCGTTCAGGCCGCCATATCCATCGAAAACGCGAGGCTTTTCGAACTGGCCACGACCGACGGTATGACCAAGTTGTATGTCCATCGCTATTTTCAGCTTCTGCTCGATCAGGAAATAAAACGGTCGCGCCGTCAGGACAGGAAGTTTTCACTCGTGATGATGGATATTGACAATTTCAAATCTTTCAACGACACCTACGGGCATCAGCTGGGTGACAGGGTTTTGAAAGATGTTGCTGCGGCGGCAAGGAAAGCATCGCGTTCCGAAGATGTGGCGGCCCGTTACGGCGGGGAAGAGTTTGTCATGATTCTGCCGGATACCGATTCAAAACAGGCCGTGATTCTGGCCGAGAGAATCCGGGCCGGCGTTGCGGCAATAGAAATCCCTCATGACCATCAGAAATTGCATGTCACGATCAGTCTGGGCGTGTCGACGTATCCCGATCATTCTGAAATCAAGGAAGAACTGATTCGCGCGGCGGATGCCGCCCTGTATGAGTCAAAGCACAGGGGAAAAAACTGTGTCAGTGTGTTCGAGAAGAAAAACGAAATCAATCTTCAATAGCTCCTGCGCAATAAGGAAAATCTTGTGTCATCAATCCGCGGTTCTGCACGACCGGATCGAATTGTGATTGATACGCCGGGAGCAAGTTTGTCCAAGGATGCGTTCAGTATTTAATGTCGAAATCCAAAAACAGGCCGGAGCAGGGTTCTTCCTGAATAAGAACTTCTTCCACGCGCGCATTCGGCGGCCCCTGGCGGCACCACGCCAGCATTATGTCCACGTGATCGTCTTCACCTTCAAAGACGGCTTCCACGCTTCCGTCTGACCGGTTGCGCACCCAGCCGGTGAGATTCAACCCCCTGGCCGTTTCCTGGGTGGCCGCCCGGAAAAAAACTCCCTGAACTCTGCCTCTGACATGAACATGAATTTGTTTCAATGTTACCTGCCTATCAGTTTTAAAAATTCATTTTCGCTGATGATTTGAATTCCGGAAGATCTTGCCTTGTCCAGTTTTGAACCGGGATCGCTCCCGGCGACGACATAGGTCGTTTTCTTCGTTACACTGGAATGAATTGTGCCTCCCAGATTTTCAACAATCGTTTGGGCTTCGTTTCTGCCCATGTTCTCCATGGTACCGGTAAAAACAAACGATTTCCCCTGCAAAGGTGCGCTCGTCTGAACTTCTTTTTTCTGCGGATTTATGCCGGCCTTGAAAAATTTATTCAGGACATTGATATTTTTTTGTTCATGAAAAAAATCAACGATGCTTTCGGCTATTTCCGGGCCGATTTCATGGATGGCCGTTAATTCGTCCTGGGTTGTCGAAATAAGATTCTTTATGCTGCCGTAATGATTTGCCAGAAGCTTGGCGGTGCGTTCTCCGACGTGGCGGATACCCAATGCATAGATGAATTTATCCAGAGAAGGATTTTTCGATCCGGCGATGGCTTCTATTAAATTTTGAGCTGATTTTTCCGCCTGCCGGTCAAGATCGACGAGCTGTTCTTTAGTCAGAAAATAAAGATCCGCAGGATCGGCAATCAGCTTGGCGTCAAAAAGCTGCGCAGAAACTTTTTCCCCGAGCCCTTCAATATCCATCGCGCCGCGAGACGCGAAATGGCGGATATGTTCTTTTAACTGGGCCGGGCAGGATATGTTCACGCAACGGTGGGCCACTTCTCCTTCATACCGGACCACTTCGGAGCCGCATTCGGGGCAGTGGGCGGGCATCTTAAATTGTTTCGTATCGGAGGATCTTTTCTCCGGAACAATCCGGACAACTTCGGGAATGACATCTCCGGCGCGTTGAATAACCACGGTATCTCCGACGCGCACGTCTTTTTTAAGGACCTCATCTTCATTATGCATAGTGGCGCGGCTGACCATGACACCGCCGACATTGACCGGCTCCATAATGGCGACGGGTGTCAGAGTTCCCATGCGTCCGACACCGACGATGATGTCTTTGACCACCGTCATAGCCTGTGCCGCCGGAAATTTGCAGGCGAGCGCCCAGCGCGGATTGCGCGAGACATTGCCGAGTATCTTTTGTAAAGATAGGTCATCAACCTTGAGAACAACGCCGTCGATCTCATAGGGCAGTTTTTCCCGTTGAGCGGCAATGCGCTCAAAATAATGAATGCAGGCTTCGATATTCGATGCTTTTTCAATCACGCGATTCACAGGGAACCCCCAGCCGTCAAGGATTTGCAGTGCTTCCCAGTGCGTTGAAAAATCAATGCCCTTTGCCTCGCCGATGCCATACAGGAAGATATTGAGGGGGCGGCGTGCCGTAATTCTTGAATCAAGCTGACGCAGCGATCCGGCGGCCGCATTGCGGGGATTGGCAAAGGGTTCCTCACCGTCTTGGGTACGGCGCTGATTGAGTTTTTCAAAGGGGTCTTTTTCAATATAAACTTCGCCGCGAATTTCAATGAAAGAAGGAAGCTGATATTCCGATGTTTTTTTCATAAACAAGGGCAGGGAAGAGATCGTTTTGAGATTTTGCGAAACATCTTCGCCGGTCGTACCGTCACCGCGTGTCGCTCCCTGCTTGAAAACGCCGTTTTCGTAGATCAAATTAACCGCGAGGCCATCCAGCTTCGGTTCGGCGATATAGCCTATATCGTTAACTCCGGCCAGTCTTTTAAGGCGCTGGTCAAATTCGATAATTTCGCCTTCGGAAAAAGCGTTGGCCAGACTGAACATCGGCGATGGATGATGGAAGGGGGCAAATTTACTCAAAGGGGCTGCGCCGACTCTTTGAGAGGGAGAAGACGGTGAAAATGCCTCAGGGTAACGATTTTCCAGGTCCTGAAGCTCACGCATCAACCGATCGTATTCGGCATCGGAAATTTCAGGCGAATCCTGTTGATAATAACGCCTGTTATGGTATTCGATCGTTTTTCTCAGATCGATAATTCTTTTTAAATCCGATGATTTATCCATTATTTAACAAGTGTCAGATAAGATTTTGTTTTTATCTTTTTTTGCGGTTTTTCCGCTTTTGCAGAAGATTTTTTATGCAATAAATTATCGTTAAAAATTGCGTTTTTAGCTCTCACGGCATTGATAATCGAGAAGATGATAACCGCTTTTTCCCATTCGGCGGAAGGCGAAAAGTTTTCGACCTTATTTTTATATTGAGCCCAGAGCGAGGTCAGCGAAGCCTCGTCAAAATGCAGGATATTTTCAGCTATTTTGTTCAGAGTTTTTTCCAGATTGTTCATGATCGAAATATTAACTTTACTTGCCGGTAATGTCAAATTAAAGCTTTATTCCTTTAATGAAATCATATTTGGATAGCACACAGGATAATTCAACCAAAGTGTTTCAGTTCGCTTCATTCCTGAATATTGAATATCATTCTTGGCGTGTTTCACTAATTTTAAAGCTTGTTTTTTTTGCCGCAAGCAGTTAAATGACGCCATGGTTTTTACGTTATGGAAGGCAAAAAAATAAAAATAGGAGTCATATCCGATACGCATCTTGATGATTATGATCCGAAGATGCAAAAACGTATTGCCGGCTATTTTGACGATGCGGACATGATTTTGCATGCCGGCGATATGGTGGATTTGAATGTTTTAAAGATGTTTGGAGATAAGGACGTCAAAGCCGTCTGCGGTAACATGGATAGTTCTTCCGTGAGGAAAACATATCCGGATCATTTGCTTTTTGAAATTAAGGGATTTAAAATTTTACTGATTCATGGCTGGGGATCACCCTGGGGGCTGGAAGAAAAGATAGCCGCCCGGTTCAAGAATGTCCATTGTATCGTTTACGGGCACACGCACAGGCCGTCCAATCATCTAGAAAACAACGTACTTTTCTTTAATCCCGGTTCGGCGGCGGACAGCTTTTTCAATTCTTCAAAAACCATCGGCATATTAGAAATTGACAAACAGATAACGGGTAGGATAATAAAAATATAAATTAAAAAAACGGCGAGTTTCAAATATGGAAACAATTTTTGCGCCTTGGCGTATGGAATATATCAGAGGGGAAAAAGTCAACGGTTGCGTCTTCTGCAAGTGTTCCGTCCGATGTGACGAGTATATTTTGTTTGAAGGCAAAACCGCTTACGTGATGATGAACAAATACCCTTATGTGAACGGACATCTGATGATCATCCCCCAGCGGCATGTCGGGCAAATTGAAGATTTGACGCAGGAGGAGAAAAAAGAGATCTTTGATCTTCTGGACGCTTCCGTTAAAGTGCTCAAAGAGGCAATGAACCCCAACGGATTCAATATCGGCATCAATATCGGCAAAGCCGCCGGGGCAGGCGTCGAAGAACATTTTCACGTGCATGTCATTCCGCGATGGGAGGGCGATACAAATTTCATGAGCGTCGTTACCAATGTCCGGGTCATTCCGGAAGCACTCGATGAAACCGTTGCCAGCCTTACGCCTCTTTTTAAAAAATATTGCAGGGAGGCATAGAATGAGAGTCGTTTATCTGATCCTAGTCATTCTTTTTTCTTTTCTAATTGTTACGTTTTCTCTGCAGAATTCGGCCAGAGTTCAATTGCAGTACTATCACTATCTCAACATCGACGTACCTACCTATATGATCATCTTCGCATCTCTTCTGATCGGCGTTATTATCACGGCGTTTTGGGGCATCGTGGAACGTTTTCGCCTCAACCGCACAATCAACCGCCTAAATAAACTGGTCCGCGATTTGCGCAGGGAGATTCAGGCCACCGAAAAACCGCTGATGATCAATGATGTCAAAACACCCCAGCCATAACAAAGGTCCAGCTGAAACGGAGGTCCGGTTTATCACGGATGCCAGTCTGGCTGGTCTGGCCAAATGGCTAAGGGTTCTGGGGTATGACACGACCGTCTTTCACCAGACCGCCGGACGTTCCATGATGCGCTGTGCGGACAAGGAAAACAGAATTCTGTTGACCAGAAGAGCGGACATGGTTGAGCGGCAGTTCTCCGGCAGTCTTTTTTTAATTAAAGATCTTGAGGTCGGCAAGCAACTCAAGGCGGTCATCGAGCGATTCGCCTTGAAAATCGACAGGGATAAAATGTTCGGGATTTGTCTGATCTGCAATGAAAAACTGCTTCCGGTTTCGCGGGAAAAGGTACGGGATCTGGTTCCGCCTTATGTCTTTGAAAACTGTTCCCGGTACAATGAATGTCCCCGTTGCAAAAAAATCTACTGGATGGGAACGCATTCCCGAAACGCCTTCCGCTTCATGGAACAGCACATTCCGAATCATCTCCCTTGATTTTTTCGATGGCGTGTTTCAGCGCCGGCAGGACAACCGCAAGATTCTCACGGACGCTTTTGGGACTTCCGGGAAGATTTAATATCAGGCTTTTTCCGCGAATTCCCGCCACGGCGCGGGAAATCATGGCATGGGGCGTAACGCGCATGCTCTCATGGCGCATGGCTTCCGCCATGCCGGGGATTTGTTTGTCAATGACGTCCAGTGTCGCATCGGGCGTCACATCGCGGGGGCTGACACCGGTGCCTCCGGTGGTGAGAATCAAATCCAACTGTTTGACATCTGAACAATCGATGATTGTTTTTCTGATCTGGTCTTTTTCATCCGGAATGATGATGGTGTGCCTGATTTCAATGGCGGCGCCTGCCAGCATTTCTGCTATGGCAGGGCCGCTTAAATCGTCACGTTGGCCTTGAGAGCCTTTGTCACTGACTGTTATAATTCCGGCACTGATCATGAGCTGATTCCTGTGATTATTCTTCTTCCTTATCTTTCTTATACGCGGCAATGATTTTTTCAGCGATGAAAGCGGGAACTTCCTCGTAATGAGAATGCGTGTACGTGAAATTGCCTCTGCCGCTGGTCATGGATCTGAGATCCGGTGCGTACTTTAAAATTTCAGCGAGCGGAACCTGGCCTTTGATAATCTGGTTGGAACCTTTGGCATCCATGCCCTGAACGCGGCCGCGTCGGCTGTTGAGGTCTCCGATCACATCCCCCATGTATTCGTCGGGAACTTCGATTTCGATATTGACGATGGGTTCCAGAAGAATCGGTTGACAATCCATGACCCCCTTTTGAAAAGCCATGGAACCGGCGATTTTAAAGGCCATTTCCGACGAGTCTACTGTGTGATAAGAACCGAATGTAAGATTTATTTTAAAATCCACTACCGGATAACCGGCGATCACGCCTTTGGCCGCCGCTTCCACAATGCCTTTTTCAACGGCCGGACGATATTGTCCCGGAATAACGCCACCGACTATTTTGTCATGAAACTCAAAACCGCCTCCGCGGGGCAGGGGTTCGATATCGATCCAGCAATCGCCGAACTGTCCGCGTCCGCCGGATTGCTTCTTGTATTTTCCCTGTACGTTGGTTTTTCCCTTAATCGTTTCTTTATAGGGGATCTTAGGCGTGTTCAGATTGACTTCAACGCCGAATTTTCTTTTCATTTTTTCGATGGTGACTTCAATATGCACCTGTCCCATGCCGGAGAGAATCATTTCCTTGGTTTCAACATTCCGGGTGAACTGAATGGTCGGGTCTTCTTCCGTCAGCCGGTGAATGGAGGAAGCAATCTTGTCTTCATCGCCGCGCGATTTCGGTTCGATCGCAAACGACATGATCGGCGGAGGAACAGGGACTTTCTCGAAAATGATGGGAGATTTTTCATTGCAGAGGGTATCGCCTGTTGTTGTTTCCTTTAATTTGGCCACGCCGGCGATATCGCCGGGAATCAATTCTTCCGTTTGTTTCTGGTTTTTCCCTTCGAGGAAAAAGATATGCCCGAACTTTTCCGTCATTTTCCGGGTTGAATTATAAACCGGCGAATCGGAATGAAGCTTTCCGGAATAAACACGGAAGAGAGTCAGCCTCCCGGCGTAAGGATCGGCAATCGTCTTGAAAACGATAGCCGAGAAGGGCGTATCTTCATTGGGCTGGCGTTCTTCAACGTTGTCCGTTCCCGGTTTCGTTCCCTTGATTGCACCGCGATCGACAGGCGATGCGAAAGCATCCACGCACAGGTCCAGAAGCATGGAGATGCCGATGCCTTTAACCGCGGAGCCGCAAATGACCGGAATGAAACTTCCCGACGCAACGCCTTTTTTCAATCCGGCTTTTAACTCTTCATCGGAAAGTTCACCGCTTTCCAGATATTTATTCATCAGTTCATCATCGGATTCGGCAATGTCTTCCACCATGGAATCGTGCAGGAGCTTTACGTCGTCTTTCATGTCCGCGGGAACATCGACGGCTTTGCCGATGCCCTTATTGTCGCTGAACAGGTAAGCTTTCATGCCGATTAAATCAACAATGCCGTTAAATTGATCTTCGGAACCGATGGGAAGACAGACGGGGGTTGCTTTTCTCTTTAATTTATTCTTGATGCTGTCGAGCGCGGCGTTGAAATTAGCGCGTTCCCGATCCAGTCTGTTAATGAAAATAATACGGGGTAGTTTGAACTCATCGGCAAGTTCCCAAACTTTTTGTGTCTGGAACTCAACACCGCCGACAGCGTCAACCACGACGACAGCATTTTCCACAACGCTCATGGAGCATTTTATATCATAGGCGAAATTGGAGTCACCCGGCGTATCAATAAAATTGATTTTGTGCTTTTGCCATTCGGCAAAATTTGCCGCGGAACTGATGGAGCCCCGCCGTTTTTGTTCTTCAGGCTCATAGTCCATGCAGGAGGTTGCATCATCAACGCGCCCTAATCGTTCACTTTTCCCTGAAACATACAATATGGATTCACAAAGAGATGTCTTTCCGGTTCCGCCGTGACCGACCACAGCTAAATTTCTGATTGATTTTGTTTCGTATTTTGCCATGAAAACTCCTTTCAATGCTTTAAAAAGACAATTCAAATTGAATTTGGGCTGTTTAACGTATAAGGGAAGTAAAATCAAGACAAATTTGATATTTGCTATTCCAGAGACTTGATGAACCGTTCAGGGAAGTGCTTGAATATGATGAAAATAATCAAGGGGTGATGGAATTCATGTGGTCGTGAGCTCAATGTTAGGTTGCATGAGCTAAATACAGACTTGTCTCCTTTCTTGCTTTCACGATTTGTCGGCTTTAAAGGTCGAGATTAAAAATTTAACCCCATATTTTTCCGACATAAGGCAATGAAATATATATCCAATCTATTATGGATAAAATAGCTTATTCCGCAAAAAATGATTTGCCGTTCAATCCGGAGACGTTGTTGATAAAAGATTGAAATTTAAAAAGGCAGAATCATTAATGATCCTGCCTTTGAAATACTTCTCATATTTCCCTTGAAGATGAACCGTATTTTACATTACTTTAGCTTTAAGTTCATTCAACTCATCTCTCATGTCGGTAATTGTTTTCTGCTGCGCTTGCACTACTTTTGTTAGTACTGCCACGATATCCATAGCGTATAGTCCTTTACGGTCGTTTGTGGCAACAAGATGCGGAACATCTTCGGCAATGAAGCCTACACGTTGTTCCTGAGGACATTCCTTGTATGTAAACGTAACAGGATTAAGCGCCGTGACTGCTTTCACAGCATCTTCCTTGTTTAGGTAGTTAATATTATCCTTGAAGTGTTTGCTGCAAGCATCTGGAGGAGGAACGCCTTTTGAAAGTGCTTCCTCATTATACGTGAACGTAACGGGATTGAGCCCTTGAAGCGCTTCTAGGGCATCTTCGGATTTCAACTCCTGAATATTATCTTTATGCTGTCTGCTGGACGGTTGTGGAGGAACTCCTTTTGAATTTTTCAAAGTTATCTCCTTTCATGTCTTATTATTTTTAATATGTTAAACTTTAATATTTATCAAAAAAAGGGGGCCGAGTATTTGTTTGGCTCTTGGCTCATGCCAACAGTTTCGAATTCTTGGGCCTTTAGAAGCATATTTCTGTTCCTGATTATATTCTGCTTTGTTTTTGTGATCACGCTTTCCACAATACGGGTAGAGAGTGACAGCAGCGCCTAATCATTAAAAGCTATTTTTTGAAAACCTGTGATGTCTTTTGGATTTTTAATATGCTATTTTAATAAACAATTTCATATTTTTTGTCAATTCTTTTTTTAACTCAGAATCCTTCNNAAATTCGAAACATTGCCCACTCCTTATTACATCCGTTTATTCTTTTTACCAGTTTACAACCAAAGACGGTATTTCGCAAATTGATTTCTCGAATTCTCGCTTCCATAAACGGCAATGGGGATACTTGATGATTGGAATCTGGGAATCTTTACCCGGCTCTTGTTTCATGACAAAATCTTCTCGACTTAATTCTATTTTTAACTCAGAATCCTTCTTTTGCATCGGGTTTAGCGCCGAATCTATTGTATGTCGGATGCGGTGCGCAGAGAAATGCGGGAACAGGGCGAGAGAAATATGAGGAAGTTCATATTATGTGGACCTTTTGCCGTTATTCGCTTGAATATCTGAACCTTTTACTATAAAGACGCGTTGATGATTGATTATGCAAAAGAACTGAATCCGGAACAGTATCGTGTGGTCATGGAAGAGGGCGGTCCGCTGCTGGTTCTGGCCGGGGCCGGAAGCGGAAAAACCCGAACGCTTACTTATCGAGTCGCCCGCCTGCTGGAAAGCGGCGTTGCGCAGGAAAACATTTTACTGGCCACTTTCACCAATAAGGCCTCTCATGCCATGCTCAGCCGGGTGGAGAGCCTGATTCACGCCGAGACGAGAAATATCATGGGCGGCACATTTCACCATGTTGCCCATCTGATTTTGAGAAGGCATGCGCATTACCTTGGCTATAAAACAAATTTTTCGATTGTGGACAGTGAGGATGCCCGACAGATCATTTCCACCTGTATGGCCGAATTAAAAATAGACCCGAAATTAAGCAAGTTCCCCAAGAGTAATATCGTAGGGGACATCATCAGCCTGTCTGTCAACACGGAAACTACCGTGGAAAATGTTCTGATGTCACGATACTCGTTTTTTCTCCATCTGATGGATGAAATTATTCAAGTTGCTTCTCTTTATGAACAAAAGAAGAGGGAGCTGGCCGTCATGGATTTTGACGATTTATTAAGCAATTGTCGCATGCTCCTTCAGGAAAACGCTGATGTTCTGAAAAATCTTTCCGGCCGGTTTCAGTATGTCCTGGTGGATGAATATCAGGATACCAATCTTATTCAGGCGGATCTGATCGATCTGCTGGCCTCTACGCACAAAAACCTGATGGTGGTCGGAGACGATTCCCAGAGTATTTACTCCTTTCGTGGTGCCGATTTCAACAACATCATTAATTTCCCCCATCGTTATCCGGACTGCAAAATATTCAAGCTGGAAACAAACTATCGCAGTACGCCGGAAATACTGCATCTGGCAAATTTAAGCATCACCAATAACGAAAAACAATTTCCCAAGGAACTCAAGGCTGTGCGCAAAAACGGCATGAGGCCGGTGATTGTTTCCGCGCAGAATGTTGTTAAACAGGCGGATTTTGTGGCCCAGCGGGTTACGGAACTGATGCGGGGCGGCGTGCCGCTCCGGGAAATCGCCGTGCTTTACCGGGCGCATTATCATTCGATGGAAATGCAGATGGAATTTGTCCGGCGCGACATTCCTTTCGATATGCGTTCGGGCATTCGTTTTTTTGAACAGGCGCATATTAAAGACGTAACGTCCTACATGAGGGTTCTGGTCAATCCCCGCGACGAACTGGCCTGGCGTAGGTTGCTGATCATGTATCCCAAGGTGGGCAAGGCCACCTTCAATAAAATATGGCATTATCTGAAGAAGGAAGACAATCCGCTGAATGCTGTCTTGAGCGAGGACTTCATCAAGGCGATGTCCAAATCCGCAAAACCCGGTCTGGAAGAATGCCGGAAAACGATCCGGCAGCTTCTCGATCTTCCTGAAAATGAACGGATTCCGGAAAGGATTATCGATGTGTTGTTAAACAGAGGCGGCTACCGGGTTTATCTTCAGGATAACTATTCCGATGCATCATCCAGAGAGGAAGATTTAATTCAGCTCGGAAATTTTTCCGCCCAGTTTCTGCAGATGGAGGACTTCCTCAACGAACTGGCGCTTCTGACCAATATGGCCAAAGAAGAGAACATCGGGGAAGAGGACGATGAAGACAAGGTTGCCTTAAGCACCATTCATCAGGCCAAGGGGCTGGAGTGGTCGTATGTTTTTCTGATCTGGTGCGCGGATGGCATGATTCCGTTGCAGAAGGCGTTGAAAGAGCAGGACGGCGAGGAAGAGGAAAGAAGGCTCTTCTATGTGGCGGTGACCCGGGCCAAAGATCAACTCTATTTATGCTATCCTGCCCTGGATTATACGCGTTCCTCAGGAGTTCTCAATATGGCTCCCTCCCGGTTTATCCGGGAAATCGCGCCTCTTTCAGAATACGATGCGGACCGGCCTTTTGAACAGTGGATGTTATGTGATGATTATTAAGAAATTGCACATTCAAAAAAGAGCAATATGTTTTTAAAAATCCTATCATCCTGGTCACTCTGGAATCCGAAAAAGCCGTCCGTAAAGTGAATGATCTGGGGCGGCGTTATCAAGCTTTTTATGTTGTAATTCCCGGGGTGTCCATTATATAAGTTGATACCGTTGTAACGTGGAGGGGGGAAATATGCGCGTTATTATAGTGGGCGCCGGAGAGGTCGGATACCACATTGCCAAAAAACTTTCCGATGAAAAAAGAGACGTTGTCTTAATTGACAAGGATCCGGGCAAGATCAGACGGATCAACGAAAACCTTGATGTCCAGGCTTTTCTTGGATCGGGCACAAGTCCCAAAATGTTGCGGCAGGCAGGCATTCAGGATGCGCAACTTCTTGTGGCCGCAACCGATATGGACGAAGTCAATCTCATTGCGTGCCTGCTGGCGCGCAACCTGAACAGATATGCGGTAAAAATAGCGCGTGTCAGAAATCAGGAATACCTTCAGGAAAAATCATTATTCAGCAAAGATCTTCTGGGCGTGGATCTGATCATCAATACCCAGTCCATGATGGTCGAGACCATTCTCAACCTTATGGATATTCCGGGCGCATCGGAGGTGATTGATTTTCTGGGGGGCGCCGTCAAGTTGGTCAGCTTTCTGATTTTCGAGGATTCCCCGCTGGCGGGTAAAAAACTCAGCGAGCTGAGCAATCAGGAAGGAAAATTGCTGGTTGGCGCAATCGTCAGGGGACATAAAATCCTTATTCCCAATGGCAATGATACCATTCAACCCATGGACCTGGTTTATTTTGTCATCAAAAAATCGGAATTAGACCAGACACTCTCCCGTCTTCACATGCCTGCCAAGCCGATGAGAAATGTGATCATTGTCGGAGCGGGAGGAACGGGCATGGCCGTGGCCAAAGCGCTCGATCAAAGACGTTTGAATGTCAAATTGATTGATCAGGACGGGGCCAAGTGCAAGGAAGCCAACAGGCTTCTTGAAAAAGTCGTTGTGATCAAGGGAGACGGCGGTGACCGGGACTTGCTTATCGAAGAGAATGCCCGCGCAATGGACATGCTGATTGCCGTAACCGACGATGAAGAAAGCAATGTCCTGATCTCGCTTTTGGCAAAGGAATTGGGAACAGCACGCACCATCACCAGGGTCAGCAAACTCAGTTACATGCATGTCGTCTCCAACGTCGGATTGGATACGGTCATCAATCCCCGCATGGCTGCCGTCCGCGCCATTCTGCAGTACATCCGGCGGGGCAAAATCATTTCCGTGGCTCCTTTAAGGGAAGAGCAGGCTGAGGCCATTGAAGCGGAAGCTTTAGAAACATCCGATATTGTCAATGTTCCCTTATCGAAGGTTGACTTTCCTCCCGGCGCAATCATCGGCGCTATTTTACGCGGGGATGCAATTGTTATCCCCACCGGCAGTACCGTGGTGCTTCCTCATGACCACCTGATTATCTTTGCCGTGCAAAAAGTCATCAACAAAGTGGAGAAACTTCTTACCGTCAAGCTGGAGTACTTTTGATGAAAACCGGTTTAATCGTCTACATGATTGCACTGCTGGTATTCTATCTCGGCGTTTCCATGTTTCTGCCGCTGTTTGTAGCGCTTGTGTATCAAGACGGCAGCGCCTTCGCTTTTTTTGTTTCCATCCTGATTGCATGTTGCCTGGGAGGCGTTGTCTATCTTTTTACAAGGGGTCAAAAAGATTTTCATTTGACGCATCGGGACGGCTTGGCCATTGTCACCTTTGGATGGATCGCCGCGGGGTTTATCGGGACGCTGCCGTATCTCCTTTCGGGATCGATTCCGGACTTTACAATGGCTTACTTCGAATCCGTCTCCGGGTTTACAACGACCGGGGCGAGCATTCTCAAGGACGTGCAACATTTGCCGCCCGCAGTACTTTTCTGGCGCGCTCAAACGCAGTGGATGGGCGGCATGGGGATTATCGTGTTATCCATCGCCATTCTTCCGTTCCTGGGGATCGGCGGCATGGAACTCTATAAGGCTGAGACGCCGAGTCCCGTTGTGGACAAATTAACGCCGCGGATTTCCAGCACAGCCAAATTGCTCTGGAAAATTTACATTTTTCTCACGCTTTTTCTGATTATTTTACTGTTGCTGGGCGGTATGCCGCTTTATGATTCCATCTGCCACAGTTTTGCTGCGATGCCGACGGGTGGATTTTCGACGAAAAACGTCAGTGTCGGATATTACCAGAGCAGTTATATCGATTATGTCATTCTCCTGTTCATGTTCATTGCAGGCGTGAACTTCTCGCTGCATTATAAACTGGTCAGCGGGCATCCGAAACAATTTTTCCGGGATCCGGAATTTCGCGTTTACCTTTACATCACCGTGATTGCCATTCTCGTCGTGTCTGCCAATATTTACGGGACGGTTTATCCCCGGATACAGGATGCTTTACGCTATGCATCATTCCAGGTTGTTTCCATCATGACAACCACCGGATTTGTAACCGCAGACTTTGAACAATGGCCTGTCTTTTCGCAATTGATACTCTTTGTCTTTATGTTTCTGGGAGGGATGGCCGGGTCAACCGCGGGCGGTATCAAGATCATGAGGATCATCCTGCTTGTCAAGCATTGTTATCTGGAAATATTCAGAATTATTCATCCTCATGCCACGACGATGGTCAAACTCGGCAGGACGCCGGTTTCCCAGACAATCATGAGAAGCATTTGGGGCTTCTTTATTCTCTATCTGGTCATTTTCATGATCGGAGCTATTGCACTGGCGGCTCTCGGCCTGGATATCATTTCAGCGCTGACCGCTATGGCAACCTGTTTAGGTAACGTCGGGCCGGGGTTGGGCAGTGTCGGCCCCATGGACAATTATTCGGTTATTCCCGTGACAGGCCAGTGGATTCTGATTGTGTCGATGCTGCTGGGACGTCTGGAAATTTACACCATTATTGTTCTGCTGATGCCTGCCTTCTGGCGCAAATAATGCCCGGCTGAAAGCGTTCGGTTCGCGAGGCCGTTGCGTTTTGTTTGAAAGATAAACATCTCTATCTGACGGAGCCGCGCCGGAGCAATGTTTCACGTCTTTACAAGACGCGGTTATGATCAATGGTGGCCATGCTTAGCTTTGGATTTCATTTCTTTGTATTCTTCATGCAGCGCGATGTGATCCATGTCCTCCATATCTTCCGCTCTCTTGACCCAGTCTTCGAATTTAATATCCACACCGAAAATACCCACCATCTCATCGTCAGTATTAAAAATAGGGGCGGAAACCGTGAAGCATAAAACACCGGTCATTTTGGAAATGAAGAAATCGGAGACGTAGACCTCGCCGGTGCGCAGGGGATTGATAAACCACTGCCTGTCGGACTGGTCGGTTCCCACGCCGTAATTTTCATATTTGGCGCGATCGGCGATATCGGTAATATTTCGTGTCGTTTTCCGGCCGTTCATATCCACAACGTAGGCAAATTGAACGGAAGGATATTCGTCGACGAATTTCTGCATCAGAGGTTCCTGTTTTGCCGTATCCATGGTTTTCATCAAGGGTTGTTCAATGATGTGCGTAACGGCGGCAACAGCGGCTTTTTCTGCAATGTATTTGATCTTTTCCAGCTCGGACATGAAGCGTTCCGGCAGGTAAAGACGGACTTTCTTTTCCATTTCTTCAGGCGATATGGAAGTAATGCGTCCGGATTCATACTGTTCCATAACCCACTTGTGAATTTTGGAAACACCGGGATGCCTCTTGTCCACCGTTTTATTGCCTTCCAGATTAAAACGCTGGTTGATCCAGAACGCAATACCGGCGTTGCCGGATTTGTCCGTGATGGTCGTGGTGATCGGTCGTTTTAAAATTTTTCGCGTATCAAAGATATTGTAAATTTCTTCGCATTTGATGAGACCGTCGGCATGGACACCGGCGCTGGTGACATTGAAGCCCGACCCGACAAACGGATAATTATGGGGTATCTTCACGCCGATTTCCTTTTCGAAATAGTCCGCAATATCGGTGATGACGGTGGTGTCGATACCGTTTCTTCCTTTCAGGGCGATATATTCTATAATTAACCCTTCAATCGGGGGATTACCGGTTCTTTCGCCAAGACCCAGCAGCGTGGAATTGGCGGCGCTGCAACCGAAAAGCCAGGCGGTGGTTGCATTGATCATGGCCTTGTGAAAGTCGTTGTGTCCGTGCCATTCCAGCAGATGGCCGGGAACGCCGGCGTCATGAATAAATGCATGGACAAGCTTGTCGACGCTGCGGGGAAGGGCGGCGCCGGGATAGGTGATACCGTAACCCATCGTGTCGCAGAGCCTGATTTTGATGTCGATGCCGCTTTCCTCCCGAAGCTTCATCAACTGCTGGGCAAAAGGAATGCAAAAACCGTAAATGTCGGCGCGGGTGACATCTTCAAAGTGGCAACGGGGAATAATGCCGAGGTCCAGAATGGTTTTGACAATTCCCAGATAATCATTCATGGCCTGGCTTCGTTTTTTGTTGAGTTTCAGAAAGATGTGGTAATCCGAGACGGAAGTCAGAATGCCCGTTTCCTTCAGGCCGAACTGCTTGACCAGGGGAACATCGTCCTTGGATGCCCTGATCCAGCTGGTGATTTCCGGATAACGCAGATTGAGGGCCATGCATTTTTCCACGGCATCTTTGTCCTTCTTGCTGTAGAGAAAAAATTCCGATTGACGGATGACCCCGTTGGGCCCGCCCAGCCTGCTCAATAACTGGAATATGGAGGCAATTTGTTCGGCGGTATAGGGAGGACGGGACTGCTGCCCGTCGCGGAAGGTCGTATCCGTAATGAAAATTTCCTGCGCCGGTTCCATGGGAACGGTTTGATGGTCGAAAACAATTTTACTGACTTCCGAATAAGGGAATATCTCTTTGTACAAATTGGGTTGGTCCACATCGACCAATGCCGCTTTTTTGATTTTACTTTTTTGCGCAGCCGTCGGTTTGTTCTCCTTCTTTATTTTAGCCATGTATATCTCCGGTATTGAATGTGTTCATTCCTGGTTTTGTAAGTCAGCGCGGCTCATACGAACGGTACAGACGCGCTGATTCTGCGTATGGGCATTTTGCTTAAACGATTTTTATCGATAACTCCATTAATTGTTCAATGCTGACTTTTGACGGCGCATCGGTCATCAAACAGGCGGCTTTCTGGGTTTTCGGGAAGGCAATGACATCGCGGATCGATTCCGCCCCGGTCATGATCATGGTCAGCCTGTCCAGACCGAACGCCAGACCGCCGTGAGGCGGTGCTCCGTATTCGAGGGCATCCAGCAGGAAACCGAATTTCAGCCGGGCGTCCTCGTCGCTGAGTTTCAGTGCGCTGAAGACCTGAGATTGAACATCTTTGTGGTNNNNCATCTTTGTGGTGGATACGAATGCTGCCCCCGCCGATTTCCGAACCGTTGAGCACAAGGTCGTAAGCCCTGGCGCGAACCTTCCCCGGATCGGCGGTTAAAAGCGGCAGATCCTCCAGAAAGGGCGACGTGAACGGATGATGTGTGGAGACAAAACGTTTTTCCGTTTCCGAATATTCCATCAGGGGAAATTCCGTAATCCAGGTGAAGGCCAGCGCTTTGGGATCAATCAGTCCCAGTTTTTTGCCCAGATGAAGCCGCAAATTCCCCAGGGCATCGGAAGCAACTTTGGGTTTGTCTGCGATGAAGAAGATAATATCGCCCTCCCTGGCGTCCAGGGCATTACCGATGGCCTGCACTTCGTCGGGCTTAAGATATTTAAAAACAGGCGATGTCCAGTCGGCGGCGTTGATCTTGGCCCAGGCCAAACCGTTGGCGCCGTAAACGGCCACAACATCTTTCAAGCCGTCAAGGTCTTTCCGGGAAAGTACGGAGGCCTGTTTCGCTTTGATGGCTTTGACGACGCCGCCGGAAGAAGCGACTTCCGCAAAAAGCTTAAAGCCGGAATCTTTGACGATGGACGTCAAATCCACAATTTCCATGCCGAACCGCACGTCGGGATTGTCTTTTCCGTAGCGGCTGACGGCAGCGGCATACGTCAGACGGGGCAGGGGAAGGGCGAGGTCGATATCCAGGCAGCTCTTGAAAATAGCTTTCATCAGCCCTTCCATCATCTGCATGATGTCGTCTTCGGTAATGAAAGACATTTCCACGTCAATCTGCGTGAATTCCGGCTGCCGGTCGGCGCGCAAATCCTCATCCCGGAAACATTTGACGATCTGGTAATAACGGTCGAAACCGGAAATCATCAGCAACTGCTTGAAGATTTGCGGCGACTGCGGCAGCGCGTAAAACATGCCCTTGTAAATTCGGCTCGGCACCAGATAATCGCGCGCTCCTTCCGGAGTGCTTTTTCCCAGAAACGGAGTCTCCACTTCAATAAAACCGTTTTCTTCGAAATAGCGCCGCGCCGCCGCCGCCATTCTGCTGCGCAGAAAAAGATTTTTTTGTATCGCCGGACGGCGCAAATCCAGATAACGGTATTTCAAACGGATATTTTCAGAAATTTCTTCATCATCGAAGGAGAAGGGCGGCGTTTTGGACTCGTTCATGATGTCCAAATCGGAGACGAGGACTTCGACTTCCCCGCTTTTCAGGGACGGATTTTCCATGCCGTCCGGTCGCCTGCGCACCTTACCTTTGACGGCCAGAACAAATTCAGAACGGATTCGATGGGCTTCCTTATGGGCTTTTGCGTTATCGGGATTAAAAACCACCTGCACCATGCCTTCGCGATCCCGTAAATCGACGAAAATAACGCCGCCGTGATCGCGCCGGCGATGCGTCCAGCCCATCAAAACGACGTCCTGGCCGATCAGTGAAGCATCAAGATTTCCGCAGTAGTGTGTCCGTTTATCAGTCGTTAAAAATTCAGCCAAAACTTTTTACCTCTCCTTGATGATTTTTATTATGGATTCATGCAGGCCATCCATGGGAATATCCTGCTGTTGTTTTGTCTGCATGTTGCGCAAGACAACCTGTTTTTCTTCAATTTCCTTGTCGCCGAAAATGAGAGCATAGGCGCTGTTGAGCTTATCCGCTCGTTTCATCTGGGACTTGAGACTCTTGTCCGAGTAATCCATCTCCGCGGATAAGCCGCAAACTCTGAGCCGGTTGGTCAAACCGAAGGCGATATGCTGTGCATTCGCGCCCAGCGCCGCAATGAAAAGATCGGTTGTATAGGTATCCTTCCGGTTTTCCGGCAGGNNACGCCCTCCGCCGGCAACGGCGTTCTGGGCGCCCAGGATGCCGGTGGTGACTTCAAAGGCCGTCCGGGTGTAGTAATCCAGCCCGCGGACCATTCTGGCGTTGATGACAAACGGTGTCTGCAAATCGGCAAGAAACGATTGAACCTGTGCGAAATGCTGCGTGCAGTCCGAACACAAGAAATCAATGATCTGAGGCGCACCGGCAAGGGTTTCGGCGCAGGAGGGAACCTTGCAGTCGAAGACCCGCAGGGGATTGGTGTGAATGCGCCGCTGACAATCCGGGCACAGACGGCTTTGCCTGTCCTTCAGGAAATCGATCACCGCCTTGGAAAATTCGGGACGGCAGGCGCTGCAGCCCAGGGAATTGATTTCCAGTTGCAGATTGCGCAAACCCGCGCTGTTCAGGAAATGCATCAACATGAAAATCACGTCCGCGTC
>MTKX01014550.1_pt1 | contig 27150 bp, 25 predicted proteins | sample 1042771 | NCBI WGS metagenome assembly MTKX01 (sample SAMN06212183, study PRJNA360534) | anaerobic digester metagenome | biome: Wastewater treatment plant; material: sludge; isolation source: anaerobic digester fed with sludge from wastewater treatment plant | place: Denmark: WWTP Randers ...
GGCGGGCCTAGCTGCCCTCATAATCGGCGCAGAGATGGTTTTGCGGGGCGGGGCAAGGTTTGCCGCATTGATGGGGATCCGGCCTCTGGTCATCGGCCTCACCGTTGTCTCCATCGGAACCAGTGTACCTGAGCTGGCCGTGGGCATTACCGCCGGCCTGGAGGGCAGCGGCTCGATTGCCGTGGGCAATATCGCCGGAACCAATATGGTCAATATCCTTTTCATTCTGGGCTTAAGCGCCCTTTTCAGGCCTTTGGAGCTGCATCTTCAGGTGATCAAGCTGGATCTGCCCATGATGATCCTTGCAGCGGGCCTTATGGCCGGCCTGGCATGGGACGGCATCCTCTCAGCCGGGGATGGGATTGTGCTTTTGGCCGGGGCCATCCTCTACACCATACTGCTTTTGCGCCGGCATGAGTCGGCTGCGGTGGAGGAGGAGTTCGAGGACATGTGCGCAGGTGGTTTGGAGGTGAGCTGCCAGGGCGGGCCGAAAAGAGACGCCAGTCGGGCCCGGCTGAACAATGCCCTGCTGCTCGCCGCCGGAATGGGGATATCGGTGATAGGAGCCCATTGGGCTGTGCACGGAGCGGTGGAGTTGGCCCGGTCTCTCCAGGTCTCGGAGGCCATAATCGGGCTGACGGTGGTGGCCATAGGCACATCCTCTCCGGAGCTGGTCACCACTGCCATAGCCACGGTCAGAAACGAGAGGGATGTGGCTGTGGGCAATTTGCTCGGCAGCAGCATTTACAATATTTTGGTGATCCTGGGGCTCACCTGCATGGCCACGCCGGGAGGCCTGGCGGTGGAGAGGCAGCTCTTGATGCTGGATATTCCCCTCATGGCCGGGGTGGCCCTGGTCTGTGTGCCCGTCTTCTGGAGCGGCAAGCGCATCTCCCGCCTGGAGGGCGGGCTTGGCGTCGCAGCCTATCTCATCTATCTACTCTGGCTGGCACTATTTAGGGCCTGATGCTTTGCCGCTGGCTTCGTCCCTTTTTTTGGGATAATCAATCACATCCTCCTTTTATCCCCGCTTCGGCCAGCTCGGAGCGTATCAGCTCGTCGAGCAGGCTGGCTCTGGTCTCCTGGGCATAGTTCCACAGCTCCGGGCCGCATTTGTTACAATCCTTTGACGTCTCCTCCATGATCCGGACCAGATCCAGGAGGGAGCGGTACATGAGGGGCGCTGCCGCCTTGAGCTTCTGCTCGAAGGCGCTGCCGCTCCCGGCAGGCCGGATCAGGCTGCAGCCGCTCTCCAGCCAGGCCATGCAGCCCTCTTGCAGGCACACCCTCCCATCAACGAAGGGGCAGGCCTTGCCGGTGGCAGTCATGGCCCCACCGCCCCCAGCTTGGAGCGGATGGAGATCTCTTTGTCCATGCGGCAGTCGATTCTGATGTTGGTGATGATCCTCTGGACGCCCATATCCTTGAGCCTCTCGTTGGCGGCGTCTATCACCCGGAAGAGCTCTTCCAGGCTCTCGACCTCCAGCGATGTGGACATGGGGCCGGGGACGAAATTGACCCCGGAGCTTTTCAGGATCTCGTGGATGGCTTTGACGTACCGGGAGGCGCTGGTGCCTGAGCCCATGGGGATCATGGAGAAGTCAGCTACTATCATGAACTATGATTTAGGTGGGGAAAGTATAGAAAAGTTTGGAATATTAGGCTTGGGCTGGGGAGTCAATACTAACAAAACCGATCCGCTTAAATAAGAGCTTCATTAGAATGTCCAATCATTATGGGATTTGAGTACTGCTGCTTCATTAGCTACAGTCATAATCAAGGAGAGCTTCCGGATAGATTTATCAATGATTTATATAAAACTTTGAGTGGCGAGATTGGTGCCTTGACTTCTGAAATAAACACTTGTTGTGTTGATTGGGATCGCTTAAGAGGCGGAGATTTTTATAATGAAATTATATCTAAGTCAATATGCAGAAGCGTATGCATGATTATGGTTTATACTCCCACGTATTTTGATAGAAATCATATGTATTGTGCACGAGAATTTAAAGCCATGGAAAAGATTGAATCAAAACGTCTCCGTCTAATAGGCGAATTATCTGGAAATCATGGATTAATAATACCTATTGTATATAGAGGAGAGAATTATATATATCCATATATCAAAAGTAAACGGCAATATTATAACTTTAGCGGGTATTTCCCAGGAAGGAATGGTGAAAATTCCCTTTTATCTCATCCTACATATGGTCCGCAATTAAAAGAAATAGCTGAATACATTTACGAACGCTATTTGCTTCTCAAGGACTTATGGAATGTATCCTTAAGATGTAGAAATTTCAAACTACCATCGGAAAAAGAAGCTCAAAAATTGCTGAAAAGAGTCTGCGTTGCGGATGCAAAAATGCCATTTCCTGGACGGAGGAGATAATCATGACAACAGAGGATTTCGGGGAAGTAATAACATTCTATTCCTATAAAGGAGGAACTGGTCGATCAATGGCATTTGCAAATGTCGCATGCGTTCTCGCGAAGTCGATTGACGGACATGTGTTAATGATTGATTGGGATTTGGAAGCTCCAGGGCTTCATCGATTCTTTGGAAAAAGGATTATTGATGGATCAATTCAGATGGATAATTCTACTCTAGATAAAAAGCCAGGGTTAATTGATTTATTTATTGATTTAAAAAGGTCGCTTGATGAATTCAAAACAATATCGGAAGAAAATATAATAAAATCAATAGAAGAATTTAATTTTAATAGATTTATATTGAGAACAGATATTCCTTCATTATCTTTAATAAAAGCCGGTAAATTTGATGATATGTACTCTACAAGAGTTAATAGTTTTAATTGGGAAAAATTTTATGCCGAATTTCCTGATGTATTTAAAAATTTGGCCTTATTTTTGTCTAAAAAATACAAATACATCCTCATTGACTCAAGAACGGGGATTACTGATATTAGCGGAATAACTACAATGCTTATGCCAGATAAACTTGTAGCGGTATTTACACCTAATCGCCAAAGCCTTACAGGTGTACTTAACCTTATTAATGAAGCTCTTGATTACCGCAAGCAATCTAATGATTTGCGACCCATAGTAGTATTCCCATTACCCTCCCGAATAGATGCATCTGAGCCAGACCTTCTTAAAAAATGGCGTCATGGAGATACAGAACAAGATATATTGGGATACCAGGATGAGTTTGAAAAACTATTTATGTCTATATATGACCTTCCTGAGTGTAGTCTTAATGATTATTTTAATGAAGTAAAAATACAACATATTCCTAGATATTCCTATGGAGAAGAAATAGCGGTATTAGTTGAATCGAGCCAAGATAGATTGACATTATCTGAAAGCTACGAAAATTTTGCAAAAAAGATAATCACATTAGGAGCTCCATGGATCGGTTCCAAAGATAAAATCAATAAAATCATACCCCACCAAATCCCGCCATCCCCGCGCGACTTTACGGGTCGTGAGAAGGAAATCAGTGACATCCTCTCCGGCTTTAAAAAGGGTGCAGCCATCACTGGCCTGCGCGGCATGGGGGGCGTGGGCAAGACTGCCTTGGCTTTGAAGCTGGCAGAGAGAATCAAAAACAACTTTCCCGACGGCCAGATATTCATTGAGATGCGGGGAACGAGCACTAATTCGAACCTGCCCGCCTTGAAGCCGGAAGAGGCCATGGCTCATGTCATCCGAGCTTACAATCCTACTGATCGTTTGCCTGAAAATTTAACTGAATTGCGCGGTTTGTACCTCTCGGTTCTGGCTGGCAAGCGTGCTCTCTTGCTATTGGACAATGCATCCAACGTCGAACAGGTAGAACCGCTGCTGCCACCAGCAGGCTGCTCTGTGATCATCACTTCTAGACTTAAGTTCACCCTTCCGGGTCTGGCGGAAAAGGACCTCGATATTTTGCCTGCTGAAGAGGCCCGCCAGCTTATTCTCGCGATTGCCCCTCGAATCGGCAGCCGGGCGGATGAGCTGGGGAAGCTTTGCGGTTATCTGCCGCTCGCTCTGCGAAACGCAGCCAGCGCTCTGGCTGAAAAGAAGGATCTGAAGGTCTCCGAGTACGAAAAGCGCTTGAAGGATAAATTTGCCAGGCTTGAGCTGGTAAAGAGTTCATTCAGCCTCAGCTACGATCTTCTCTCTCCTATGAGGAGAAAACAATGGAGCCGTCTGTCTGTTTTTCCTGAAGACTTCGACCGCAATGCTGCAACTGCTGTGTTGAAGATGGCTCCAGGAGCATCTGCAGAGGCATTGAGCGATCTGGTTCGCTGGAGCCTTGTGGATATTATTGCAGCGGCAGGCTCTGAGGATGGACGTTATAAGCTTCACGACCTCTCTCGCCTTTTTGCAGAATCATTTCTGCAAGGAGTTGAGCTTGCTGACGCAAAGCAGAGACATGCCAATTATTACTCAAAGGTCCTTTCCAAAGCCGGCAAGCTATATGAAAAAGGTGGGAAGGACCTTTTTGAAGGCCTCAAGCTATTTGATCAAGAATTAGCCAACTTTAAGGTTGGACATGCATGGATTAAGAGCTCAATTCGGTCCTACAAGATGTTTAACAAGAGCGATCAAAGATCCATTATGCTATTGGCCAGATCTTATGCGAACGACGGAATAGAAATTTTGGATTTACGCCTTCATCCAAGGGAACAGATCGGATGGCTGGAAACCGGAATTGTCGCTGCTAAAATCATGATGGATTGCCAAGCCGAAGGAGTGCATTTGGGCAATCTAGGCAGAGCCTATGCCGGTCTAGGCGATGCCAGGAAGGCTATCGAATACTACGAGCAAGCACTGGTCATTGCCTGCGAAATCGGGGACAGGCGCGGCGAAGCAGCCCACTTGGGCAACCTGGGGAATGCTTACTCGGATCTGGGCGACCTCCGGAAGGCTATCGAGTTCCGCGAGCATGCCCTGAAGATCTCTCGAGAGATCGGGGACAGGCGAGGCGAAGGAAACGCTCTGGGCAACTTGGGGCTGGCTTACTCGGATCTGGGCGACCTCCGGAAGGCTATCGAGTTCTACGAGCAGGCCCTGAAGATCTCTCGAGAGATCGGGGACCGGCGAGGCGAAGGAGCCCGCCTGGGCAACCTGGGGCTGGCTTGCTCGGATCTGGGCGACCTCCGAAAGGCTATCGAGTTCCGCGAGCAGGCCCTCAAGATCTCTCGAGAGATCGGGGACAGGCGAGGCGAAGCAGCCCACCTGGGCAACCTGGGGAATGCTTACTCGGATCTGGGCGAGCCTCGGAAGGCTATCGAGTTCCACGAGCAGGCTCTCGCTATAGCCGGAGAGATTGCAGATAAGCAGAATGAAAGCGAATTCCTATGCAACCTGGGCAAAGCCTATCTGGATCTGAAAGAGGTCGATAAAACCATTGATAAATGCAAAAAGTCTCTGGACCTCGCGCGCAGCATGGAATACCGTAAATTTGAGGGCGAAGCCCTTTGCACCCTGGGCAAGGCCTTCACTGCTCAGGGCGGCCTGCAAAAAGCCCTGGATTATTGCGATCAGGCTCTGGAGATATTCAAAGATATAGAATACCCCAAGGGAGAGGCAGAGGCCCTCTTCGCCCGAAGCCATGCCCTGCACCAACTAGACCTTCAGGAGGAAGCCACACAATGCGCCCAGGAGGCCCTGGCGATCTTCCAGAGGATCGAGAGCCCACTGGCGGAGAAGGTCCGCCAGCAATTGGCCGACTGGGGCAGCCCACCGGAGACCTGACCATGGATATCGTCTTCCTCGGCACCAACGGCTGGTATGACAGCCCCACCGGCAGCACCATCTGCACCCTGATCAACTCCGAGCGCTACCACATCCTCCTCGACGCCGGAAACGGCCTTTACAAGGCCGACCGCTACATCCAGGACGACCGTCCCGTCTTCCTCTTCCTCAGCCATTTTCACTTAGACCACATCGAGGGGCTGCACGTCATGAACAAGTTCAGCTTCCCCGGCCTCACCATCCTGGGCCAGAAGGGCACAGCCCAGGTTTTAAGCACCATCATCAATGAGCCCTTCACCGTCCCCCTGGACTGCCAGCCCTATCCCGTGGAAATCCGGGAGCTCTCGCCCGGCCCTTACAAGCTACCCTTCCCATTGGATTGCCGCTTCATGCGCCATGCCTCACCCTGCCTGGGCTGCCGCCTGGAGCTGGACGGCAAGATCATCGCCTATATCCCGGACACGGGGCCCTGCGAGAACGCCGTACTGCTGGCGGAGGACGCAGACCTGCTCATAACCGAGTGCGCCTTCCTTCCCGGCGAAAAAAGTGAGGCGTGGCCCCATCTCAATCCCCAGGATGCCGCGGACATCGCCCGACGCGCTAAAGCGAAAAGGCTGGCTCTGACCCACTTCGATGCCGGACGATATACGAGCCTCCAAATGCGCCACCAGGCCGCAGCCACGGCAAAGGGCTTTTCCGATATTGTGGTGGCGGAGGACGAGATGGTGCTCCATCTCTAAGGAAAAAAGGATTCGAGAGGGCCTATGCCCTCTCAGGATATGGCCGCGGTCTCGTTTTCCACCCTCGCCACTCCCCTCGATCCGCCCAGCCGCATCACCGGGCGTCCGGAGGGGCTGACAGCATCAGGATCGATTCTGATGCTCGGCTCGGAAAATGCCTTGGGATCCATTTCGTCAGTGACGTAGGGATAATCCGCCCTCTCCAGCTCCACCCCATCCCGGGAGAGCACCAGGTCCAGGAGATGGATGCGGGAGACTTCATCGATTCTGACAAACTCCTCGCTGTCAAATCCCAGCTCCACTGTGACGTTGCCTGCCGAGAGCTCCACCTCCTCGCTCTCGCTGTCCAGCTCTTCCTTGTAGTCGTTGACTATGGTCCCCTCCAGCCTATAGCGGCCCGGCTTGACCACAGTCAGGTTCACCCCGATGATGATGAACTCCCCATCGGTCCGGTTGAGATACTCGCCGGTGAGATAGGCATCAGGCGGCTGAAACTGCTCTGGCTCCCGGTCTATCTTGATCTCTTTCTCGAATCTGTCGATATAGGTCCCGCCCAGGTCGTAGAGGATGAGGTTCTCCACCGAGAGGGGCCCGCACTGGCCCGCCCTCCAGATGTCGTTGCCGCTGACATCCAGAGAGACCATCCCGCTCCGGTTCAGGGAGAAGCTCTTCTCCAGGCTCTCTATCCTGCTACCGTTGCAGTCGGAGAGCGTCCCCCTCAGCCGGTACTGGGTTGGGGCGGATGCATCAGCGGAAATATTGATCCCGAAGCCCAGGGTGAGCCGGTCGTAGAGCCCATCCCCGTCGCTGTCTGTGATATTCTCCCGGACCAGCCCCTCCAGGCTGGCGCCGGAGACAGTGACGCTGACCGGAATCTCAAATCTGCGATTCTCCGAGCTGATCTTGATGTAGCCGTCCCGCCGGGCCTGGGCCGCAGTATCGGGGATGCTGAGATTGGCATAGAGAGTGGCGCTCTCATTGCTCTCCAGCCGCGCCGGACCACGAGTCTCAATCCAGCTCCAGGGATTCTGGCCGTAGCTCTTGAGAAGAACGCGGAAGCTCTGGCCCTCATCATCCCGGACATCATTTCCATAGACCTTGACCTTCCAGGTGCCGCTCTCCGGGCTGCTCGCCTCCAGGGGCCCCAGATCGCCCGTTCCCAGGAGTGCATCATAGGGATCTCCCTGGGGATTCTCCAAGACCAGGGCCAGCTCGCTGGAGTTGGTCTTGTCATCGGTGAAGAGGGTGGCGGACAGCTTATTGGTGCTGTTGCTGGCATTGACCGCCCACTCCCAGGTCTTCTTATGCTCTACCATTCCCTCCTGCTCCTCCGAGGTGCTGCTGTCGATCACCCCGCTGTAGCTGATGTTTTCCAGTGCCTTTCCGACATTGAGGAGGGAGAACTGAGCCTGAACCCTGGAGCCGGGCACAGAGTCCAGGTTCCAGCGCTGCGGCTCGGATGCCAGCTTGAAATGCTCCAGCTCCAGCCGGTAGCCCACCTCTTCTGTGGCATTCTCGCTGTGCACTGCGATCAGCCACCTTCCCGAGGGTGGGCTCTTGATGCGGCCGGTCTCCTCACGCCCTGAGGATCCATAGCTGCCGTCAGAGACGTTTGAGGTGTTAGAAGCATTAGAGGCATTTGAGAGGCTGGAGGCGTTAGAGACATCTGAGTGCATAGAGGCGTTGGAGATGTCAGTCGGGTTAGAAGATTTGGAGGCGTCAGAGTGGCTGGAGATGTCAGATAGGCTGGAGCCATTAGAGGGAGCGCCGACATAATACTCGCTGGTGGGCGAGAGCAGGAACAGATCCAGATTGGCCTCTCCCTGCCAGTTCAATTTGGCCTGGAACTCTGCGCTTCCTGCCTCCGTCTCCAGATAATAATAGTCCCAGCCGTTGCCCACAACCGCCCCGCTGATATTGGCTGTGCCGCTGTACAGATGCAGAGGTGCTGCCACATCGACACTTACGGGAATCTCCATCAGAACCTGTCTTCCGGAGGAGATCCGGATGCTGCCGCTGTATAATCCCGGCAGCGCATCCTCGGGCACGGCCAGGGAGGCGGAGAAGACCTTCTGATCATTGGCCGCAATCCTCTCCGGAAGAGCCTGAAGGCTCACCCATTCCGATACATCGCCGACAACCTCGGTCTTCACCCCCTCCAGGCTGCTGTTGCTGAAAAAGACAAAGCGCAGATTCCAGTCCTCGTCTCCCGGAGCCAGGGCGTAGATCTTCTTCTGGGGCCGGTCTGCACCGGCGTCAACCCCCACATAAACCCCCTTTCCCGCTGGCAGATAGGCCCATCTCCCCGCCCTCCAGAGGTCGGGAACAGTGCCGCAGATGCTGCTGGTGTTTTCCAGCAGCTCATAGGAGGCCAGAGCATCAATCATTCCCGCCCCTTGATAGTACTCCTCATAGGCCTCACCCTGAGAGTTCTCCAGCTTGTCTGCCCCCCGGGTCATGGCCGCTTTGACCCCGGCGGAGGTCAGGTTGTCCTCCGCCTGGAGGAGAAGGGCAGCCAGGCCCGCCACCACCGGAGTGGATAAGCTGGTTCCCGACTCCCGGGCATAATAGTCGTCCACATAGACCGGTCGCTTCAGCCCGGAGGGAACCGTGGAGATCACATCCACACCAGGTGCCACCACATCCGGCTTGATCCTGTCGTCCCTGGTGGGACCGGATCCGGAAAAGCCGGCCATCCTTCCCTTGCTGTCCGCCGCTCCCACGGTAATGACCCTCACCCCGTCGCCGGGAGAGTCGATCAGGCCGGGAGGTAAAGCCACCACAACCGGAACCAGGAGAAGAAGAACATCCTGCTGATCGGATCCTGCCAGCTGCTGTGCCCTGACCCGGTCGTCCTCAGTTTCTCCAGGCCCGCTTCCGTCCATCTGCCTGGCCAGGCTCTCCATATAGCCGCTCTCTCCTTTATCTCTTGAATTGCTGGAAGCAGAAGATGAAGATGGTCCGGCCAGGGATTTCGCTGCTGTGCCCCGGGTATCGCTATTGTTTCTGTTTCCCGCTGCCACGCATACCACCACCCCTGCCGCAGCAGCATTGTCCGCGGCCATGGTGATGGGCGGATTGGTCTCCCCCAGGTTGATCCCTCCCAGGCTCAGGCTGAGCACATCCGCCCCGCTGTAGATGGCCCATTCGATCCCGGCAATGATATCCGATACTTTTCCGTCTCCCTGGCCGTCGATGACCTTGACGCTGATCAGATCCGCCCCGGGCGCTATACCCTTATACTCTCCACCGGAGGCCGCCCCGGTCCCGGCTATGATTCCCGCAACCATGGTCCCGTGGCCCAGAAGATCGTCAGCCGTGATCTCATCGGAGAGGAAGTTCTTCTCTGCCACCACCTTGCCCACCAGATCGGGATGGTTCTTGTCTATTCCCGAGTCGATCACCGCCACCTTGATTCCCCGCCCGTCTATGCCCTTCTCCCAGAGCCGGTCCGCCCCTATGAGCCGGGCGGGAGAGATATACTCCTCTGGGGAATCGGAAGCAAAGGCCCCATCCGGCAAGGAGAAGTTCTCTGGCCCGGTGGAGGCCGCCGGCAAAGCCGTTGCATTCTCATCCGCTTCGGCTTGCTCTGCCTGCCTGGATTGCTGGAGACTGGTGCTGCGGTCAAAGTAGATTCCGGCTACCCGATCATCCCGGGCCAGATCGGAGATAGCCTGACCAGTGGCCTGCCCCGCCAGTCCGGGTATGAGGCCGTAGCGATATTTGACTGATAGGCCCGCCGGCTCCGCCAGTCCGGCAAAATCATGATCCGCACCGGGACTGAGCATGACTATGACGGCAATCTCCTTTCCTTCTCCCTGCCCCATAATCTCCGCCAGAGCCGGATCTATCTTATCTTCAGCGCTGGTTGCACTCTCCTCTGCTCCCGCCAGAGAAGATGAAGCAATGATCAAGAGTGCAGCATAAGCAAGACTTGAGACTCGACTCATAAAGAGCCCACCAGGTAGCATAAACCCCCACATGAATCCACAACTCACGGCAGTGTTTGGCAGATAATGCTAAATAAACCTGTGGTGCTTCTAAAGCCTGATGAATGCGGACTGGATTCTGGCCTCTCTTCTCTGGATCTGCCTGGGCCTGCTTTTGGCATCGGCTCTGGCCAGAAGCAGCCGTGCCGCCGCTCTGGGATGGGGGCTCTTCTCCCTATTCTGGCTGGGCAAGATCGGCCATTATCTGGATATAGAGGATTATGTCAATGTGGCTCTCTTCTTCATTATCAGCTTTCTCTGCCTTTACATGGCCTGGATGGTTAAAGAAAAGGGCCTCTCCTGCCGGCCATGCTACTGGGCCGGCTATGCCGCAGCCGTCTGCGGATTGATCTATTTTCCCTTTGCCCTGATTGCCCCTCTGCAGACGGGCCTGATAGCATTTACCACCTCTGCCACCGCCAGCATCCTGCAATTTTTCTCCATCCCGGTTGTATTGGAGAGCTGGAATATGATGAGCCTCAACGGCAGAACCGTGCAGATCATCCTGGCCTGCACCGCCATTGAGAGCATAGCTCTTTTTGCCGGACTGATTCTATCGGTGCAGGCACCGCCGCGGCGCAAGCTGGCTGCCCTGGCGGCTTCAACCCTCTCTATCTACAGCCTGAACATCATCAGAAATGGATTCGTGCTCATGGCCTATGGATGGAGCTGGTTTGGAGAGAACAGCTTTGATATAGCCCATAATCTCATAGCCAAGATCGGCTCGGCTGCTGCTCTTTTGGCCGTGTCCTATCTGGTCTTTCTTCTCTTGCCGGAGCTTTTATCAATCATAGATGAGCTTGCAGCAGAGATAAAGCCGAGAAGAGGAGATGCGGCATGAAACTGGCCAAGGGTTCCACGCCATGGGTATCGGTTCCCATGCTTCTCACAGCCTTCCTGGCTGCGGCAGGAAACTGGTATATGTCTGCGGTAGCCATGGCCAGCTTTGCCTTTATGCTCTTCTTTCACCGGGATCCAGATCGCATTCCTCTGGGGGAGGGCATGCTCTCGCCGGCGGACGGAAAGGTCGTCCTGGCCACGCCGGAAAGAGTAGCGGTATTTATGAGCCCCTCCAATGTCCATGTCAACCGGGCACCCCTGGACGGCCTGGTGCAGGATATCGAGTACCAGAAGGGCACTCACCTGCCGGCGTTCATGAACCGGTCGGCCAGCAACCAGCAGAGCCGGATGCATCTGGAGACGGATGATGGAGAAATACAGCTGCGCCAGATAACCGGCACACTGGTGCGAAAGATAGTATGCTATGTAGAGCCCGGCGACCGGGTGGCCAGAGGGGAGAGGATAGGAATGATCCGTTTCGGCTCCAGAGTGGAGGTCAGCATCCCGGAGGGCTACCGCCTGAAAGTGGACAGAGGCGACAAGGTCCGGGCCGGGGAGACGGTCATAGCCGTGAGGAGCTCATGAATGTCTTCCGGGTCATAAGGCCGCCGGACATCTTCACCCTTTTGAATCTGGTCTTCGGATTTTTTGCCATCCTTTTTGCAGGCAGAGCTGCATCTGGCTCATCCTTCCAATATGCCCTCGTCTTCATACTGCTTGCGGCCATGGCGGACGGACTGGACGGCCTGGTGGCCCGGAAGATGGGAGGCAGCCCCCTGGGAGCCAATCTGGACTCCCTGGCCGATCTGGTCTCCTTCGGCCTGGCTCCGCCGTTTCTGGCCATCTCCGCTTTTAATCTGCCGCCCAGCGTCTGGCCTGTGGCCATGCTCTTTCTTCTATGCGGAGCACTGCGCCTGGCCCGGTTCAATGTGGTCTCGGAAAAGGGCGATCAGCACTTCGAAGGCCTTCCCATACCCGCGGCAGGAATTGCTCTGTCCGCCAGCGTTCTGCTGGATATGCCCATGCTGACGATCCTTCTCATGCTCTTTCTGGCCCTGCTCATGACCAGCAGCATCCCCTACCCCAAGATCAGGGATCTGCGTCTGATGATCATTTTCAGCGGCATCTACATTCTGGTGGCGGCGATAATCTTATGGCATCATGATGTCGGCAGTATCTTATATGCTGCTCTGCTTTTAGCCGCACTCATCCTGCTTTATATGATCAGCCCGGTGGTGATCAAACGCCTACGAAAAGAGAGATAGCCGCCTTTGAGGCGGGGATAAAACTGGGAGCGCTGTACCATCAGTTCGTGGGAGCGCCAGTTAGTTCCAGTACGGCAGCAAGCCTGGAAAAGGCCATGCAGGAGAGCATATCCCTCCAGCCCTATGTCCGGGAGGTCGAGGTCAAGATCGACAGGGATATGCTTGCCGCCAATGTCTTCGGCTACGGGGAGCTGGAGGGCAGGATGATCGAAGCCCAGGTGGTGATCGACTACCAGGGCGAGACAGTCACTGCCAGGCTGCAGTACGATCGGGAGAAGGACTATCCGCTCATGAGGCTGATATGACTTTTGCAACATATGCATCTTAAAATTAGATTTAAAAAATTGGATTAAGAATTAAGATTTAAATTTAATTTAAAATATCACTCGAACTCAATCGTCCCCGGCGGCTTGGGCGTTAGATCATAGACCACCCTGGCCACAGTGGGCATCTCGCCGGTGATGCGGCTGGAGATGCGCCGCAGAGTCTCCCAGGGCAGCTCCATCACATCTGCGGTCATGGCGTCCCTTGAGGTGACGGCCCGGACGGCAATCACCCAGCCGTAGACCCGGACATCGCCCTTCACTCCTGTGGCCTTGCCCAGGAGAGCAGCAAAGGCCTGCCAGGGGGAGTACTTGGCAACCTCTTCCTCCACAATGGCATTGGCTTTTCGCACCACCTCCAGCTTCTCCTTGGTGACCTCTCCCAGGATCCGCACGGACAAGCCAGGCCCGGGATAGGGCATCCTCTCGCTGATCTCCAGGGGCAGGCCAAGGGCTCTGGCCACCTCCCGCACCTCATCCTTATAAAGATCGCGCAGGGGCTCGACAATGCTGGCAAACTCCATGCGGCTCGGCAGCCCCCCCACATTGTGATGGGCCTTGATCCCCCCCTCCGACTCGATCCGATCGGGATAGATGGTGCCCTGCATCAAACAGTCCCCTCCTATCTTCCGGGCCTCCTCCTCGAAAACGCGGATGAATGTCTCCCCCACCACCATCCTCTTCTCCTCCGGATCGGTGACCCCCTTGAGTGCTTCCAGGAACCTGTCTTCGGCATTGACCCGCACCAGCCCAATTCCCCGGAAGAGCTCCTCGATGCGGTCCGACTCGAACTGCCTCATCAAGCCGGAGTCGACATAAACCGGCACCAACCTGTCCCCAATGGCGCGATAAGCCAGCATGGCGCAGGCCGAACTGTCCACGCCTCCCGATAAACCTATGATGGCGCGCCCTTTGACCTCGCGCCTGATCTCCTCAATGGCGTTCTCGATGAAACTCTGCACATTCATGGCCATAATAGGATGCCCGGCTTTGAGAATAATAGGCTTGCGGTTTCTAGATGATCCTAATATGACCTGTATATGAAAATTAAGGCTTTAAATTATGAGGGAGAGAGTCAGATCCAGCGGGATTCCGACTGCCGGGTGGGAGAGTGGGGCCGGCAGACTCTCGCCTAAAACGACCTCCTGGGGAGGGCTGCCCTCCGGCCCTCCCGGCCAACTGCAATTCTGTTTGCCAAGATATTTATGGCTCAAGGGCTTTAAGGTATGATTATGAGATATAGAAACCATAGAATTTTGCTTTTCATGGCCGTATTAGCTGCGCTAATGGCCATCGGCACCGTCTGGGGACAGGACGATTATCTGGCAGTGGGATATGCGGCCTCTTTAGACCGTTCCGACTTCTTTGAGCCGGGAGTCTCCGGCATGGTCAAGTGGCTGGATCTGCCGGTTCCTGTAAGCACCTTTTTGCCTTATAGGGAGTATTATGTAGCTCCCGCCCGGCCCAGGTCCTCCCTGGCAAGCGATGCTGTGGGAAGCCCGGTGCAGTACGATATCACCGGCCGGACCCCGAGCGGAGTGAATTACGGCAGCGGTCAGGCGCAGAGCTATTCCACCTATGCCTCATCCCTCTCCACTCCCAGAAATGACCTCTGGATCGCCGGACAGGCCAACTGGACTCAGTATGCCGTGATACCTGTGGGAGCCTCGCTAGAGCTTCTGGCCAGCGTTCCAGCTGGAGGAAGCGGCGGACTGTATAAGGTTATCCAGACCAATTCCCTCAAGACCGACTACCAGAGCATGCAGTTCAATCCAGGATACAGCAGCATTAGCTTCCTGGCCGGCCAGACCGGCAGACATATGCTCTATTTTGTGGTCAACAATATGCCCAGCAATGTGGTTATAGTGGATGTCTTCACTCAGTCGCCGAGATGAAGAATTAACTTAGGCAGAAGAGCCAGAGGTAGAGGTTGGGAGAGAAGCATATACCCTCCCTCTCCCCGCCTTCATCTATTGTGGTATCCTATGCTATAGCCTCCGGATGCCCCTCCCTTTTTGAGAATGCTGACATCGTTTGAATCCTGCGGCGGCATAGCCGAAGAAGGCTGATCTGGATGCACAGCGGCAGGGGAGGGCTCCAGTATGACCTTGAGTTGATCTCTCATCTCTACCGAGAGGGGGAGAGGTGGCTGCTGCCACCAATGGGAAGCATTGAACTCATTGCCCGTATCCTCATACAATACGGCGTGGCTTGAGTCTACCATGAGCCTATTGACAGGCGGCCAGATCGGCTGGTATCTCTCATCCATTAGATAGACCAGGCAGATGAGCTGGCCCCATTGATTGCGGCACTGGCTTAAATTGTCATCTATGTCCAGATAGACGGTTTTGTTCTTGAGCAAAGATACGGCGTAAGCCTTGGCCGCTTTTCCTTCTGCGGTTACAGTTGAGGGAGCAGCGATATCGGCTAGCTTGATGCTGTCGATGTAATTGGTCCTGGGATCGGAGATGATCATCTCTATGCCCAATGAGTCACCGCTGACCACGCTCACCACTCTGCCCGCCGCCTCATCCGGCATCCCCCAGGCGGCAGGCATCAGAAAGAGGAAAATTATCAAGGACCAATGAGCTATCGGGACAATGGCAAATACCTCCTGGCTTTTGAACTTATTCTAATTATTGCCAGGAATAAAAATCTTCCCTTGAAATGCGGGAGGATGATTGGCCTGACTGAATTTCCCTCGACCAACACAACTATGAGGCTGGAGTTCTTTGCTTAGAGACAGTCTCTGCTGTGCCTTTCATCAGCAGATGGGGTGGCAATCACTCCTGAATGGCGGCAGGGCTCGATCCTTTGGAGGCGGTCGGAGTTGAATGAGGACATAATTGTACTCAAAGACCTGAGCAAGATCTACGGAAACGGGGTAGAGGTGAGGGCCCTGGACGGTGTCAGCGTCAACATCAAGGCCGGTGAGTTTGTGGCCATCGTAGGTCCCTCAGGCAGCGGTAAGAGTACCCTGCTCAATATGATCGGCCTATTGGACACGCCAAGCTCCGGCCAGATATTTCTCAAGGGAATAGATGTCAGCCGGGCCAGCCCTGAGGTGAGGGCAAGGCTACGCAATCAGGAACTGGGTTTCGTCTTTCAGTATCATCATCTCATACCGGAGTTCTCCGCACTGGAGAACGTCATGATGCCCATGCTCATTGCCAGAAAGGACAGGATAGCAGCAAGAGATAGGGCTTTAGAGCTGCTCACTGCGGTGGGCCTGGCCGATCGCAGGGACAGCCGCCCCAACCAGCTCTCCGGAGGGCAAAATCAGAGGGTGGCCGTGGCCCGGGCCCTGGCCAATGGCCCCTCCATAGTGATAGGCGATGAGCTGACCGGCAACCTGGACACAAAAACATCCGATCTGATATACAATCTGTTGAGGGATCTGAACCGGAAGATAAATCAGACCTTTATTCTGGTGACCCACGACATGACTCTGGCAGAGAAGACAGACCGCATCCTGCGTATAGTAGACGGCAAGATCGTCTGCGAGATGAGGCGAAGAAACGGCGGATTTGTTGAGGTTGGAAGCTGCGATCTGGTGGAGGATGGGGATCAAGGCAGGCAAGATTGATATCCTTGCAAAGCGCTTTATCAGGTTGAGGGATGATATGAGCAGAAAGTCTGTTTATTTTGGATGCGCCATTCTCATGATTTTAGCCATTTCGACCGCATCGGCTCAAGATGGAGCATCATTGAATAACGCATCAGATGTGTCTAAACAAAACCTGACAGTCATCTGTGAAGAGAGCGCCGCATCGCTTGAGTGCGATGAGATTAACAAGCCTCCGACGATTATAGTAGGCGGGGCAAAGAGTGCATCTTGCGGCAAGCTAATCTTTTCTATAACCGGAGAAGGAAAAGAACTGCTGCAAGAAGCTAATTGTGCGGGGCTGCCGGCTGAAACTGTTATGGATCTGAGCGGGGCATTTAATATAAGATCTTCGAATACGCCCTTTGGCATAGGAGGAGACGGGAAAGAAATGCTGAAACAGGCTTTTAAAGAGAGACTGCCGGCTGAGACAGTTATGGGTCTGAGCGCCACCGTCCTTCCCCGATACAAGATTCGGAATATAAATTGATATTATTTTTTTTATCCATACTTATCCGGGCTAACAAGATTATATTTTTCCTGTATCATACACAAATTGCCCGGACCGGCCCACGTATTGTGCGTTTCATGATTGGCAGGGACAGTTAACTTGATATCCTTTCATGCCTTCTTCCCGCTTGTGATTGATATGCATAGCAAACTAATTTGCTTATCAGGCCTCATGGTTCTGGCTGTGGCTGCCGCTTTTGTCGGCAGCGCCCAGGAGGCGGCAGTTGTTGCCAATGATGCTGCAGTATTGAATAACACCACTTCCAACACTACATCCAATGCCACAATCAATGAGAGCGAAATGGAGCCTCTTGTGCCTGCTCTAATAGTGGAGACAAATGAAACGCTGCTTTCTCCGGTCAATGCGTCTCCAGATGTTGCTGATATGGATAATACCGTGGCTGTTGAAAATGAGACTGCCCCGGCAGAGACTCTGACATCGGCAGAGAGAACTGCTCCCCTGGCCGTCTCGAAGGATGCTGAGACAGAAGTATTAGCTCTGGGTGGGTCCAATCTGATCACAAAGCCCGAGAGGGCGGTCTATGCCATAGGAACGCCAGCCGGAACATCCGGTGTCTTCTCCATAGGCAAGGAGTATCTTCCGGATCAGGCTTATGATGCTGGTATGTCCGCCGAGACCATCATGGACCTGAGCGCTCTGCCTTTTTACATCAACCATATGTGAATCTAAGCTATTAACATTTTTAAAATTTTTAGTTACTTATGCCGGAAAAAACAGGATTTGCCCGCTCTTGCCTCTCAGGAATAGTTAATTTGATATCCTTCCAGGCTGTCTTCCCCGCCGGATGATCCTATATGAATAGGCTATTGGTTTATTTGACAAGCCTCATGATCCTGGCCTTGGCAACTGCTCTTGCCGCCAGCGCCCAGGAGAGCAATGCTACTGTGGATGCCGCTGTGAACAACACCACCATAAACATCACTGCAATCGATGATGCCGTGATGGAGGCCGATAATGCTGCCCCCCCCATGGATTCCGCGCAAAGCAGCAACATCAGTGCTATAAACCTGAGCCGCGCCAAGGAAGCAACTCAGAATCTGAGCACAGCCGAGAGCCAGAGCGCTGTGGTGGCTCCTATCAGCCAGATGGCTCTTCCCGCACCGGCATTAGCGGCGGGGGCATCTTCCATTCAGGCTGCATCTGCATTGGAGGCTTCCAAGAAGATCGGAAATGTAGTAAACGATGCTAACCGGACCATAACGGACCTATCCCAGATGGATCCCCTGGAGCTGGGCCTTCCCACCAAATCCATGAAAGATATCAGCACAATATTCTTTGTCTGCGATCTGGTCTAGATATTTATAGATCAAATGATTCTGGCAGAAAGGGGCATTGAGCGCTCCTTCTGCTGTTTGTCCATATTTTCCCTTTCCCTGTCTCTATTGCCAGGCGACCTGCAGGGGCTTTCGGCGGGAAATGGCGTGCGCCACATACTTGGAGTGGCCCATCATCATGGCGTAGGCTCACCTTCGTCCTGCCGGCAGGCCCAATTCCTTTTGCAGCGGCTGGTAAAAGGCAGCCGCTCCGGCCACAAATCCGGCCCAGCAGGTGCCGAAGCCATAGGCTGGAGCAGCTATATCCACATGGATGAGCGATGATGGCACCTATAGGGGCGATGGGATTTCCCTCCGGGACAGTGCCAGCGCTCCCGTGGGGCAGAAGGCTTAGAATTAGCCGCATTGGATACAGATGGCCGCATACTCTTTTCTGACCAAAGGAAGGCCACCCTCATATCCGGCGACGGTGATTACCGCGGGGCAGACCACCGAGGAGATCCCACAGCGAGTGCGGAGATCCCCGTCAACGATTATGGGTTTCCATTCCGTTTCATCTTTTTCGATTTTGCCTGAAAGATGAGCCTTTGAAATATCTGAATCTCTCCTTTCAGGCTCTTTTCCTGCTCCTGGCCAGCACCACCTGCCTGGCAGTTCCCTCTGCCTCCACATTGCGCCTGCATACTGGACAGATGCGGATCCACTCCAGGCCACCGGCATCTTTCTGCATTTCTTGAGGAAGGGATGATTCAATCCTTTGAAGCATGGGCTCCGTGGCATAGGGCGAACCGCAGATACGGCAGGCAAACAGATCAAAGGATAGCTCGGTCTCAGGGACGGTCTCATCCCAGGGCACTAAAGAAAGGGCTTTGGCCGGGCACAGCTCCACGCATAGGTCGCACTCCTCTTTGCATCTCTTCCAGTGAATTGTCCTTTTCCCATCGATCTCGCTTCTGGTTATATTCTGGCTGGGACAGACATTGGAGCAGGACATGCATCCCAGACAGAGCCTGGCGTCGACTCGGATCATTTTTTGCCTCCTGCGGCTGCAGCCCGAGCGGCACGCTCCCTTGCCCGCCGCGTCGCCAGATCAAAATCATCAGACAGAGCATTGGCCGGACAGGTGGCGATGCAGGCCGGACCAACCTCCCGGCCCTGGCAGAGGTCGCACTTATGAGCTATCTTATCCGTCCAGACCACCCCGAAGGGACAGGCCAGGGCGCACAGGCCGCAGCCGGTGCACTTCTCCACATCAAAGGCAGTGCGTTCTCCCTCTTTATAGAGGGCCCCGGTAAAGCAGACCATGGTGCAGCCTGCCTCCTGGCAATGATGGCATAAAACGGGAACGGCGGCATATTCTCTTACATAGTGCACATTGATGTGTCCATGTCCGCCGTGCACCCTCTGGCAGGCCACCTCGCAGGATCTGCAGCCGATGCATCTGTTGATATCAATATAAACCGCCATTTAATCCCTCCGAAAGATATTGCAGGCACAGACCTTGAATTCAGGTATCCGGGCCTCCGGATCCATAGCATCAGTGGTTAGGATATTGGTTCCCGGAAAGTGGAAGGGCATGAAGACCACACCCTTTTTCAGCCGATCTGTGAGCCGGGCATAAGCCCATGTCTCCCCCCGTGCCGTGGCAACCCTGACCTCGTCTCCATCTTCTATATCCAGAGCCCCTGCATCCTCCCGGTTCATCTCCACATAGAGATCCGGCTCCCGGCTGATGAGCGAGGGGCTTCTTCGGGTCATGGAACCGGCATTGTGGTGCACCGCCACCCGGCCGGTGGTGAGCAGGAAGGGATGATCACAGCTTGCTGATTCCGCTGCAGGAATGAAGGGAACGGGCACTATGCTGGCTTTGCCTTCCGCTAGATTGAATCCGGAGCAATGAAGTATGGGAGTTCCCGGATGATCGGCAGCGGGGCAGGGCCAGACCAGACCGGAGCCCACCAGCCGCTCCCGGAGGATGCCGGCATACTGGGAAACAGTCCGGTTTATCTCGGCCAGAACGCTTGCAGCATCAGGATAATCGAATTGCAGCCCCAGGGACCGGGCCACATCGCAGATTATATCCCTGTCGGAGCAGGCCTCTCCCGGCGGCTCAATGGCTTTATGGCTCCACTGCACCCTCCTCTCCGTATTGGTGTAGCTTCCCTCCTTCTCTGCCCAGACTGCTCCGGGCAAGACAACATCCGCCAGCTGGGCAGTGGCGGTCATGAATATATCCTGCACCACTAAAAAGTCCAGGCTTTCTAAAGATCGCCTGGCATGCTCGCTGCAGGGATCGGAATTGGCCGGGTCCTCGCCCATGATATACATAGCTTTGATCTCTCCTCTCCCGGCGGCCTCAATCATCTCCGTAGCAGTGAGACCCGGCCCCAGGGGCAGATCCGGGGCATTCCAGGCTTCTTGGAAATAGCTGATGGTCTTGGGATCGTCTGCCTTTTTATACCCGGGATAAAACTCTGCCAGGGCACCCATATCGCAGGCTCCCTGGACATTGTTCTGGCCCCGCAGGGGCATGACTCCTGTGCCGGGCCTTCCCATCTGGCCGCAGATCAGGGCCAGATTGGATATGGCCTGAACATTGTCCGTTCCGGTACTGTGCTGGGTTATGCCCATTGAGTATAAAATAGCCGAAGCAGGAGAATAGGCATAGGCCCGGGCTGCCCGCAATATATCCTCCGGAGCAATCCCGGTGATCTCTGCTGTCCTCTGGGGAGTAAAATCCTTTGCCGCCTGGACCAGAGCCTCAAAGCCTTTCGTCTTCTGGCTGATATATTCCCGGTTTATCAGCCCCTCATCGATGATCACATGGGCCATGCCATTCAAGAGAGCCACATCCGTTCCGGGCTTTAGCGGCAGGAATATATCTGCCATCCAGGAGGTGGGCGTGGCGCGGGGATCGGCTACGATCACCGTCGCTCCCCGGTCCTTGGCCCGGTGGATCCAGCGGGATATTACCGGATGGTTCTCGGCCAGGTTCGATCCGATGATAAATATGCACTGGGAGCTGGCGATGTCCGGTATGGGATTGGTCATTCCCGCCGCCCCCAGGGTTTTATTCAGCCCAACCACTGACGGAGCATGGCAGAGGCGGGCGCAGTTGTCTATGTGAGGCGAGCCCAGCAGGCGGGCCAGCTTCTGCATGAGGTAATTGTCCTCATTGCTGCACTTGGAGGAGGAGAGGAAACCGAGGCTCCTCGGGCCGTGCTTTTTCCTGGCCTGGCCCAGGCCTTTAGCCACCAGATCCAGGGCCTCCGGCCAGGAGATCCTAGCCCAGCCCTCGCCTCTTCTCTTGAGGGGAGAGGTGAGCCTGTCCGGGTGGTATAGGATCTCCAAAGCCGCATTTCCCTTGGCGCATAAGGCCCCCTGGCTGACGGGATGGTCCAACATATATTCTATCCCGATGGCCTTCTCCCTCTCTGCCGCAACATAAAATCCGCAGCCTGCACCGCAATAGGGACAGACAGTTGGAACAAGCACTTTTGTCATCTTTATCACGGGGGATATATTTAGTAGGTATACAGAGTGCTATAAGGTCTCTTCGATTTGGGTGTCAGCCTGAGGAAGGGGGAATCGACTATCTCCTCCTTTCCCGGGCCCGCATCAGGAAGCCTTTCCAGGAACCGGGTGATATAATGATCCAGAACCTTGCGGTCTGACTGTTCTACAGGGAAAGAGGCTACTTGGCTGCCCAGCTGGGATCCGTCCACCGTACCCCGCAGATAGATCACCCCTCCGTGCATTCCTGTTCCTATGAAATTGGCCTGATGGCCCTTCTCTTCCAGGTCCAGCAAAACCACAATTCCTCCTGCCATGTACTCTCCCAGAAAGTCCTGGGCTGTGCCGCCTATGACCAGAACCGGCCTCTTGCCCTCATACTCTTTCATATGCAGGGCAGTTCTGTAGCCGCAGCCGTCCCGCACATAGATCTCGCCACCTCGCATGGAAAAGCCGAGAACATCTCCCGAACGGCCATGTACCACCACCTCTCCTGCATCCATGGTATTTCCCACTCCGTCCTGGGCGTTGCCGTGGACGGTTATCTTATGTCCGAAGAGAAAGGCAGCCAGGTCGTTGCCGGGAGTCCCAAAGATTTCAATATCCATCTTCAGATGCTGGGGGGTGTAGAGGCGGGTTCCTATGTACCTCTGGCCGCAGACATTTCTGATGAAAACCTTCTCCACCCCCGAGAGCAGCAGCTCTCTGAGCCGGTCGTTCAGGGCTCTGGTGTCAAGGTCAGCGGCATCGATCTCTGCCTGCTTGGTGCTCGGAGGGGCATCATCTGCATCATCCAAACTGCCGCTGCCATTGACCTCTTTTGCTCTGGCCATTCTCCATCACTCTCCGGCTCCCTTTATCCCCAAAACATCCAGCTCCCACTCATAGAGGCCCACGCCCCGGAGGTGGTCCCGGTTGCCCCTCAGGCTCTCCAGAGCATTGATGCCCATGCCGCCCAGCATCTCCGATATCTCGTGAGACCAGGCGGAGATGAGATTGGACAGCCTCTGGGAGGCGATATCCATATTGAGCCGGCCGGAGAGGCGGGGATCGGTGGTGCATATGCCCCAGTTGCATTTGCCGGTATAGCACTTCTGGCAGAGGGTGCAGCCCATAGCGATCAGAGCCGCCGAGCCGATGTATACTGCATCTGCTCCCAGGGCTATGGCCTTTACCACATCGGCGCTGCAGCGGATCCCGCCTGCGGCGATGATGGAGCACCTGTTCCTGATGCCCTCTCCACGCAGCCTGCGATCCAATGAGGATATGGCGAGCTCAATTGGTATGCCCACATTGTCCCGGATGGCCTTGGGAGCAGCGCCGGTTCCCCCTCGCAGGCCGTCGATGGCGATGATGTCCGCCCCCGCCCTCACTATTCCCGAGGCTATGGCGGCAAAGTTATGCACCGCAGCGATCTTGACCGATATAGGCTTCTCGTAGTTGGTGGCCTCTTTCAAGGCAGTGATGAGCATGGAGAGGTCCTCAATGGAGTAGATGTCATGATGCGGCGCCGGGGATATGGCATCGGTTCCCTGGGGAATCATGCGGGTCTCAGCTACCAGCTGGGATACCTTCTCTCCGGGCAGATGGCCACCGATTCCCGGTTTAGCTCCCTGGCCAACCTTGATCTCCACGGCGGCAGCGCAGTTGAGGTACTCCGCATCTATGCCGAACCGGCCCGAGGCCACCTGGACTATGGCGCATCTTCCAAACTCCTGCCTCATCTCTTTTGGCAGGCCCCCTTCACCGGTATTGAAGTAGGTTCCGGATTTGCAGGCGGCCCGGGCAAGTGAGCCGAAGGCATTGTAGCTTATGGCTCCATAGGACATGGCGGAGAACAATATGGGCGTCTCCACCATGAGGTTGGGAGAGATCTCTGTTCTTATATCGACCTTTCCATCCTGGGCGGATATGTCCATTATATCCGGCTTTGCTCCCAAAAAGGTGCGCAGCTCCATGGGCTCACGCAGGGGATCTATGGAGGGATTGGTGACCTGAGAGGCATTGAGCAATATATGGTCCCAGTATATGCGAAAGGGCTTGTCGTTTCCCGATCCGGTGAGGATCACTCCACCCGTCTCCGCCTGCTTTTTGAGGTCCTCCAGCTTCTCTCGAGACCAGGAGGCGTTGGGCCGGTAGAATGAGGGAGCAGGCCGGACCACTATGGCATGCTTGGGACAGAAGACCACGCATCTCTGGCATCCGGCGCACTTGGTTTCATCGGATATCAGCCTGTCAGCCACCGCATCGTAGGTATGGGTGCCAAAGGCGCACTGGCGTTCGCAGCCTCTACACTGGCCGCATTTCTCTTCGTCCCGTATGATCTGAAACTCAGGAAAGACGAATGATTTCATTGCAGAACCGTCCTCTTGTTATTTAGCTCGCCCACGACCGGCTCTCCGCCGTTGGGAGTCCAGACCCGGTCTAGCTCTGGCGAGATCAGTCTAATTGATGCTTCTTCCGAGGAGAGATAGAACATATCCCCCCGCCTGGCGGCAGTGAGAGGCCGCAGCCTTATCCTGTCCGTAAGGCCGATCATCCTCCCGGTCTGGCCGATGATGATGGCAAAGGGCCCATTCATGAGCAGAGGCCCGTAGACCATCCTTAAGGTGGTGAGCAGCTTCCTCTCCGATTGGTTCATTCTATCGATGGCATTCCAGATAGGCGGAGCCAGAATCTTGGCCACTATATCTATGGGAAGCCTCTGTCTTCTCATGAGCAGATCTGCAGCATAGGCTATGACCTCAGTATCGGTCTGGAGGGTGCAGGCATAGCCGTACATCTCCAGATACCAGCGGTTGGTGCCGTAAGAGGAGATCTCACCGTTGTGCACTATGGAGGTGTCCAGCAGGCTGAAAGGATGGGCTCCCCCCCACCAGGCCTGGGTATTGGTGGGGAATCGGCCGTGCACCGTCCAGGTGTAAGCCTGATAGAGCCGGTCCAGCATAAAGTACCGACCGATCTCTTCCGGGTAACCAACGCCCTTAAAGCATCCCATGTTCTTGCCGGAGGAGAAGACATAGGCATTCTCTATCTTGGTGTTCACCTGCATGATCTTGGAGACAATATATTCTTCATCGGAGAGGGCCTCCTCCTCTCCTCGTTTATGGGGAAGGAGGAAGTAGCGCCATACCAGAGGAGGATCGATCATCGTTGACTCATCCTCATGGGGAATCTCCTCATCGTAGACCACATCGAACTTGTGGCTGAGGAGCGCTTCCAGCTCCGCTTTGGCCTCCAGGCGATCCTGCTTGCTCTTGCCTGTGAACATGAGATGGAAGGCGTAGTAGTCCCTGTAGTGGGGGTAAATGCCGTAAGCGGCAAAACCTCCGCCCAGGCCGTTGCCTCGGACATGCATATTGGCTATGGCCCTCATCACTCCTGCGGCATTGAAGCGCTCTCCACCCTGGTTCATGGCTCCAAAGATGGAGCAGGAGCAGATCTCTTTGCAGTAAAGCTCTCTTCTAATCCTTGGCATATTCGTCTCAAACTCCCTTCGCCCTGGGCCGGGCCACCGACATTTCAGGCATTTCTCCGCTTTTCGGATTCCAGCTCTTCTCACTGGACAGCTTCTCGCCGGCTCTGTTCAATCATATTTTGCCCGCCAGAAGCTGTGGGCTACAGTGGTTTTCAATAAATGCTATATATCTATTTAAGAAGCATTCATAATATTTATGATCGAAGCCAGTCGATGCGAAACTCATCTTTCATTCATCTCCACCAGGAATCTCTTCGTATTTAGATCAAGGGCCAAGATAAATATAAAAGACGAGCCCAAAGGGCTCTAGAGCAGGGGCAGGTACCTATCCAGCTCCCATTGGGTGACATTTGTCCGGTAGGCATCCCACTCTGCCTTCTTATTAGCAATGAAGGCTTTGAAGGTGTGCTCACCCAGAGCCTCGCGGATGAGCTTGCTCGTCTCAGCAAGCTGGATGGCATCATTGAGGCTGCCCGGCAGAGAGGTGATTCCCGCCTTCTTCCTTTCCTCATCGCTCATATGGTAGATGTCTTCTTCCTGAGGAGAGGGCAGATCATACTTATTAGCGATGCCCGCCAGGCCAGCCGCCAGCATGACCGAGAAGGCCAGGTAGGGATTGGCAGCGGGATCGGGGCTTCTGAACTCTACCCTGGTGGCGGCCTCCTTTCCGGGCTTGTACATGGGCACTCTGACCAGAGCGGATCTGTTTCTTCTCGCCCAGCAGATATAGACCGGAGCCTCATATCCGGGGACAAGGCGTTTGTAGGAGTTGACCCACTGGTTGGTGACGGCGGTGATCTCTGGCGCATGCTTGAGCAGTCCGGCGATGTAGCACTTGCCCTCGTCGGATAGATGGTAGGCGTCTCCGGCATCGAACATTACATTTCTCTTGCCGGCGAATAGGGACTGATGCACGTGCATGCCGCTGCCGTTCTGGCCGAAGATGGGTTTGGGCATGAAGCTGGCGTGGTAGCCGTACCTCCTGGCGATCTCCCTGACTGTAACCTTGTAGGTCATGACCGTATCGGCCATGGACAGTGCATCTTTGTAGCGCAGGTCGATCTCATGCTGGGATGGAGCAACCTCATGGTGGCTGTATTCTACATCTATCCCCATGGAGTCCAGAGCCAGGATGGTGTCTCGCCGCAGATCAGAGGCATTGTCCGCCGTGGTCAGGTCGAAGTATCCTCCAGTGTCCAGTATCTCGGTGCTATGCTCATTCTTGAAATAGAAGAACTCCAGCTCCGGGCCGACCAGGAAGCTGTAGCCTTTATCCTTGAGCCGGGCCAGGTTTCTCTTCAGGACGTACCTGGGATCNNTCGTAAGGACTGCCGTCGGGATTCTGGATATCGCAGAACATCCTGGCCACGGAGTTTTCCTGCTGCCTCCAGGGTATGAGCTGGAAGGTGGTGGGATCGGGCTTGGCCACCATGTCCGATTCGTGGATGCGGGCAAAGCCCTGGATGGAGGAGCCGTCGAAGCCCATGCCCTCGGAGAATGCTCCCTCCAGCTCGGAGGGATTGATGGCGAAGCTCTTGGGAACACCCAGGATATCAGTAAACCAAATTCGGACAAATCTAACATTGTATTTGTCTATTGCCTCAAAGACCTCATCTTTTGTCTTTATATCTAGGGCCATTTTAATTTAGCCTCCTAAAACTCACTGTCTTTGGTCCGAATTTATATGTATTTGAGATCCAGTCCTAATAGTTATGAGAATTTATGATCGCGAAATTGCCTATTCAAATGATAATAAATTAATCTTCAAGGATAATAAGGGATTGACGCTTAATAATCTATTCAATTTCTCCCTATTTTAATGTAGTTACACGTGGTTCTATTGAATAATTCCATATGGGATATAATTCATGTGCACTAATTTTCAA
>MTKX01016342.1_pt2 | contig 27024 bp, 22 predicted proteins | sample 1042771 | NCBI WGS metagenome assembly MTKX01 (sample SAMN06212183, study PRJNA360534) | anaerobic digester metagenome | biome: Wastewater treatment plant; material: sludge; isolation source: anaerobic digester fed with sludge from wastewater treatment plant | place: Denmark: WWTP Randers ...
CAGCTGCAACTGGACGGATGTGTCCACCACCACAATCAGGTCCCAGCCCTCTTCTGAGGGATCGATCAGTATATGTGCTCCTATGATATCAGATAGAGCCTCTCCGATGCGGCTCAGGTCGTCTATCGCCCCCACTGTCCCTCCGAAGGCCCCGGCCAGGGCAAAGGCGCTCCCTATGGCATCAGGGTCGGCGTTGCGGTGGCACAGGTACAGGACGTTTTTGTATCTGCTGACGATGGAGCCGAACTCGGCCTCTGAGATGAGCATAAGAGAATTGGTCAAATCCAAAGAGATAAGTTCTTTCCCGCCAGACAATATTTTATGCTCTTTATGGATAGATCCCAGGCAGGAAAGGCGCTGGCAGGGGCCCTGGACGGGTTTATAGGCCAGGATTCGGTGGTCTATGCCCTTCCCAGAGGTGGGGTGGTCCTGGGATATGAAGTAGCCCGCCACCTTGATGCTCCGATGGATCTGCTCATAACCCGAAAGATCGGCTATCCCGGCAGCCGGGAATGCGCCGTCTGCGCAATATCCGAGGATGGGGAGATGATATGCGACAGCTTGGGCGCTTCCCGCCTGGATCCCGCATGGCTCGGTGTGCGGGCAGAAGAGGAGATGGAAGAGGCGAACAGGCGGCGAAGAGCCTATCTTGAAGGCAGACCGCCCCTGAATGCGGGAGGGAAGGTGGCCATAGTGGTTGACGACGGCATGGCCACCGGGCTTACCGTCCTCCTGGCCATTATGGTGCTGAAAAAGCAACATCCTAAGAGTATAGTGGTTGCCGTTCCCGTCTCTTCGATGGAGGCAGCAGAGAAGATCAGAAGAGAAGCCGATGAGCTTGTCGCCCTGGATGTGCCCCCTGATTTCTGTTCAGTATCTGAGCATTACGAGGAGTTTGCACAGCTTGAGGATGAGGATGTCATCCGTCTCCTCAGGGCGGCGGAAAAGAGGGAATAGTATCGTCTCCCGATCAAAACGGTCTGCTCCGACTGCAACCGCAGTCAGTGGCACTTAGCTCTTATCTTTTACATGAAGATCGGGAAGGACAAATGGGGTATAAACCAGACCGAGGGGATTGTATTCTTTGAGCAGCTTCAACCTGGCCATCCTTATGGCATCTCCGATCGAGCTTTTGTCTTTGAGAAAATGCCCCAGACACGCCTCGGCGAAGCTACATGCCAGCGGTTCGAAGATGGTGGTCTCTGTCCCAATGACCCCTGCGCTGCCCGAGCGGACGAAGTCGGCAACCAGATTAATTGCCATTTCCGGGTCCAGGGCAGTAGTGTGGCAACCATTGATAAAAACCAGTGGTTTGGGTTCTATCCATTCGATGTTGAAAGCATTCAGATTCGATCCATCTATGAAATCGTTGCCCGTTCCATCTCCGACCTGAAGGTAGGGAATATTGTTAGTGGAAATCCCGCCATGACAGTAGAAATAGATCAGATGCGATTTCGGGCTCTTTAGGTTATTGATGATCTCCAGCCGCTTATCTGAATAATGCCAGGATATATCGGTCCTGATTTCTCGCAACGCCCTCATATGCCCATCGAGGCGATCGAGGTTTGTGGCTACACATACCACCATATGCGGACCATCATCCATGACGATCTCCGAGGCTGATTCGTCGGGCACAGAGGTGGGAAATCCCAGGATATGCCTGAAGCCCCAAAATCCACTTGGACAGACGTAGCCATCTGGGTTGCCCATTTCGTCTCGCTTGGAGTGGGGGCATAATCCATTAAAGCATGGTGCTTTGTCCAAAGGCGAATTGCTCTGAAGTGCGGCGGAGAAAGCCTCGCAGAGCTTGTNNCGCAGAGCTTGTAGCTACCTGCTTTGGTATCAAGAGGATAATCATAGATCAAAGCTGCCGGGAGAATCTGGGTGGGCGAGTCCCTTATGGCGATCTGCACCATGCCAGGATTGAGCATCAACCTCGCCAGCTCATTGGTCTTGCTGTGGGTTTTGATGAACTTTCCAATTATGGCATCATAAAGCAAATACCCTCTTCTGGCCAGAGATATCAGATCCTCTTCAAGCCTCTTGAGACTTAAATTCTCATCAGAAAAGCGATCTAGATAGCGATAGGTCTGCCCTTCACCCTCCTTCCAGGGCTTTTCTTCCCCCCATGAGGCTTTCCACAGGGCTTTTCTGGCATTCTCTGTCAGATTCTTCAGTTCGGTCGCCGGTATCACAGCGCTATTCTTGAAAATGGGCTCCTGCTCCTTGGCACCAAAGAAGCTGAGGGTATGGGTGCCATCGCCATTGCTGTTCAGGAGAATGCTGAGGCGGTGAGGAGCAAAGCCCCTGAGATGATTTGCCCATAGGGTGTGGCTCAGGGTGTAATCAACCTCCGAGCTCAGGGCTCCCTCTTTTTGCAGGCCATGATTTGCTACGATAGCTCTTATCAGCCTGGATTGGATGAGGATCTGCTCGTAATAAATATTGCAGCGCAACCGGAATGTGCCCTCTTGTGCCGGTGACTTGACCGGGAAGAGCAGGCGTCGGTTAAGGATATCTACATCTGATACTGCCCGCATTGATGGATCCGGCTGGTGCAACACACGGGCAGTTCCATCATCTTGAAGCTCCAGCTCCCCTACATCCGCCCCTTCAGTGATCTCGATCTCACCATCGAAGGGAAAGATGGCTACCACCAGCCTGGCTTTCGGTGGCACATAATCAGGAATCGTTGCAGGCGCTGTTTCGATAGATTTCAGAGTTGGCCGGCCAATATCAAGCCAAAAGCAATAGGTCTGACCAGGCTTTAAGGGAGTCTGAGGATCTAGGGGATTGTCAGCATGCTGCGAGGGTGCAAAGCCGGTGTTGACTGTACGGATCTGAAGGCGAGTCAGAGCTACTCTGAATAGATTCCTTCTCTCCTCTTCACCCATGGAAGCTATCTGTTCTGGCAGAGACATCCCAATTCCATCGTCCTTAGATGCTACTGATTCGAATACATCTGCCTCATCCTTTCTCGTCTTTGGAGGAGGATGCCCTTTTTGTTCCGCTTTGGGAGAATAATGTGTCCATCCCCCTCCCTTAAAATCGTCGACACTATTTGAGACCCCCTTGAGCATCAAATCCCATTTTTCCAGATCTTTAGACGATATCGATGGGCGCCCTTTCAGATCTGCCTCCCAATTTTCCTCTTGAACCAGCTCAGCCTGAACTAAAATGCGGTCCTGACTGGTTGTGAGCAGAAGGATCCTTTTCAGCACCTTGATTCTTTCCGGTTGCGAAGTAATCTCGTGCTCAGCTTCATGGGCAGCATCCACCAAGGCCTTTTTCCTGGCATCAGAAAGGTGGGCGGATTCAGCCAGCGCCAGGAGTATAAGAGCGCGCTGGTAAGGATCTGAAACTGCATAGGCAATCGATATCGCTCTTGAAAGAAGTGGCTCAGTCAGATAAGGCGCGAGGTGAATAAGCAGATCTGGATTGAGCCCCTTCTCGCTAAAGATTGCTTCTTTGAGATCCCTTATGGATTGTTCGATCATTCCATCTCACACATCCCTTTTTCCCAGGAGCAATTATGAGCGCCCATCCAGCGTCTTCATCAATCCGGGGGAACTTTGCCTCCGCTGCCATCTCCCGCGTTCATTGGCGTCACCGTCACTGCAGTGCCCGGTGGGATCACATAGTCGCTGGAGGGCTTTCTGCGTCGTCCGTCTAAGAACCAGTCAATATTGAAGTTATCAGATCTCGATACCATTACAATCAGGGAGAGGAAGTAGGAGAAAAAGCCAATGGCAAGCCCTATGCCATATGCTCCGAAGAGGCCGCCCTCTCGATCGAATAGAGCGAGGACTGCGCTCCCGCCTATGACGCCAATCAATGCTGCCAGGTCGCTCAGCTGGACATCGCCTTTTCTATACCGATTTATTAGATAAACATACCATCCGATTATGGTGCCAAATAGCAGCGCGCCTATCAACTGAATCATCTGAATTACCGATTCATCTAACATGATATTGCCTCCTTTCCCACTCTGAGTCAGGCAGACTAAAACGATCGATCAGCTCTCGTCTCCAGGCAAGATGAAGATATAAAGTCAATCCTCCAGCACAAAAGAAAAGCACAGGAGCCCACATGCCAGAGAGATAAAATGCCCAAAGAGCAAACATCAGAGTCGCTGCTCCTGCTGCTATACCATCAAAGAGCGGACGAGTGATCTTGCCGCTTAGACTGCCAATCCACCAGCCCCAGATCAGGCCTATCCCCATGTATCCAAGCAAGGAAATCAACATAAAGCCCCTATATCCCTTATTTTGTATAACAGATAAGCCGACCTGTTCAGGTATCAATCAATTATTGATAATCTGAGTATAAATAACTAACTTAATTGGAGTCTATTATCTATTATCGATATCGAAGATTGATATCGAAGCTTATCGAATTTAAGGGGCGGATCATGAATATCCGCGGGTTCTGGTTGCGCCTTGGATTAGGAAAGCTATTAACATCTATAACGCCAATTAGGTAAGTGAGAGATATGCAGCAAGATACGCAGCAAGAATTGAGGCAATTGCCAAACCTGGAGGGAATCGATCCGGAGACTGCAAGGCGGCTGCAGTCATGCCTGGATTGTGAGTTCGCCTGCACACCCGTTCGATATTTCCGGACCAGAAAGGCGACATTCCTCGCTAGTTCAATTGAGCCCTTGTCCATAAGAATCTCGGGATTTGGCGAGCCCTTCCAGTCCAGACAGCTGACCTGCTGCAACATCGACAACCCAGAAGACCTGGAAGTGAGCATGGATTCCTGCGAGATGCTCTTTTTTTCGGCAAGAGATCCGGGCGTCCTCTATCTGAAGGAGGGGATGTGCTCTGTCAGCGGGCCGAAGCGCTCGGATCTGGCCCGAGAGATTGATCGCCCGGCCAGGCTTCTGGATGAGCTGCCAAGAAGGGATCCTGATGTGGTGAGGATGGACGAGAGGACATTCCGCCAGACGGGGACGATCTCTATCCAGAGTCCTTTCACTCTGGTGATCCTGGATGGTCAGCCCGGAGCGGCCAAGCTATGAACGAAATCAGGGAGATTTCCAGCCTCTTGGACCGAGAGCTAGAGGCGATAAAGCACTCTTTCTCCAATGATCTAGCTTCTGAGAAGATAGGCGGGAAGGCTTCTTCCAGGGTGGTGAAGCTTCTGAATCCAAAGGTCATCACCTCTGAGAATAAGATAGAGGTTATGGGGCCGGCGTTCCTGATAAGCCTGGCCGAACTGAAGAAGGCAATTAAAAACCGCTACAAGACGCCGGGGCGGAATATATTCCCGGAGGTGGCCGACGACTTCGTATTCAAGAACGGCATGGATGCCATAAACAGGCTGAGCAACTTCGACACCAGCCAGGCGGCAAGCGATCTGGTCAATCTGTCAAGGCTTGTGAAAGTGCCTTCTGACTCGGAAAAGGTCGCTCTCATCAGAAGGATAAAGCCGCTGGAGCTGGTGGACGAGTACATAATCGATGGCAAGCATACCAGCGGAAGCTTCCTGGGGAGCTTTGATCTTCCCCTGGTGGTTATGACCGACGATGGTGCCCAGTTTGATTTTGAGAATCCCTCAGATGTGATGGGCACAGATAAGCGGCTGGAAGAGTCGATGTCCATCAACATGAAGAGCATAATGCTCATAGCCGAGCGGGTGGACGACAACACCATTCAGACCACCAGCGGGCTGAAGCATGTATTTTTGGGAAACACAATGGCAGTTATATCCCTGATCTGTCTTTTAATAGGCGCCTTCTCGCTAATTGAGCGCAGGCTGTTCTTTTTCATTATACTGTTCATCTGTGGGGTGGCTCTGGCGGTGGCCAGATATCTGCCCACCAGCTGGAACAGAGAGTTCTTTGGCGTCTCGGAGATGAAGGTGGTGGGCAATGGCTACACGGTCTTCAAGTTCTATGGAGATATGGCATAGGGGAGAAAGAGGGACTAATCTTTAAATGAGGTAGAGTAGATGAGCGGAATAGATAGCGATATATTGCGGGAAAAAATAAAAGAGAGGATGCCTAAGCCGCCGCATTTCTCTCTTGGAGCTACAGCTTTCATTGCCACTGCGATCATCTTATTGCTGCTGCTGGTTTTAGTGGGAGGATCATTCATAGCCATAATCCCTGCCGGGCATGTGGGGGTGCAGGACCGGTTTGGGGTGGTCTCCGATACTGTGCTGAGTCCGGGATTCAACCTCAAAGACCCGCTCACCAGCGTCCACCAGATGAACACCCAGACCCAGCAGATAGAATACAAGCAGGTAACCGGGACGTTGACCCGTGAGGGCCTGGAGATAAATCTGGATAGCAGCGTCCTGTGGCACCTTGATCCGGCCAAGGCTCCGGACATCTTCAGATCGGTAAGAGGAGACTATGTGGACACCAAGTTGACTCCTTCCTTCATGGGCCTGCTTCGAGCGGAGATCAAGAAGTACACTGCCGAGGACATTTACACCAATAAGTCGACTGAGATCCAGGCGGATGTAGAAAAGCAGCTCAAGATGGAGCTGGATAGAACCGGCATCATCATCGAGAGAGTTTGGCTGAGGGGGATCTTCCTGCCGACTGAGCTCCAGGTGGCCATCACCACCAAGCAGCAAAAGCAGCAGCAGGCCCAGCAGATGCAGTTTACCATCCAGCAGTCGGAGAAGGAGGCGGAGAGGCTGGTGATCGAGGCCAAGGGCATAGCCGAGGCGAACCGGATCAAGGGTGAATCGGTAACGCCAACCCTGGTGTCCTGGGAGTTCGTTCAGGCGATCAAGAACAATCCCAATGTGCTCTACGTGCCCATCGGCTCNNGAGAGGTGCTCTTCAACCTCCCCGCCCTTGGGCTGAAGAGCTGAGGGTGATTAAGGTTAATAATGTTCCCCGAACACATAGAGCGGCCCGAAAGCTTCATGGCCCCTGGCAGACAGATATGGAGACCGATTATGGTAACCGTGCTATGTAATGATGCTGAGATCGAGGTCCCGGATGGCGAGGTCTGCCAGATCTGCGGCTGCGAGCTGGAGGAGTTCGACGAGGTCACGGGCACGGGGATTCATGGGTACTATCACTGGATCTGCGTGAATCACGTGGATGCCTGAGAGGCTTGCTTTATGTGGTGATTGCCTCCCCGCCCCCTTTGGGCCCAGGCCGGGAGGTATGCTGATGGCAAGATTCATAAACCAGCAGGTGATTGCATTATCCTCGATCTGCTGGAAGTCGATCGAATAGATGCAGGTCGTATGCGGGGATAACCAAGCCAGGCCAACGGTGATAGACTCAAGATCTATTCTCGCAGGAGTTCAAGGGTTCGAATCCCTTTCCCCGCATATTTTATTATAAAAACAGGTCATTTCAGGATAAGGACTATAATTAGCATAAAACTTATAATTTGGTATGCAAACATTTTGCAGGAATAAAGATTAAATAGACGAAATTCGGATTGTTTATTTTATATTGCTAGGACTGAACTTTGCAGATTCTAGCCCTATCCACAAAAACCTGCATGTCTTCAGCCCCCGGTTTGAACAGATGTGATACTCGAATATGACTAAGAATTGAATGAGAGGTTTAAATCGTGATAAATCGAGCCGTTATCTGGACTCTGATAGCCTTCATCTCCTTCGCAGGCATAGCCTTAGGTGGATATGATCTATCCGGAAGCGAAAAAGCAGAGAGCCTTAGCACTTCCAGCTCCGCCTTGCAGGGAATTGAGGCTGGCGCCGGCGCTCTTGCCGGTGCAGAGATACCACAAATGACTGCCACCGCAGCAGGAACTGAGCAAGCCTTCTCTACCACACAGACACCGACAAACACTGAGCTGTTGACGCTCCTGCCCTTTGATGCCGAAGCCAGCCAATCCACGCACGTCTTCTTCAAAGGGAGCTATTTGGGATGGAACGGATTTGAAGTTCAATATCCCCGCGCCTCTCCCGGCCTATGGATTGAAAGATCGGTGAGCTGGTCTTGGTACGCCACTATGCCTCTGGGCAGCTGGGCACGGGAGCTTCTCTATGTGCCGACAGCTTCTCCGATCTCCATATTTGAGATTTATCCCAGCGGATATGTAATGAAGCACGACCTGGGATCAGTCCCGCCGGGATACTACTATATCTGGTATTATGCGGACACTCCGGGCAGGCATCTAAGCTTATTCGCATTAAGCAACAGTGTTAGCAATGCTGTGACCATCGACGTGTATGGCATTTACCATCAGAAGGTAACCCCCACCGACCCTAAGAAGGAATGCGAGAAGAACTCCTACTGCCATTGGGTGAATGGCCAGTGCCTTTGCACTATGCCAGATCCTGTTGATCCGGAAAAGGAGAAGTGCGAGCAGAAATCCTACTGTGATTGGGTGAACGGCCAGTGTCTCTGCACTATGCCAGATCCTGTTGATCCGGAAAAGGAGAAGTGTGAGCAGAAATCCTACTGTGATTGGGTGAACGGCCAGTGCCTTTGCACTATGCCGGATCCCGTTGATCCGGAAAAGGAGAAGTGCGAGCAGAAACCCTACTGCGATTGGGTGAACGGCCAGTGTCTCTGCCGCGGCTTAAACCCCATACCTGAACCCTCTCCCGAACCCGATGAGGCTACGATCTGTCAGCAGAACCCCTATTGCAATTGGGTAAATGGTCAGTGCTTTTGCACAGGATTAAGAGACTCTAGCAGCGGTGGTTTATTAGGGAATTCTGCGGAGGCTCAGACTCAGATTTAGACAATCCTTATATCTTTTTTTTGCCACTGCATATTATTCCATGTAAAGGAGGCATTGACAGAAACTATAAATCTTCCGGCGTACTTCATTAGTCTTGGCCGCCCAGGATGTATTCCCGGGTTTTTGATTTCGGTAGGACCCAGTCCCGATCGCGGGCTTAAATAGGAGGCATGTGGGGAATGCTGAGAGAACTGGATGATAAGAGAGGCGAACTCGGACAGAAGTCCCTTGGCCTCAAGGATGGACCGAGGGAGCAAAACGCTGAGGCTAGCAAGTGGGCCGCCAGGCGAAATGAGCTCAACCAGGCCACTGAACAGCTGATCGATACGGCACAGGATTTCAAGAAGCTGCGGGACGAATGCAATAAGAATGTGGCACAGTCCAAAAGGAAGCGGGATGAGTGCAATGAGTTGGTCAGCCAGCTCTATCAAAAGATCGACTCAATCCGAAAACAGCACAGCAACCACCGCGCCGGTGAGCGGTCCATAACCGACCTGCGCCGGGAGATAGATTATCTGGAGTTCCGGCAACAGACTGAGGTCTTAAGCCCGGACAAAGAGAAGCAACTGGTCAACAAAATTGCTGCCCTGCAGGCGGAGTTCAATGGAAGAAAAGAGGAGCTTGAGAAGACAGAGGAGATGAAAAAGCTGCTGGATGAAGCGCAATCCTTGAGAGACCAGGCATCCAGCTACCACGATAAAGTGATCAACTTCGCTGAAATGGCCCAGGAATGCCACGATCAGATGATCAGCAACTTCAAAGAGGCCGATCAGACTCGGGCCGAAGCCGATGCCGCTCAAAGGGAGTTCTTGAAGGCTCTGCAATGAAGAGTCCTCACAAATGTCCTATTCAAAGGATCTCTGAGCTGGAGAGCATTGTAGGCAGGCTAAGTCCTGTGCAGAAGATGCTTTTAGGGACCGATGGGTCCGTGACCAGCCTTCTGGAGATTCTCACCGGAAGTCCCATCGAGATCGAAACGTTAGCACAAGAGATCATCCCTGCAGACCAAGCGGTGGCAAAAGAGCTGAACCTGAATCCCGGAGAAGATGTCAACTATCGGGTGGTGAAGCTGAAGAAGGCAGGGACAGGCGAAACTCTCATTTATGCTGTATCTCACACGCCTCTAAAAAGGCTGGAGGATAGCTTTCGGGACGACCTAACCCGAGCAGATATTCCAATTGGAGTCATCCTGAAAAAGCACAAAATCGAGTCCAGACGAGAAATTAACAGTGCAGGATTCCTGCAGGCCGACAGGAAGCTGGGCCAGATCTTCAACATCTTTCCAAAGGAGCTAGTGCTCCAGCGCAATTATAAAATCATCCGGCAAGGAGAACCGCTGATAGCTATTGAGGAGACGTTCCCCTACAACAGTTTTCAGGATGCCAATAGAGTGGTGATAGAGACTCCAGCCAGGATCCATTTGACTCTGACCGATCTGACTGGCACATCCGGCCGCGTGGATGGTGGAGCAGGAATCACACTGGACGAGCCAGGGATCCTGCTTGAAGCGGAGAGAAGCAATGAACTCCTGGTCACGGGAGAAAATGCCGACCGGGCTAAGGCTGCCGCCCAGGCAGTAATGGAACGCTTTGGCCTGGGAGGAGCGCGGCTGACCTTGAGAGAGAATTATAAAATGCATGTGGGCCTGGGCAGGGGAACGCAGCTTGGCATTGCAGCAGGAAAAGCGATCTGCGAGCTTTATCATAAGGAGGTTGGCGTGCGGGAGATCGCCAGGACCATCAACCGCGGCGGAACAAGCGGGATCGGGACAGCGGCCTTCGATATGGGCGGCTTTATAATCGATGGAGGGCACACCTTTGGACCGGGCAGAGAGAAGACGGATTTCAGGCCTTCGTCTGTCTCATCAGGCATTCGCCCGGCGAGAGCGACAGCTCGCCACGATTTTCCCCAGGACTGGAATATACTGCTCGCAATACCCGAGGTTCCCAGGGGCGCTCATGGCCAGCAGGAGGCGGATATCTTCAAAAAGTACTGCCCATTGCCTCCAGCCGAAGTTCATGAGCTCTGCTACCAGATCCTTGTGAGGATACTGCCTTCTGTGGTGGAAGAGGATCTGGATGAGTTTGGAGCGGCGATAAACCGGATTCAAGAGATCGGATTCAAGAGGATCGAGATAATGCTCCAGCATCCCCTGGTGCGCAGCCTGATGGAAGAGATGAGAGCAGCGGGATCTGCTTGCGCCGGCCTCAGCTCCTTTGGGCCGACGGTTTATGCCATCACCGATACCCAGACAAGAGACATCGAGTCCGCAGCTCATGATGTAATGAGATCTGTGGGAGGAGAGGTCATGATCACAAGAGCCCGAAATGAAGGGGCTCGGATCAGGGCGCTCCAATGATTCTATTCACGACTGATCTCCGCCTGAGCCCATCCGGCTCAGATGGTTCCGTCTATGATATCTATCTGCCATTCTTGGGCCCTCTAAAAAAATCTGACTAAACAAAAAAAATAAATCCTTCTGCGTGCTAATAACGAACAATGGATTCAGATCAGGCCGCAATTTTTATTATCATATCCATTGCTTTTGCCTTTTTCATCTGGGGGCGATGGCGCTACGACCTGGTTGCCATGATGGCACTGCTCACATCGGTCATTGCAGGCGTCGTGCCCTGGAGCCAGGCGTTTTCCGGTTTTGCTCATCCTGCCGTTATTACCGTAGCGGCTGTGCTTATAATCAGCCGTTGTTTTCTGGAATCCGACTTAATTGAATTCATCTTCCGGCATATCTCGAAGTCGAACCGCTCAGTCAATAGTCAGGCTCTCTCCCTGACCGGTCTGGTGGCCCTCCTCTCAGGATTCATGAACAACGTGGGTGCCCTGGCCCTTCTTATGCCTTTAAGCATCCGCATCTCTCGCTCCGGCGGCAGCTCGCCATCCCTCTACCTTATGACCCTGGCCTTCGGCTCGCTTCTGGGCGGCCTGATCACCCTCATTGGAACTCCTCCTAACATCATCATCTCCACTTTCAGGGCAGATAATCTTGGACAGCCATTCACTATGTTCGATTTTACGCCCGTCGGCCTGGGAGTAGCATTCGTCGGCCTGGTCTTCATTTCATTGATAGGATGGAGGCTAACCCCCATACGCCAGGGGCAGGCCTCCGGGGAAGAGGAATTTGAGGTTGAAAACTACTATACCGAGGTGAGAATCCCCCAGACTTCGATGACATCGGGCAAGAGCATCCATGAGCTTTTGTCTGCAGCAGGATCTGATATCCAGCTCCTGGGACTATGGAGAGAACAGCAATGCTTGCCGGATTTGAATGGTAGTGAGGCTCTCTTGCCGGATGACATTCTGATCATCAAGACCAACGTCGATGCCCTGGACAAATTGCTCAAATCCGCCAATCTTGAGCTGGTGGGCTCAAAGGAGGCAGGAGCGATTCAGTCAGAGAGGATCGGCTTGATGGAGGTAGTGGTGATGAACAGCTCCCTTCTGGCAGGAAAATCCGCAAACAGCATCTGCATGCGTCGGCACTATGGTGTCAATCTGATCGCTGTGGCCGGCCACGACTCCAAAAGCCTGAAGCGCCTGAGCCAGATCATTTTTCATCCAGGGGATGTTCTGCTCCTGCAGGGCTCAGCGGATTCCCTGCCTGGAATTGTGGAACTGTTGGGTTGCCTGCCGCTGGCAGAGCGCAGCCTAAAGCTGGGCCAGGCAAAAAATATGATTCTGCCTTTGGTCATCTTTGCTCTTGCCATCATCGGCTCAGCTTTGGGCCTGCTTCCCGTGGAGGTTGCTTTTGTCGGCGCGGCAACGGTCATGGTCCTGATTGGAATCCTGACTTTGCAGGAGGCTTATGAGAGCATAGACTGGTCGATCATCATTCTCCTGGGAGCAATGATTCCCGTCAGCCAGGCTCTGGAGAGCAGCGGAGGAGCGGAGCTGCTTGCCGGGAACCTGCTGCAGGTCTTTGGCCAGTTTCCCGCAGCGGTCATTTTGACTGTCCTGCTGGTCTGGACAATGGTCCTCACAAATGTGGTGAACAATGCAGCGGCAGCCGTCCTCATGGCTCCAATCGCCTATGACACGGCCCTGGTCATCGGTGCGTCTCCCGATCCTTTTTTGATGACGATAGCCATTGGCGCTTCATGCGCTTTCCTGACCCCGATAGGCCACCAGTCCAACACTCTAGTGATGGGGCCAGGGGGCTATAAGTTCGGCGACTACTGGCATATGGGCCTGCCGCTATCTATTATCGTCACCGCGGTGGCAATTCCCTTGATATTATGGTTCTGGCCGTTGTTCTAATAAGAACGGTATCCAGTATCCGGCGCAGTCTAAGAACAGGTCGACAGGAACTTCTGGCTCAAGACAGAGATTTATTAGCTAGAAAATATCTGACCTGTATTCGGAGTATCCTGAAGCAATTAAAAATTTATTTAGTATTTGATTATGCGATCGAAAATATCTTATATTCAAACGGTTTGAATAATGTGTCTCCGGATAGGTGCCTGTTTATGAACTGCAGAATTGCCAGCAACGAGGTATTAAGCTTGATATCCGATATCCAGGATAGGCTTAATGACCTTAAAAAATGGGATTTTAGCGATAAAAGCAATTCAGAAGAGATTCTGTACGATCCCTTGAGACAGGCAAAGGCGGTCTTTGATTCACTGCTTGCCAATGATTCAGCAAATGCCCAGAATAATGAATCCCCCCTGGGATTGCAGCCCCATCTAAAAGATGAAAAGCCCAAATCCTTTCAATCTGCAGAACAGGACCCTGAAGAGAATACCATGGCTCCTGCCAGCGACAATCGTCCCTTGCCATTTATGCTCGTGCACATCAGCTCGGATCAGCGCTACCTTTTCGTCAACCAATCCTACGCCAACTGGTTGGGCCTTGATAGCTCAGAGATGGTGGGCCGGCATATCTCCGATATCCTGCCCGAGGAGATATACCAGACATATCTTCCTCTCATCCAGCGGGTCCTCTCAGGTGAGGAGGTGATCTCCTGCATAACCTTCCCCTCAGGAGATCGTCTGAAGTATCAGGACATAACCCTGATACCCCAGCTTGACGAATCCGGCTCTACCATAGCATATTTTGCCGTTATCAAGGATATAACCGATCATAAGCTTAACGACGATGAGCTTCGCAGATCGAAGATGGAGCTGGAGGAAAGAGTCGCCTGGAGGACGAAGGAGCTCGAGCTAGCAAACTCAGCTCTCGAGAGATCAAGAGACTATCTGGATATGATAATCAACTCCATCAGCGATCCGATATTTGTCATAAACAGAGAACATCGTCTGGTGCTCGTCAATGCCGCTTTTTGCAGGCTCATGAGCCTCCCTAAAGAGGATCTCTTAGGCGAGGAGGTGCACGATTTCTGCTTCTCCAGGGAGATGGCAGACGACCACTGGCAGAGAAACGAAGAGGTCTTTAACAGCCGCAGGGAGACTGTAGTTGAGGAAATCCATTCCTATTCTCCAGGTGCTCCAGCCACTGTTCTCATCAAGAGGATACCCATCATTGATTCCGATGGAAAATGGCTTATTGTGGGCATAATAAGAGATATCACCGATATAAAGAAGGCCCAAGAGAGGATACGCTTCCAAGCCGATCTTTTAGAGCAGGTCCATAACACTGTGATCGCAACAGACCTGGAAGGGAATATAATCTACTGGAATAAGTCTGCAGAGACCCTCCTGGGCTGGAAGTCGGAGGAGGCTATGGGCAAGAATATCGCTGAGACCGTAGTGCCGGAATGGGGACTTGACAAGATGAACAGGGTGATCTCAGACCTTATCAAAGACAGAGGCAACTGGGATGGAGAGTTCTACTTCAAGAAGAAGGATGGCAGCACTGTGCCCTTCCATCAGTGCTTTAGCAGCATAAGAGATGGCCGGGGAGAGCTCATCGGTCTGGTGGGGGTGGCTGTGGATTTGACCGAAAGAAAGCATATAGAGGAGGCACTGAAAAAAGCAAAGAGGGAGGCAGAAGAGGCAGCCAGAGTCAAATCGGATTTCTTAGCCAACATGTCCCATGAGATCAGAACCCCCATGAACGCCATAATAGGAATGACCAGCCTCCTTTTGGAGGAGCCGCTGACGCCAGAACAAAGAGACTGCATCGAGGTAATTGAGACCAACGGCGACGCCCTCTTAACAGTGATCAATGATATCCTCGACTTCTCCAAGATGGAAAACAATAAGACCGTTCTGGAGGAGTGTCAGTTCGCTATTGCTCAGTGTGTTGAAGATTCCCTGGATCTGGTGGGGATCAATGCCGCTAATAAAGGCCTAAACCTGGCTTATTCAATCGACAAAAGCGTTCCTGAAATGATCGTAGGCGACCCTTCCAAGCTCAAACAGGTGCTGGGAAACCTGCTCTCCAATGCAGTCAAGTTCACGGATAAGGGCGAGGTCGTGGTCACAGTCTCAGCTCAGGAGGTCGATGGCGATAATGTGATTCAATTCGAGGTTCGGGACACGGGGATAGGCATTCCACAGAATCGCATGAAGCTTCTATTCCTTCCTTTCAGCCAGATGGAGCCGTCGACCTCCAGGCTGTACGGAGGGACGGGCCTGGGACTGGCGATATCCAAGAGGCTGGTGGAGATGATGAAGGGAAGAATCTGGGCGGAGTCCAGTGAGGGTACAGGCTCCAGTTTCCATTTCACCATCAGAGCGCCTGCAGTGAAACTAAAGTTCGATTCGCCGGCAGCAACATCCCAGATGATAGGCAGAAGGGTTGTGATAATCGTGGATAACGAGACCACCCGGCGTATCCTGTGCAAACAGATCTGTGATTGGGGCATGATTCCGCTTACTACCTCATCTGCTTGGGAGGCAATCCAGTGCATTCAGCGGGGCGGTGTTGATATCGCTATACTGGACACGGATCTTTTGGACAATAGCGGCCTGGAACTGGCCGAGGAGATCCAAAGATGCATGAGGACCATGCCTCTGCTCCTGCTTACCACCCGGGGAAAGCAGGTGCCTGACGGTTATTCTCATCTGACCAAACCACTCAAACCAACTCAGCTGCATAGAGCATTGTCTGACATCCTTCCCAACAGCTCTGAAAAAGAGATAAGAAAAGAACCTGTCAAAAAAGAAAAACCTCAGATCAGCCCTCTGAGAATACTCCTGGCCGAGGATGATATGCCAAGCCAGTGGGTGGCCCAGAAGATGCTGAAAAGACTGGGATATAGGGCGGATACAGCATGTAACGGATCAGAGGTCCTTTTGGCTTTGGAGCAGCACGATTTCGATGTAGTACTTATGGACTGGAGGATGCCTGAGATGGACGGTCTGGAGGCTACGCGCATCATCCGCCAGCGCTGGCCTAAGAGCCAACTGAAGATCATAGCTCTCACCGCCTATGCCCTGCCTGGTGACATGGAAAAATGCCTTGAAGCAGGAATGGACGGATATATCAGCAAACCACTTCGAAAAGAGGATCTGGCTCGGGAGCTGGAGAAATATCAGAGAGATTCGACGTCGGTGTGATGATAATGATTAATAGCAATCAGCTCATAAGTCAATTTTAAATGAATTGCTTTCCCAGGCCGAATATAGTTATAAGCAGATGCATAGAGTTTGATCACTGCCGCTATGACGGGAGCATGATAACGAGCGATTTTGTAGCAGCTCTCAAGCCTCATGCCCACTTCATCCCGGTATGCGCGGAAATGGAGATAGGCCTTGGAGTTCCCAGAAGCTCTATTCGGATTGTGTCTGTTAAGGGAGAGCTCAGGCTCATCCAACCGGCCACCGGTCTGGATGTGACCGATAGGATGGTATCGTTCTCCAGGAGCTTCCTTTGTTCGCTATCTGGAATTGATGGATTCATTCTGAAGTTCCGCTCGCCATCCTGCGGCATGAAGGATATCAAGGTTTACTCCAGCCCGGACGGTCCAAGCACTGCAACCAAAGCAGCTGGCTTTTTCGGAGGAGCTGTGGTCAAGAGTTTTCCAGATCTGGCCATTGAGGATGAGGGAAGGCTGAGAAACAACAATCTCAGAGAGCATTTTCTGACCAGGATCTTCACCTTGGCCGCCTACAGAGAGGTGGAAAGAGAGGTCAATATGGCAAAGCTCATTCGCTTTCATTCCACCAACAAGCTGTTGCTGGCAGCACACAGCCAGAAGGAGGCGAAGGTCCTGGGAAATATAGTGGCCAACCGGGAGGGAAAGGATATTTCAAAGCTCCTGGGAGAGTACCATGAGCATCTGGCAATGGCATTGATGAGGCCTCCCAGGTACACTTCCAAAGCCAATGTGCTCATGCACTCCCTGGGATACTTCTCCCATGAGCTATCCTCTGCCGAGAAAGCCTTCTTTCTGCAGAGCATTGAGAAGTACAAGCAGAAGAAGCTTCCGTTCAGCGCACCGCTCTCCATCCTGCAGAGCTGGATTGCCCGCTTCGATGAGGAGTATTTGAAGGAGCAGACCTTTTTCGAGCCCTTTCCAGAGAAACTGATAGAGCTCTGCCGGGACACTCAATGCGAATGGGCGGGAGCAGATCTATTTGAAGGGAGAAAAGCGGGCAGAGCTGATTAAATTGATCCAACTGGCTCTTCGCTGTATCGAGTGGGTAGCGGGATAATTAACACTGGTGGTTTACGGAATACGGAATAAAACCGCAGAGGCGCAGAGCGCACGGAGGACGAACGAACGGAGACGACTATTCGCTCAGAAATATGCTATTTTTTCAAGTGCTGGTAATAAGGCAAATTTTCACGTCTCTGCGAACTCTGCGGTTAATATTCGTAGCTGAATATTCAAACACATGGTAGTTACGGAAAAAAACCTCAGAGTCACAGAGCGCACAGAGGATCATGAAAAAATGTCGAATTCCTGTGAATAGCGCACGAACCCACACCAAATAGCGAGGAGCCATCCAACTTTATTAGCTCTCATTGCTATTCCCTTTCATCATTCCCATCCCATCATCATCCCATCTTCCGGAGATATCGCTCTTCCGAACGATCACCCTTCAGAGACGATCACCTTTCCAGAGCCGCTGACCATCTGGCTGACATTCCTGGGATTGCCCTTATAGTAAACGCTTCCGCTGCCGCTTATCAGGGCATTCAGCTCATCCATGGCGTTTACCTGAGCCATTCCAGAGCCGCTGATGGTTACATCAGACCGGTCTGTCATAAGATCATAGCCGTGCATCGTCCCCGAGCCGCTGATCATAATATCGCTGTCTTTTGTCACGCCCTTCAAGAGGGCATCGCCCGAGCCCGATATTGTCGCCCGAAGATCCTGGCAGAGGATGTTCAGTTCCATGCTTCCCGAGCCGCTCATGCCAAGGCTGAGAGCATCAGATTCTATAGGGGACCGGCTGATGATCCTCCCAGAGCCGCTGATGCTTATGCTCTCCAGCACTGGGGTGGAGGCGAAGATCTTGATGGGCTCATGGGGATTTATGCAGTCCGCCCTTTGATATATGGTGAGCTTTCCGCCAGAAACATCGGTTTTCATATATTGAATGATATTATCCTCTGCCTCAATTCTCAAATGCTTCTCCTCCTGGACGAGATAGACATCACCGATTCCCGCCAGGTCGATGCTGCTGAAGTCGTCAACCGTCCTGTTCTCAAAAGCATAACTTCCTGATCCCTGAATGCAGCCGGGCATAATGCAGCCGCTGATAAAAACCAAAAGGACTATGCTTATTGCGCTTATGAGGATGATCTGCTCGATCAATGGTTTCATCATTGCACCTGATCCAGACGAATATGCGTCTATTCTTTATTCAGAGCACTAAATAATACATTAGAGAAGCTGCTACTGGAAGGACGATGTTATCGTTGACCTTTAAGGGGAGCGATTCAATGATGCTGGACAGGAGCACAATGGCCAGGGTCCCTACAGTCGGCAGCACCATAAATGCACCCATAGCCCCTGCGGCAAAGCCAACAGTTCCCTCAAAGGTCTTGCTCTCATTCCAGGGCAGCTTATGTCTGCCATAGCTGCTTCCCATAAATGTGGCAAGGCCGTCGCCCATAGCCAGTATGATGATAACAGCGATCGCTGCCGCTGGATGGTCCCTCAAAAGGCCCAGGGCAAAGAGGACTCCAAGGGCATTGTAAAGCGCTCCCTCACCCAGAATCTCCCCTTCCCGGCCCACGTTTTCCACCCATTCCTTCATCCCTGGTACCTTAATCCCGGATGCGATCAGATGAATGAGCAGGATCTCTGTGCATGTCAATAAGAGGACAAAGATCGATGTCGTCCGGATGCCAAAAATCCAGATCAAAAGGCATGTAGCCAGGTTGGAAGCAATATGCAGAGCTTTTCTCGCCCGCTCATCATCTCTGTTTTTTGCCTTCCTCTCCCGGAAGACTATTGCCTCGGCAACGGCATATCCCAGGCCGGCGATGGCAACAACCAGCCCCAGGTCCAGCCACCACATCTCTTTCCCTGATACCTGGTAGCTGCCGAAGATAAGTCCCACGAAATACAATACGGGAAATATCAGATTTCCCAGGAGGGGAAACAGGATCGAGAACCAGCCACTGAGTATCTCAATCCGGGTGCTTCCCCCTACACCTATGAAGACCTCCATGGCAGTGGCTATCAACATTGCAGCGATGATGCTGACGAGGAGGAGCTTGAAGCGCTCGGTCGAGGTTGGATTGGAATGGGACAAGGGCTCTCCTGATCGATAGCAACCATGTAGCTGATCGATATCGGGCAATTGACCCGGAGGTATATAAAAGAATGGTGTGCTTCATTGCCGCCTGATAAGGGATTATTAAATCAGAGTGAATCAGGATAAATCAGTATCAAAGAGCTATGCCGGTTCAATTCGATCCCCGTTTAGGTCCGACAGTATTCCCCTTCCAGCCAGAATTCCCGTTGCCGCTGCGCTCACTATCCCCCTAGACAGGCCCGCGCCGTCTCCTGCCACATATAGCCCTTTCAGAGAGCTCTGGAAGCTGCCATCCACCTCGATCTTCCGGGCATAGAACTTGATCTCGGGAGCATATACTAGGGTGGAGTCGGCATTAACTCCGGGGATGATCTGGTTTAGGATCTCCAGGCCCTCGATGATGTCCATCACTATCCGGTGAGGCAGGGCCATGGAAATATCCCCCGGGGTCACATCCTTGAGGGTATTCTCCACAGTGTTCCGGGCTATTCTCTCCTCAGTTGACCTGCGGCCCCTGTGCAGATCACCGAGCCTCTGGATGACCGGCTTATGCCCTCCAATGGTTGTGACCAGCTTGGCTATGGACATGCCATAAGCAGTGGTGTTCTCCACCGGCCGGGTAAGCTCCAGCCGAACCAGGAAGGCGAAGTTGGTGTTCTCAGACTTCTCTACTATCATGGAGTGGCCATTGGTGGCGATGAAATCAGGGTACTCCTCTTTGACCACAAAACCACCCGGATTGGTGCAGAAGGTCCGGACGAAGTCGTCGTACCTGCGAGTGACTATGTGAAACTTAGGGTCCCTGTTTATCCGGGTGATGGGATCCATTATGATCGAGGGCACCTCTATCCTGACACCTACATCCAGGGGCCCGTACCTGGCCTTGATAGCGTACCTGTCCAGGAGAATGCTGATCCATTGTGCTCCTATCCTGCCTGGAGCCAGCAGGATCCGGGAGGCCTTCTCCTCTGTGCCATCGGCCAGCCGGATTCCTGTGCACCTCTCGCCCTCAACAATCAGATCCTCCGCCCGGCAGTTCAGCCGGAACACAACTCCCCTCCGCTCCAGATCCATCTTGAACGCGGCTATTATCTCGGGCGTTCTGTCGCTGCCCATATGGCGCTGATTTATGGGCACAAAACGGGCTCCGGCAGCAGCCGCCTTTCGCCTGAGCTGTTCTTTATCGTATTCTGATGATTCAATGACCATGTTTGGCGCACCATATCTGAGAAAAGCGGAGTCGACCTCATCGATCAGCCTCCAGGCCTCGCTTTTCGCCAGGCTCTCCAGGTCACCTCCAATTGTGGGATGGAGGTTGAGAAGGCCATCAGAGAATGCGCCTGCTCCTCCCACCCCGCACATTATCTGGCAGGGATAACAGTGAAAGCAGTGGCCTCTATCCTTCATGGGACAGTTGCGATCCCGGATGTCCTTTCCCTGATCTATCACCAGTACTTTAGCATCTGACCTGGAAAGCTCTAAAGCGGCGAACAGTCCCGCAGGGCCGGCACCAACGATGATCACATCGACCATACAAAAATGATATTAGTGTTATGGCTATTTATATCTGCGTCTGAGCGAATATTAGCGATCGCGCGATTAACCTTCGGATCATTGTAATAAGAAAAGAAATCGAGATATCGCTTGTCCTTCTTGCCCAGATCTTTTCCGCTTCTGATTTTGTCTACAATAAGGGCATTGAGGAGCCTGCCTCATACAAGGGTATATAAGGACCATCAGCACGAGCGAGAGCACATCCATGTCGCACGATCAGTTGGCACAACCCCCATCACGGTTATGGGAGATCGCCCAGCTGTCGTTTGCGCACCTCGTTAATGATATCTATGCTCCGGTGCTGATGGCACTTCAGCCGCTTCTCATCACCACCCTCGGGTACAGTTATGTCCAGGCCGCGCTCCTCCCGGTGATGCACAGCCTGATCTCCTCGCTGCTCCAGCCGGTCTTCGGTAGTCTCGCAGACAAGCGAGGGTTTCGGGTCAGTGTGGCAGTCTCCATCCTCCTCTCTGGCTGCGGGATAGCCGTTCTGGGCCTGCTATCGAACCACTACCTGGCCATGCTCGGCTGCGTCGCAATCGCCTCTGTTGGCGCTGCAACCTTCCATCCGGGTGCACTCTGCAAGGTAGCTTCGATTGCTGTCTTGAGTAACCGGGGCCGTCTCACCTCTTTCTTTATCGTGGGCGGAAACCTCGGTCATGCTCTCGGACCGATCCTTGCCGGCATAGTGATCACGGCTGGAGGCCTTTCTGCTATAACCTGGCTTTTGATACCTGCTGTGATCGGCGCACTTCTCCTCCTTATTCGTCCGATCCCAGACACCTGCCCGGTGGCGGCACGACAGGCAGAGTCCGACGGCGAGGAGAACTGGAAGCCGGTGATCCTTCTCTTCACCGGCTCTACGCTCCGCTCCTGGGTCACCGTCGGGACGATGACCTTCCTCCCCACCTACCTTGTCCTGAACGGGTACCCTCTGCTTGAGGCAACCTTCTTCATCAGCTCCATGCTCTTAGCTGGGGTTGTCGGGCAGCTTGCCGGAGGCTACTTCTCCGATCGGGTGGGCCGGAAACCGGTAGTTATCGCGACAACTCTGTGTTCCATCCCGGCTTTTGCCGCGATTCTTCTGACGAATGATGCGCTTCAGATTTTCGCGATACTCTGCTTCGGGTTTTTCCTCTGGGCCTCGTTCTCGGTGACGATTGCCATGGCTCATGAGCTTATGCCGAGCAAGATTGGCCTGATCTCGGGCCTCTTCATGGGTATCGCTATGGGCGCTGGCGGCCTTGGTGTCTCGGTATCGAGTGCCATTGCCGACCAGTTCGGGCTCACCGCCACCCTTTCCGTCTTCCCCTTTCTGATCCTCCTGGCAGCTTTGCTCTTTTCAGCCGTTGGATACCCGCGGAGGCTTTCATAAAAAATAGGGGGGATGGTCAACTNNGGATGGTCAACTTATCCATCCTCGAATCGGTTTCAGGTCTCTACTCCCAGCACCTTCAGGGGGTGCACGCCCGCGCCCTGGAGGGCCTGTAGCTCCTCCGTGCTTTCCAGGTGGAACTCCTTGATGGTGGAGACGAACTCTTCCGGAGAGTCGGCGGCGTCCATCAGGACAAAGTCCTCCTTCAGCCTGTAGGCCCAGCTTGGCCAGGTATCTATGTTGCTCATGTTTCCGGCCTTGTTGAAGTCGAACCCGAGGACCAGGCCGTCACCAGATTTGGACGAAGCGTCCCAACGGATGAATATGCCTGCGACTCTGGTGCCGTTATACTTCTCCGTCAGAGCGCTTGTCTCATCTTCGGTAAGGCATTTGACGAAGATGCCGCTCTTTCCAGGAGTGCAGTCCCAAGCGATCTGGAAGTAGTCATCTTTGCACCAGTTGGGACAGGCTATTACCTTGTAGCTCTGGTTGGCAGGGTCATCGATGGGGAGCTCTTTTTCCATGTACCTCGCGAGCAAGAAGCCGCTGGAGACTCCAGGGCAGAGGTGGTCGTGGAGCTGGACGGCCTTCATGAAGACATATGGGGTTTTCTCGTGGGTCCAGACATTGGCGATGGGCAGCATGTGGCTGAAGTTGCCCGGCTCCCAGGTCTCGACGTTGGCGAGGACGGTCTCTGCATCGATCTTATCCTTATCCTGGATCTCGAAGCCGGAGGCGTCAGCGTTCATCTTCATGTATACCGCCTCTCCGGTGTTCTTGTTGAAGAAGCCGAACCAGAGGGGCTTCCAGGGTGCGCTCAAGATGTTGACCAGGTTCTCCTTTCCAGGAGTGCAGCCGGAGACTTCCACCACGGCATCAAGGCACATATCGGTCGTCTGGCCGTCGATTACCGGATATCCGGCGTTGGTAAGGGCCAGGACGTTCACATCTCCCATCTCAAACCCCAGTTCGGTCATGGCATAGTTTGTTGCATTCGTGCCGAGCTGATACATGTCCACCCCTTCGGCCAGAGCCATACCAGGCACCAGGGCCAAAAGGAGCAGAACCGTTACTGCAAATTTCTCCATTTTCACTTTATCGCCTCATCTTCGGTACTGTGCTTGCAATCTGTGAATAGTCGCAGACGTGGAGATGTTAATCTGAATAGTTTATAACTTTTTTGGAAAAAATTCATACTTGATATGAATAAATATAAATTTTGCTTATAACAATTTTTCAGCGCCGAAATGGCAGAAGAGGGGGGCGTCCGGGGGCAAGCATTGCACCGAGAGCCACGCCCCCAATTGTAGCTCTGTGCAGAGGTGATCGTAAAAAGATTTAGGGAGATTTGAGGACATGATGCTCAGGGATGATGAGCGTATCCGCCCTTTTCTCCTGTTGCCGTGGGACGGACGAACTGCATTCCCTTGTTCGAGCCCATTATGCATAGAGGCATGGCCTTCTCAAAGTCCATTCCATTCTCAGGAGAGAAGAACCTGTCGTCAGCCTCCAGGTGCACCACCCGGCCAACGATTAGCACATACTTCTCTCGGGCTATCTCCTCTTCCACAGTGCATTCAGCCCAGGCCAGGCAGCCCTCGATTCCTGGTGGCTTGACCTTGACTGAGGGTCTGGCCACTAGACCCGCTTCCTTGAGTTCGTCGACCTCTGGGGGGAAGCTCTTAGCACAGGTCATGACTGCATCCTCCATCCCAGCTCTTGGCACATTGATCACAAACTCCCCCGTCTGGCGGATGTTTTCCAATGTGTCTCTTTTTAGCCAGGAGGCGATCAGCACCTCATCCAGTGGCCGGAGGACCGGGGTCACACAGGACCAGGGTGCCGCATTTCGCACTCCATCTTGAGAGATCGTAGATAAGAGCACTACCGGCAGAGGCATGATCTGCGACCTCTGATTCGGCTTCAGAATCATACCTTGATCACTCCGCCAGCAGCCGGTCCACGATCTCTTTCATCTCCGCCAGCTGGGGCACCTGGCTGCCCTTCAGACATGCCTGGAAGACATCGCGATCAAAAGGCACGCTGCCTATGACCTTCTTCCCGTCAACCAGGGACGAAAGCTCCGCAGCATCCTCATTCATCCGGTTGAGGATGAAGCAGACCGGCTTATTGATCTTCGCCCCCATCTCCGATATCTTCTCTGATAGCTGCACCGACTCGAAGCTGGGGTCTATGACCACCACTATCCGGTCGCTGCCCGCTTCCACCCCCCGGCCGAAGTGCTCGATTCCCGCATCCGTATCCACGATGACCTGCATTCCATCCGCTTTCAGTTTCTCGATGAACTCTCGGGCCAGGGCGCCCATGGGACAGGCACAGCCTTCGCCGTAGTCGTGGATCTTGCCGATGGCAACCAGCTTTATGCCATCCTCGCCCACAATCAGCTCCTGGGGTATATCATCTATCGAGAACTCCTGAAGAATGGAGAGCTTTTCTTTTCCCTCCGACCTCATAAATTTCATCAACCGCTCCCCCAGCCCCTTCTTGCCGCCCAGGGAGTCCATGAAGTCCCTGGGCTGGGGCAGGCCCAGCTGCTTGTAGAGGCCGAAATTGGACTCGTCGGTGTCCACCACCAGCACTTTCTCTCCTCTCGAAGCCATCTCCCGGGCGATAAGAGCGGAGACGGTGCTCTTTCCGCTTCCGCCTTTGCCGCAAATCACAAATTTCATCTCTATTCACATCCTTCAGCTGACAAATATCTGCTTATTCAGTGCCAGAGGAACGCCATTGGCAATTCCCTGCCGGGTGTAATACATTTCCACCCTGCCGTCGTGCGCCCAGTAGGTGTCAGCGTAATATAGGGGAAGAACCGGCAGCTCCTGTGCATGGATCACCTGAATACGATCGATCAGATCCTCCCGTTTCTGCTCGTCTATCTCAGCCACCTCTCCGTCCAGCAGCTCATTGAGCTCCGAGTTCTCTGTGTAGCGGGCGCTGTTGAAGGTGTATCCATCGCCGGTCATCCTCTTCAGGATCTCGGGATCTGCACCCATGCCGCCGTGGCTGTTTAGAGCCAGATCGAACTTCCATTCAGTAACCATGCTGTCAAGGGTCTTGGAATCCACTGTGCGAAGGCTTATCATGAAGCCTGCATCCTCAAGCTGCTGGCGTATCAGCTCTCCTGCCCGCTCATTGATTGAGGTTACCAGCATCTCCAGTTTGACCGGACTCCCATCCACAGAGAAGTAGCCGTCCACCTTGGAGTAGCCCAGCTCCTCCATCAGCTCCTCTGTCTTTGCCGGGTCGTAGTCGTATGGCTCTACATCGGAATTGTACCAGTGGTTATCCACAGCGAAAAGGCCGGGGCTGGCCAGGACTCCGTAGCCGCGAGCGGCATTGTCCACCAGGGCCTGGCGATCGATGGCATAGTAAAGTGCCTGCCTGAAACGGGAATCAGATAGAGGCTCCTTCTTGTGATTGACCATGATCTTGGTGATAGAGTCATGGGAGGAGAGCATCACGGTGAAGCCCTCGTCTTTCAGGTCCTCTGCCACCTCAGGAGGCACGTTTGCTGCGTTCACATCCCCTTTCTCCAAAGCGGCCGCAGACATCTCCAGGTTTACCTTGACGAACTTAAGCTGTTTCACTTTGGGGCTGCCGAGGTAGTAGTCGTCAAAGGCCTGATAGAGATAGCTTCCCTGGGACTGGTCATAGTCCACCAGCTGGAATGGGCCGGTGCCCACAAGAGCGGAATCCTCCCGAAACTCTGCGGGATCGTCTACGCCCTCATATATGTGCTCCGGGAGAATGGGAAGGCTTCCGGCAACCAGTTCCAGGAAAGGAGCATAAGGCTGGTTGAGGCTGATTCTGACTGTATAGTCGTCGACCGCCTCTGCCGTCTTTATGATGTCGGAGGAGACCCATATGTAGGGATGCTCTTTAATGTAATCGATGGTAAAGACCACATCGTCGGCGGCGAACCTCTCGCCATCATGCCAGAGGACATCCTCTCGCAGCTTGAATGTATAAGCATCATCTCCCTCCATCTCCCAGCTCTCGGCCAGAGCGGGGATGATGCCCTTTTCGTCCTTCCAGACCAATGTGTCGAAGATCAGGCTCATCCTCACATATCCTGGGCCGCGCGAGTAATGGCCGTAGGGCGATGGGTAGCCCCAGTCGCCGATATAGTCGGCAATGGTCAGCACCTGGCCATCACCGCCATCGTCTGCCTGGGCGGTGCAAAGCAATAATAGCAGCAATCCAGCTGCAACAAATCCAATCATTGGGAGGCATCTCATGGAGATGGAATCCCTGGTTGATGATCCGATAAGCATTTGAATTTCACCTTGGCAGTAGAATCTCGCAGGTTGTTTTAAGAACCTTTCCATTAGTAGTATGAATTAAAATCTATGAGTGAATAATAGTAACAATGTTATTCAGTTAGGCTCCTCGCTGTTGTTATGGGTGAACTTGCATCGGAAATTCTCTGTATCTTTTCGCCTATGTGGTGAACCGCTATGCTCTGACCCAACCACAGAGACACAGAGGAACAGAGGCCATATTCTCTGCCTGGACTCACCCACATAATTCAGCGAAGAGCCTTCAGTTATCTATGCCCAATCACATTACTCCTGCAATCTTGAGCAGATACATGCCGGCGTTCTGCATCTGAGATAGCATTGCCTGGTCGACCTTGAACTCCTTTATAGTGGAGACCAAGCTCTCCGGGCTGTCCGCATAGTCCATGGAATTCCAGCGAATGAATATGCCTGCAATCCCCAGCACTGCCTTCATCAGGGCAATCTTAGAA
>MTKX01029752.1_pt1 | contig 27024 bp, 21 predicted proteins | sample 1042771 | NCBI WGS metagenome assembly MTKX01 (sample SAMN06212183, study PRJNA360534) | anaerobic digester metagenome | biome: Wastewater treatment plant; material: sludge; isolation source: anaerobic digester fed with sludge from wastewater treatment plant | place: Denmark: WWTP Randers ...
CGGAACACGCTTATGTAGCGCATGCCCGTTTTTTCTATTCTACAGTTACGCTGGAAATCACAGCCGGAGCTGTGGAACGCCAAGATGGTCGAGTTTCTGGGCGTGCGGCCGCCGGACGACAGCCTGGGCGTGCTGCAGGACGTTCACTGGTCGTCGGGGCTCCTCGGCTACTTTCCCACCTATGCCCTGGGCAACCTGCTCTCCGCCCAGTTCTACCAGCAGGCAGTGTCGGAAGTGCCCGAGATCCCGGTCGAGATCGAGAGGGGCGAGTATGGCTCGCTGTTGGGCTGGATGCGGGACAAGATCCACACCCGGGGCGCCACGGACACGCCGGCCGAGCTGGTGCAGCGCATCACCGGCGGGCCCATGCGCACGGAGCCCTTCCTGCGGTACGTGAGGCAAAAGTACGGCGAGATCTACGGGGTTGCGGTCTAGCGTAGCAGCGAATCGTAGACGGCGCAGGTTTCGGCGGCGGCCAGGTCCCACGAAAAACGGGCCGCCTGCCTGAGGCCCCGGCGCCGCATGTCGGCCTGGAGGGCGCTGTCGCTCCACACGGTGCGGATGGCCTCGGCCATGGCGTCCAGGTCGTAGGGGTCAAAGTAGAGGGGCGCGTCGCCGCCGATCTCGGTCAGGCTGGACGTGTCGGAGGACAGCACCGGCGCGCCGCAGGCCATGGCCTCCAGCAGGGGCAGGCCAAAGCCCTCGTACACCGAGGGCAGGATGGCGACGGTGGCCGCGTTGTAGAGCAGGGGCAGGTCGCGCGCCGGCACGTAGCCCGGAAAATGCACCAGGTCGGCCATGCCCAGCTCGTCCAGCTTTCGAAAAAAGTCCTCGTACAACCAGCCCTTGCCGCCCACGGCCACCAGGGGAATGGCCAGCCCCTCGGCGCGGAGGCGGGCCAGCGCTTCGACGAGGCGCGTCAGGTTCTTGCGCGGCTCGATGGTGCCCACGTGGATGAGAAAGCGCTGGGGCAGGCCATAGTGGCTGCGGGCGTCCTGCACCAGGCGATCGGGCGCGAGGGTGAACTCGGGCGAGGCCGCCTCGTGGATGACCGTGATCTTGGCCGGATCGACCTTGTAGTGGGCCACGATGTCGCGCTTGCTCCATTCGGAGACGGTGATGATGGCCGAGGCGCGTCGGCAATAGAGGGGCATGGCGGCGTTCAGGTACCAGAAGTTGAGGCGCTTCTGGTGCTCGGGGAACAGCTTGAAGATCATGTCGTGCACGGTCAGGACCGTCGGAATGCCGCGCAGGGGCAGCAACAGGTGCTCCGTGGCGTGGAACAGTTCCGCCCCGGGCAGCATCCGGTCGAAAGAGACGCGGGACAGGTGAGCCATCCAGACGGCCATGCGCCACGGCTTGTAGCCGGCCCGCAGCGTGCGCGCCGGGACCCACTCCAGCCCCTCGGGCGGCCAGGTGTGCGGGCCGCGGTTGTAGAACAGGGCAAAGCGCTCCGGATCGCGACGAAGGAGGGCGCGGGCCAGGCTCTCCGAATAGCGCCCCAGCCCTGCCTTGCCGTGCACCGCCGACGAGACGTCGATATAGATCGCCATCGTGATCTCTGATACCCCCAGTGAGCCACCGCCATTCTACCATGCCTGGCGCCAGGCCGCAAGCTGCCGCGAGGGCACTGCCAGCCGGCTGGACGGCGCGCTCAAACTTGATCTCCCCCGCCGATTGGGCTATAATACCTCGAACCCAAAGGAGGGAGCATGAAGCTTTCCATCATCGTGCCAGTGTACAACGAGCGTGCTACCCTATCCGAGATCCTGCGCCAGGTGCGGGCCGTGGAGCTTCCCGGCATGGACAAAGAGATCCTGGTCGTGGATGACGGATCGACCGACGGGTCGCGCGAGATCGCGGCCCAGGAGGCCAATGGCAACGAAACACGGGCCTTTTTCCACGAGACAAACCGGGGCAAGGGCGCGGCGGTGCGAACCGGCATCGATGCGGCCACCGGCGACATCATCCTCATCCAGGACGCTGACCTCGAATACGATCCCCGCGACTATCCGGCACTCATCCGGCCCATCGTCGAAAAACGCGTGGTCGTGGTCTATGGCAGCCGCTTCCTGGGCCCGCGAAAGGCCATGCTGTTCTGGCACATGCTGGGCAACAAGCTGCTGACCCTCACGACCAATGTCCTCTACAACGCCATCCTGAGCGACATGGAGACGTGCTACAAGTGCTTCCGCGCCGACGTGGTCAAGAACATCCCCCTGCGCTCCCGGCGTTTCGAGTTCGAGCCCGAGATCACGGCCAAGATCCTCAAGCGCGGGCACCGCATCTTTGAGGTACCCATCTCTTATTACGGGCGCGAGTTCTACGAAGGCAAGAAGATCAGTTGGCGCGACGCACCCATCGCCTTCTGGACACTCCTGAAGTATCGGTTTGTGGAGTGACGTGTTCCGCCGTTCCCGCTCGCCGGTGCTCGTGGCCGCCGTCTTGATGGTGAGCATGGGCCTGCGACTGGCGCCCTGGGGCCAGAACCGATTCCTGGAGGACGAGGCGCTGTACGCGGCCTGGGGACTCCAGATTGCGACGGGCGCCGATCCCATGCTGGACGGCGAGCCGGTGGACAAGCCGCCTCTCTACCCCTACGTCCTGGCCGCCAGCTTCCGGCTGACGGGCAGCACCCAGGGCGGCCGGGCGGCGGAAACGGCGGCCCGCCTGCCCAGCCTGCTGGCCAGCGTGGCGAGCGTCGCCCTGGTCTATGCCCTGGCGCGGGCGCTCTATCCCGGCCAGCAGGATGATGGCCTGCCGGCCCTTGCGGCGCTGCTGCTGGCCCTGTCGCCCTTTGACGTTCTCTTTGCCTCCACCGCCTTTACCGATCCGCTGCTGGTGGCCCTGGGACTCGGCGCGCTCCTCGCCGCGGCGCGGGGCAGGGCCGGCACGGCGGGGCTCCTGGCCGGCCTGGCAGCGGCGACCAAGCAACAGGGGCTGCTCTTTCTGCCCCTCGTCGTGGCCGCCGGGGCCCTGGGGCCCGGGCTGCGGCGAGGAGGGCTGCTGCGCCTCGGGCTGGGGTTCGCCCTGGTGGCCGCGGCCGTCCTGGGCTGGGACGCGGCGCGGGTGCAGCGGCCGGGCTTCTGGCAGCAGAGCCTCATCGCCTACGGGGGGCTGGCACCTGTGCCGGGCGAGGCGCTGGCGGAGCGCGGGGCCGCCTGGCTGCAGCTCGTCGGCTCGTTCTGGACTTCGCCCTGGGTCAACGGCATCGCCGCTGCCGTGCTGGCCGCCTGGATCATCCTGGCGGCCGCCGGGCGGGCGCCACGCCCGACGAGGATGGACACCGTCCTGGGCCTGTTCTTCCTGGGCTACCTGGCCCTCCACTGGCTGCTGACCTTCCAGGTGTGGGATCGCTACCTGCTGCCCCTGGTTCCCCTGGCTGCCCTCCTCGTGGCCCGAGGCGTCGTGACCCTGGCCCGCTCCCTGGCGCGGGCGCCGGGTGCGGACCGGCGAGGAGTGGGACGGGCGGGCGTCGTGGCCGCCGGACTGGCCTTTGCCGTGGGCCTGGCCGGGCCCCTGGTGCAGGCCACGAACAGCGGCCTGCCCGTGGGCGGCGATCACGGCGCCTACGACGGCATCGACGCGCTGGCGGCGGCCATCCGCGCCGAGGCCCCGGCCGGCTCGGTGCTCTACCACCACTGGCTGGGCTACCACTATCGCTTTTACCTGCACGGGGCGCCCCTGCGCCTGCATTGGTATCCCGACGTGCAGGACCTGGTCCACGACGCGACGGTCTATCACCGCGAGCAGCGCTACATCGCCTTCCCCAGCTTTCGCGACGGCAGCGCAGCCGCGGAAGCGTTGCAGGCGGCGGGCATGGAGCTGCTCCCGGCCTACGAAACCCGGCGGCGCGATGGCACCGCGTCGTTCCGCCTCTACCGGCTGGCAGGGCCGTAGAACCTGCGCACGGGCTGCATGTGGGAAGCGCTGAAGCGGCTGCTCAGTCCTGAATACCTGGCCGTGGCCGATCCCGGGCCGATGGGCGGGCTGTGGGTGCTGTACGTCGCCCTGGGCCTGCTCTTTGCCGCCGGGCTGGCCTGGTCGGCCTGGCTGGTGGCGTCGGCCGCGGCCTCGTCCTCGGCCCGGTCCGGCCCGCAAGGCTCTCAATCGCACGAAGGGGGGAGGACCGCCTCGACGGCGGGAGCCATGCCTCTCCTGGCGTGGCTGGAGCTGTGGATTTGCCTGGCGGGGTTGGCGACGGTTGTCGGGCGGTTTCTGGGCTGGCCCGGCTGGTCGGCCCGCATCTGGCCCTACTCCCTGGCGGTACTGGCCGTAGTGGGCGCCGCCGTGATTCGGTGGCGCGATTTACCTATCCCCCCCAGCCCCCCTTCCCGGCGCGGGAAGGGGGGAGCAAGCTCCCCTCGGCTGGCAGACTCCCCTCCCCTCGCAGGCACCTGTCCCGCACCGTCCCGACGGTCCGGCGTCGGGAGCGTCAGGAGGCCGGGGGAGAGGTCGCGCGTGGCGCTGCTGGTGCTGCTGCACCTGGCGGGGGTGGCGCTGGTGGTGGGGCGGCGGTACGAGTTGCCGGTGTGGAGCGCGCCGCTGGTGCTGGCGGCGCTGCTGGCGCCGCAGGCGCCGCTCGTGGCCCGGCGGCGGGCGCTGTCGTGGTGGGCGCTGGCTCCCCTGTTCATCGCCTACGGCGCCACGCTGCTGTGGCTGGCCTACCGGGCGCTGGACATCACCATCGTGGGCTGGCAGGGGCTCATCTTTCCCAACCCGTTCTTCTCGCTGTTCTACCTGGACGGCATGATCCTGGGCAGCGTCGCCTGGTCGTTTTTATGTCAGCTTAACTGGACGGCGGCGAGCCTGGGGCGGCCCGGCGCGGTGGCCCGCTGGGCGACGGCCGGCGTCCTGGTGGTCACGCTGGCCTGGGCCGGGACGGTGTACCTGGGCAAGCGGACCCACGGCGCCACGGCCAGCGATCCCTACGCCTACGCCCAGATGGGCGTCGACCTGGCGGAAAACGGGACCTTTATGCACCGTTTCGAGCTGTTCCAGGAGGTGATCCCCCTGGGCATCGCCTGGGCGCCGCTCCAGCCGGTGGGCTATCACATTCCGCGCAACGACCTGGGCGACTGCCCCAGCGTGTGGGCCACGGGCGCCTCGGCCCTGCTGGCCGCCGGCTACCTGTTCCTCGGCGAGGTCGGACTTTATGTCACGACGCCAATCGTCGCCCTCCTGGCGCTGGCCGCCACGTGGGCCCTGGCGCAAGAGGTCCTGCGGGCCGAGCCGCGGGGGGTGCGCTACCTGGCGGGCGCCGTGGCTGTGGCCCTGCTGGCGACGTCGCCCGAGCAGGTGGACCGCCTCCTGGTGCCCATGGCCGACGCCGCCGCCATGCTCTTCACGGTGCTGTTCCTGTTCTTCTTGTTGCGGGCCGCGCGGGCCGTGGAGGACCAGCCGGGCCGGCGGCTGGCCGGCTGGCCCTACTGGCTCCTGGCCGGCGTGGCCTTTGCCTGGGCCTACTGGGTGCGGCATACGCAGCTCGTGCTGGCCCTGGCCGTGGTGGCCTGGCTGGGCTGGGCGTGGCGATCCGGGAAGCGGGGAGCCGGGCTCCGGGGCGTGGCGCTGTTCGGCGTCGCGGCGGCCGTGGCAGCCCTGCCGGATATCGCCTACCGCTGGCGGGCCTTCGGCGGGCCGCTGGCGACCGAGACGACCGAGCTGCCGTTGATGGCCGTGGGGAACGTGGGAGCCGTGGCCTGGGAGATGCTGCGCGCGGCGCTGGCCGCCGGCGAGTGGGGCTACCTGTTCCCCCTGGCCCTGTATGGGGGCTACCGGCTGCTGCGGGCGCCCGGCCGCGACACGCGGCGGGCGGTGCTGGTGCTGGGCACGGCCTTTCTCGCCGTGCTCCTGGTCCACCTCACCTACAGCGCCCTGCGCCTGCGAGACCTCATCTCCCTCTTTCCCCTCGTAGACCTGGCGGTGGCCTACGGGGCCGTGGCCCTGGCGCGGCGTGCCTGGCCGCGGCCGGCCGGGCACCGGGCCCTGCCCGGTGGGGCCACCCTGGGCACGGCCGCGGCCGCCGTGGCCGTCGTCGGCTGGATCGTGTTTAGCCTGGCGCTGGCCCGCTGGGCAATGATCGACAACCTCTGGCGGCGGGGCTGGGCGTCGTTTGGCTACATGCGGCCCGAGCACCGCGCCTCCTTCGAGACGCTGGAAGCGCTGACGCCGCCCGAGGCGGTGGTGGGCGCCTCGCTCAACGCCGGCGCCGTGGCCCTCTACAGCGACCGCGATCCCATCCGGCCCTACGATAGCTGGACGGCGGAGGAATGGGAGATCTTTGTGCAGGCCATGCAAGACCGCGGACGCCCCGTCTACCTGCTCGACGACGGCGGCCTGATGGAGGCGTTCATCGCCCAGGAGGCGGCCCGGCACCGCCTGGTGCCCATCGCCGAGCTGACCCTGCCCATCTTTTACGCCGAGGGCCGGGAGAGCGGCTGGCTCTACCGGCTGGAGGGGGAACGATGAAAGAGCGACCTAACCCCCCTGGCCCCCCTTCCCGGAGCGGGAAGGGGGGAGCAAGCTCCCCTCCCCTCGCAGGCACCCGTCCCAACGGCGGACGGCGTCGGGAGGAGGACCCAGGGGGCCGGATCGCACCTGTCCCCCTGCACCCGACGCACCCTGGCACTGCCCGCCAGGGCAAGTGGGACGGTGTGGCGGACGCACCGTCCCGATGGTCCGGCGTCGGGAGCGTCAGGAGGTGGGGGGAGAGGTCCCTCGTTCTCGCCCTGGCCGGGCTGGCGGTGCTGTTCTTCTGGAAGATTGCGCTGACCAACCGGGTGCTGGCCGGGGTGGACGTGTTCGGCTATTTCTATCCGTACCGCGACGCGGTGTCAGAGGCGCTGCGGCAGGGGAGGCTTCCCCTGTGGAATCCCTATCTGTTTATGGGGGCGCCGCTCCTGGCCAACTCCCAGGCCGCGGCCTTTTACCCGCTGCACTGGCCGCTCCTGTGGCTGGAGGCGCCGGCGCAGGTGGCGTGGAGCATCGTGCTGCACGTCTGGCTGGCGGCGGCGGGCACGTTTCTGTTGGCGCGGCGGGCCCTGGGCCTGGGGCTGCCGGCGGCGCTGGTGGCCGGGGCGGTCATGGGGCTGGGCGGGTTCCTGGGCGCCCAGGTGGAGCACGTCAACCAGCTCAACGCCTCGGCCTGGCTGCCCTGGCTGCTCCTCTTCCTGGAGGTGGCCCTGCAGCGCGGGCGCCGGCGCTGGCCGGCCGAGCTGGCCGCCTACGGAGTCGTGGCCCTGATATTTCTGGCGGGGCACACCCAGGCGTCGTACATCGTCCTGATGGCGGCCTGGGGCTATGCCCTGCTGCGGGGCTGGGACGACTTCCGGCAAAAGCGCTGGGGGCCGGGACTGCGGGGGGTTTTCGTGGCGGCCAGGGCCACCCTGGCCGGGGCGCTGATGGCCTTGGGGCAACTGGCACCCACCTTCGAGCTGTCGCAACTGTCGACGCGCAGCGGCGGGCTGCCCTACCAGGAGGCCGCCTCGTTCTCCCTCAAGCCGGCGCTGGTCTTCAAGGCGTTCCTGCCGCCGTATCTATGGGAGCCGCCCTTTAGCGAGTACGTGGCTTACGTGGGGGTTGCCGCGCTGCTGCTGGCCGCCCTGGGCGCGTGGGCCATCGCGCGGCGCCGGCGGCCGGGGGGCGTCTTTGTCGTCCTGGCGGCCGCGGGCGTGTTCCTGGCCCTGGGCGCCTACAACCCGGTATATTATGTCCTGTACAAGGTCGTGCCCGGCATGGACCTGTTTCGCGCCCCCGCGCGCTGGCTGCTGCTCTACAGCCTGGGAGCCGCGGTGCTGGCCGGGGTCGGGCTGGAGACGCTGCGGTTGCGGCGCGGCTGGCGGGCCGGGCTGGTGCTGCTGGTGCTGGTCGAGCTGTTCCTGGGCAGCCGGCGCCTGGCCTACAACCGGCCCACCGCCCCCGCGGCCTACGACTCGATGCGCACCGCCCCCAGCCACTTGCTGGCCGACCAGGAGGGCGAGCCCTTTCGCTTCTTGAGCATGTCGGACATTCTCTACGACCCGGGCGACATGGGCGACCTGCGGGCCATGTACGGCGACTGCCTGAGCGAGGGCGAGCTGTACGACCTGCTGGTGGCGACCAAGATGAAAGAGGTGCTGGCCTACAACCTGCCGCTCCGCTACCGGCTGTCGAGCGTGGACGGCTACGACGGCGGGCTGCTGCCCACCGGCCGCTACGTCACCCTGGAGCGGCTCTTCCTGGACGAGGACGAGATCTGGCCCGATGGCCGGCTGCGGCAGCAGCTCCGCCAGGTGCCCGACCCCCGGCTGCTGTCGCTCCTGAACGTCAAGTACGTCATCACCGACAAGACCCAGGACGCCTGGATCGACGGCGTCTTTTACGACCTGGAGCACACCGTGCCCCTGGGCGAGGTCCGCATCGACGGCCTGCCCGACATGGAGGCCACCCACCTGGGCGTGGTGTCGTACCTCAGCGGCACGATGGGCATCGAGAACGGGACGCCCGTGGCCCGGGTGGTGGTCACCGGCACGGAGGGCACCGTGGCGACGGCGACCCTGCGCGCCGGCGACGACACGGCCGAGGGCCGCTACCGGCCGGGGAGCGTGGCCCACCGCCAGGCACGGGCCGGGCACGCGTGGCGCGACGACCCGGAGGGCAGCGATTATGTCACGCTCCTGGACCTGGGGCAGGCCATGCACCCGGCGGCCGTCAGCGTCCGCTCGCTGCTGCCGGGCAGCTCGGTGTTCCTGCGGGGCATGAGCCTCGTGGACGACCGGACCGGCGCCCATCGCACCTTGCAGGTGCATCCCGCCTACGAGCTGGTGCACTCGGGCGACGTCAAGATCTTTCGCAACCGCGAGGTGCTGCCGCGGGCCTTTGTCGTGCACCGCGCCCGCCTGGTGGCCGGCGACGAGGAGGCCCTGGCCCTGCTCCGCGACGCGGCCTTCGACCCCGCCCGGGAGGTCCTGCTGGCCTCGGGCCGTGAGCTGGCCGGCCCCGAGCCGGCGGCGGCGCCAGAGGCCGAGATCGTGAGCTACGGCGAGGACGAGATCCAGATCCGGGCGCGGCTGGACGCCCCCGGCTACCTGGTGGTCACCGACGGCGACGACGGCGGATGGGCCGCGGAGGTGGACGGGCAGGAGGCGGCCATCGAGCGGGCCGACATCTACTTCCGGGCCGTCTACCTGGAGGCCGGGGAGCACACGGTGACGATGCGCTACCGGCCGCCGGTGGTGGTCCTGGGCCTGGCCGTCAGCCTGGTTTCCATCGGCGCCTGGCTCCTGGCCCTGATCCTGGCGCTCCGGTCTGCGCGCCGGCGGCCGGCACCGCCCGCCTGAGCCACGCTCTGCCGCCCGCGCCGGCGCCAAATATGTATCGCCACATATATCCGCCATCTGTATCCAGATACATAGACATGCTTCTTTGCCTATGATACCCTTGTAGACAATTAAAAGCGGCAAGCCTGTCGCCCGCCCGCCCAACCAGGGCGCTCACCGCAGAGACCGTGAACGGTACTGTCGTTTCGTGCCAGACGCGTGCTCTGCGGTTTTGCGTCCCGGCGGGCCGGGGCGCGGCCGGCAGCCGAAAAACCTGGACCAAGTAATCGCGGGAGGGTACATGCAAGGCATATTGGCAAAACGGCACTATCTCGTTGCCGTGCTGCTGGTGCTGCTGCTCAGCTTTTCGCTGGCAGCGTGCGACACGAACAGTATCATGAATGGCACCAATGGCACCAATGGCAACGCAACGTCGGACGGTGAAGAGGGCATCAACGCCGGGTCGGAAGGTGACTCGGACGCAGAGCCCTTCGAGATCCAGGAAGTGCCTGGATCGGACGATGGAAGGACGTCGGGCACGGACGGGGACGCCGATTCGGCCCTGGCGGGCCAGACCCCCGGCACGCCCCCCGACACGGCCATCCAACCCGACGAAGGCATGACCGGCACCGGCACCGCCGAGCCCACCGATGGCGCGACCGGCACCGCTACGGCCGAACCCACCGGCCAGGTGGGGCAGGATGCAGATGCCCAGGAGGTGGCGGACTGCTTTGAGGCGGATCCCCATCCCATCGGCGAGGTCATCGCCCAGGATTTTGACGCCGACTATGACGAGGTCATGGGCTGGATGTGTGCCGGCTTCTCCTTCGAGGACATTCTCCTGGCCCTCCAGACCTCCGAGCTGAGCGGCCGCCCGGCCGGCGAGATCCTGGACGAGACCGGGAGCCGGAGCTGGTCGTTGATCTGGCAGGAGGCCGGCCTGGCGCCGAGCAGCCCCCAGGGTGACGCCGGCGACGACCTGGACCTCGACGGCGACTCGCAAGACTCGCAGATGACCGCTACGCCCGCCCCCGGCGGGGACGACGACGCGGAAGCGACCACCCCGGAGCCTTTTGGCACTGCCAGCCCCGACGCTGACGACGCCGCCGACGACAACTCCACGGACCAGATGGACGGCGAGGGCCAGATGGTCTTTGAGGATGGCGCCATGCGCTGGACGGACGACGAGTTCGAGCTGACCGGGACGGTGGTGCGCAAGGACGAGGCCACGCGCACCATCGACCTGAGGGCGCTCAACGAGGAGGGCGTCGAGCAGGTATACGCCTTTGACGTGGGCGAAAACGGCATCTTTGAGGAAGTTGAGGAAGGCGACCGCGTTCGGGTGACCGGCGAGCGCCTCGAGGACGGGACCGTGGTGGCCTACGAGATGCAGGCGTTGCCCGGGAACGTCGCCCAGGACGGCGACGATGACGGTGACGACGATGCCGGCGCGCAAGACCGCCCGGGCAGCGGCGTTTCGCGCCTGGCCCCCGGCGAGTTCGAGTTCCGCGGCACCATCATCTCCGCCGACCCCGACGAGCGCTCCTTTGAGCTCCAGGTGGCCCCGGCCGGTTCCGGCCTGGACGGCGGCCTCGACCTGGACGACCTCCTGGAAGGCGACGACGATACCAGCACGAGCCCCCTGAGCCCGACGAGCCCTACCACCGGCACCAACGGGCCGGACGATTCGGACGTGGTGACGGGCACGAACGGGCTGGACGACGCGGACGAAAGCACGAGCGCCAGCCAGCCGGGCCAGGAACGGACCTACACCTTCTACGTCCCCGAGGGCCTGTCCTTCGACGCCTTTGGCGTGGGAGACGTCATCGAGGTCGAGATCGAGCCGCTGGACGTCCTGGGCCTGACCGGCGACGATAACGCCACGGACGACTCGGACCTGTCCGGGAACGATGCCAATGCCGGGCAGGACATGGACGATAGCTTGAACGGCGATGCCCGGGAAGACGCCTGGCGCATGGTCGAATTCGAGCTGACGGGTACGGTAGAGAACGTGGACGACACGGCCGGCACCATCGACGTCCTCGTCCGCTACGAGGGCGGCATCGAAGAGACGTACACGTTCGACGTGGCTGACGACAACCTCCGTGACTACTACCAGGCCGGCGACAGCGTCGAGATCGAGGTCCAGCTCGAGGCCACGGCCGCCGAGATGGGCCAGAGGGAGGTCCTCAACGGGGACCAGGACGACGACCTGGCGCCGGGCACCGAGAACGACGATGCAGGCGACGACGCGGACGTGGTGGAGAGCCCGTTCCGCCAGGAAACGGTGGGCCTGGGGGCCGGCGAGTTCGAGTTCCGCGGCACCATCGTCTCGGTGGACGAGGCGGAAAACTCTTTTGACCTGCGCCCCGATGCGCGCTATGCCCTGGAGATGGGCCAGCAGGATGGCGACGTGCCGGGCGCCGGTACCGACACCATCACCGCCACCGACGAGATCGCCGGGCCGGAGATCATCACCGGCACCGACGAGATCACCGGCACTGACACGATGACCGGGACCAACGGCATCGACGCGTCAGAGAGCGTGACCGGCACGAACGGCACCGCGAGCGAGGGGCAGTTGGAGGACTATACCTTCTACCTGCCGCGGGGCCTCAGCAGCGCCTCCTTTGGCGTCGGCGACGTCATCGAGGTCGAGATCGAGCCGGCCGTCACCGGCGGCCTCTTTGGGCTGGACGACGACCTGATGGACGATCAGGATGACGTGGACCTGGCCGGCAACCAGGACGACACGGGCTCGAATGCCGGCCAGGATGACGTGGGCCTTGGCGACGACCAGGATGACGCCGACTCGGACCTGGGCACCGGCACGGATGACGGCGCGTTGGGCGCAGGCGACGATCAGGATGCCCAGCCCGACGCCACCGGCTTTGCCAGCATCGAGCTGATGGGCGAAGTGGTGGCCATGGACCGGGAGGCCGGCACCATCGAGGTGCGGCTGATGCCCGCGGACGACGTGACCGGCACCAACGGTCTGACGGACGGCGACAGCAGCGATGCGCTGCCCAGCGTTGGCGTCACCAGCACGCAGACCGTGACCGGCACCGAGGACAGCGGCGACGACGTGGACGACGACATGGCGCCCCTGGGCCAGGGCCAGGCCGAGGAGACCCATGTCTTTTACATCGCCGACGTCGCGGCCCGGCAGTACTACCGGCCGGGCACCCTGGTCGAGATCGAGATCGACCTGGAAGAACGGGCTGACCGGGCCGGTCTGGACGGCGACGCCGCTATGGCCGGGCAGTTCTGCGCGGCCGGCACCGCGGGCGAGCACGCCCTGGCCGCCGGCATCGCCGAGACCTACGGCGCCGACGTGGACGAGATCCGCGGCTGGTACTGCGAGGACAACCTGGGGTTCGGCGAGATCATGCTGGCCCTGACCACTGCCCGGGCCTCGGGCGAGCCGGCGGACGAGCTGGCCGGCCGGCGAGTGGACGACGAAGGCTGGGGTGAGATCTGGCAGGACCTGGACCTCATCAACGACGCACAGGACGCGGGCGAGATGAACGACCGCCTGAGCGACGACTAGGGCCGACTCCCGAAAGCCCCCGGCACCCGCCGGGGGCTTTCTTTTTTATGCCCCTCGAGGCTGCCGGGAACGGCGTCGGCGGACAGCCGGACGTGACCGGCCCAGAACTGATACGCGGCAGTGTATCCCTCAAGGCTCACGGGCGATCGCCAGATCGCCCGCCCTACCCAAGCATGGGCACCTGGCGATCCCCATCGAGCTTGCTGGGGAAAAGGGGCCGGGCCGAAACCGATACGCCGGTGGTGTCCATTGGACGAATGGCGCCAGGTAGTGTATAATGGGTTCACTGTCGAGGGAGTATTCCGATCACAAGGAGGCAAGATCGTGAACGTATTCAACCGCCTGGTCGTCATTGTCTTGCTGTTGGTCATCATCGTCCTCGCCGCCATCGTGGTCCTGGTGCCCCGGGAGAGCCTGCGAACGGTAGCGGTGACCTTTGACTGGCTGCAGCAGGGAGTTTCCAACTACATGCAGAGCGATCGTCTCCTGTTTGCCGCGGGCCGGGTCGTCATCGGGGGCCTGGTGGTGATCGCCGGGCTGTTCCTGCTGTGGCTGGAGCTGCGCCGTCCCCGGAAGAAGACGATTCAGGCCCAGAAGCTGGCCGGCGGCGAGGCGCACATTGCCACCGACTCTATCGAGCAACGGCTGGCCTACAACATCGATCAACTGCCGGACGTGGTCAACGTCTACCCGCGCGTCATCGGCCGCTCCCGCGGCGTGGACGTGGAGATGGTGCTGGAGACGACGCCCGAGATCGACGTGCCCATGAAGACCGAAGAGGTCCTCCAGGTGACCCGGGAGGTCATCGTGGAGCGGATGGGGCTCAAGCTGGGCAAGGTCGACGTCAAGATCAAGCACGCACCCTACCCGAAGGAGTGAGGCGGGCCCGCGGAATGGCGCGGCCCTGACGGGATGTCCGGGGGAGGGCGGGCGCTAGTTGCGCGCGCCCTTCACGAGCATCTCTCCTTCCAGGATCTCCAGGGCCGTGATCTGCACGTCGAGTTGGAGCTCGTCGACGGTTTCGTTGATGCTCTGCGAGATGGTGTTCAGCAGGGCATCGGGGATGGGCACCGAACCGGCAGACGTTTCCTCCATGGAGACGACCACCTTGCCATCCTCGACGCGCGCCGTGGCGACCATGTAAAACTGGGTCGCGACGGGCAGGACGTTCACCAGCTTCCCGGTGCCATAGATCTTGCCCCTGGTGAACCAGATCTGCGGCTCGGTCACGGGCGACTCGTCGTACTCGGCCAGCTTGGTGGCCACCAGGGACGTCACCTCGGCATCGGTCATCTGCAGGATGAATTGCTGGCCGGGCTCGCCCGTCAGATTTTGCTGAATGCGCGACTCTAACTGCCCGGCCGACTCGGTCGAGACCGCAATCGGACGGGGAGGCGTTGGCTGGTTGTCACCGGCAAGCAGACTACAGGGTCCGCATGCCAGGCCGAACAGGAGAAGCAGGGGCAGCACCAGGCGCACCCACACCGGCTGCTTGCTCATTGCAGCTTGACCTCCTGAGGACGTCATAGTATCATTTGGCCCGGACTCTGCCAGCGCTGGGTCCGACTCTCCTTCTCGGGCTGGCCGGGTTACGACATTGTAGCACAACAAAGGGCAAAGGGCGAATCAAAAATGATGAGTGGTGAGTCGACGGAGGCCGGCCCGCAGCCGGCAAGCCTCTCCCTGAAGGCACAGATCGAGAGCCTGCTCTTTGTGGCCGGCGAGCCGGTGAGTTGCAGCCGCCTGGTGACCGTCCTCCAGGTCGACGGCGGCCGCGTGGAAGAGGCCCTGGCCGAGCTGGAAGCCGAGTACCGGGAGCGCGGGTTCCGCCTGCAGCGCAAGGGCGAGCGCGTCCAATTGGTGACGGCCCCCGAGGCAGCCGAAGCGGTGCGCGTCTTTCTGGGTCTGGAGCTGAGCACCAAGATCTCGCCGGCGGCCCTTGAGACGCTGGCCATCGTCGCCTACCGCCAGCCCGTCACGCGGGCCGAGATCGAGAACGTGCGCGGCGTCAACTCGGACAGCGTCCTGCGCACCCTCGTCACGCGTGGCCTGGTGGAGGAGCAGGGCCGCCTGGAGCAGGCCGGCCGGCCCATCATCTATGGCACCACCTTCGAGTTCCTGCAACAGTTCGGGCTGACCAGCGTGGAGCAGCTCCCGCCCCTGGCGCCGGCGAGCGCCTGACACGAGCAGGCCACCCCTTTCAGTCCGCCTCGCCGCCCTCGTCCCCGGCAGCACCTCGCCCTCGGTGGGCATTGGCGTCCTCTGGCGCGTCGCGGCCGGGGGCCGCGGCCTGCGTCCTTGCCGGGCCGCAGGCGTAAGCCCCCGGGGTAAGAAACTTACCCCTTAACATACGCCGAAGGGATGATGCCAGATCCTATTCTTTATGCGGTATAATGGGTTCAACCTGATGGCGAGCGTTGCTGCGCTCCCGGTTTCAAGAGGGATCCATGCCCACCGAAGGAATCTCAAAACAATCCACCACCCACCCCTGCTCGACGCACGCGCCGCACCACCGTTGGGAAGTAGAACTGGTGGGCAACCAGCCTGCGCTGCCAGGCCGCCTGGCGTCCGTCGAGTGCGACAGCCAGTGCGACTGCGCCTGCTATGCACTGGAGGGCGACGAGGTGCCGCTATTATCGGCGCCCATCTCCTTTTACCTGGAGCTGACGCCCGACTGCAACAACCGCTGCCCCGGCTGTGGCAATACCTTTGTCCCGCGGGGAGGCCGAGCCAGGGGCGGCAGGCAGGCTCGCCCCCTGGATGCCGCCGGTTGGCGCCGCATCGTGGACCGGCTGGCACCCCACGCCTTGCGCCTGAAGCTGACCGGCGGCGAGCCCACGCTGCATCCTGAATTCGAGGACATTGTCGCCGAGGTTGCGAGCCTGGGGATCCCCTTTACGCTGTTCACCAACGGCCGCTGGCAGCGGCCGGCCCGCACGGTGTGCCTGCTGCACGAGATGGACGGCTGCCAGGGGCTCCTCGTCTCGCTCCACGGCGCCACGGCGCGAGCCCACGAAGCGTTCTCGGGCGTGGCGGGCTCATTTGCCGAGACCCTGGCCACGGTGCGCCTGGCCATCGCCGGCGACCTGCCCGTGAGCCTGAGCTGCGTGATCACGCGTTGGAACTGGCGCCAGGTGGACGACATGCTGGCCCTGGCCCGGCGTCTGCACGTGGAGAGCGTGGTGTTCAACCGCTACCTGGGCCCCGGCCTGCCGCACCTGGTGGTCTCGGATGGGCAGTTCGCCCAGGCGGCTTCGCGTGTGGCCAGGCTGCGGGCCGCAGGCCACCCGGTCAAGCTGGGCAACTGCCTGCCCACCTGTTTCCTGGACACGGGCCAGGCGGGCTGCCTGGCAGGCCTGGCCTTCTTCAGCGTCGATCCCTGGGGCCGGGTGCGGCCGTGCAACCACGCCCCGGTCATCTGCGGCAACCTGCTGGAAAGCACTGTGGAAGAGATCTGGGGGTCGCCCGAGCTGGAGGCCTGGCGCAGCTCGGTTCCGGCGGGCTGCGCGACCTGCCCCATGCTGCCCACCTGCCGCGGGGGCTGCCGCGCCCAGGCCATGCTCCTGGGCCTGCCGGCCGATCCGCTGATTCAGAAGGCCCTGCCGCTGCGAAGGACCACCCCCGAGCGCGTGGCCTTTTATCGGGAGGCGAGGCCTGTCGGCCTGTTCGAGTGGCGGCAGGAAGCCTTCGGAAGCGTGCTGATGCACGGCAATCGCCTGCTGGCCGTCGCCCCCGACCAGGAGGTGGCCCTGGGCCTGCTGGACGGAAGCCGCACGCTGCACGAGATCGAAAGTACCTGCGGGCCCAGGGCCCTGTCCCTCATCGCCAACCTCTATCACGACGGCATGGTCGAGTTCCTGACCTGAGAATCGGGTGCAATGCACTTTTTCGGGCCCGGGAGCCGTCCCTCACGACTGCGCACGTTCTCGCGGTTCCATAGCCTGGTTCAGCGAACAAAAGTGCATTGCACCTCCGGGTCAGCCCAGCCTCTTGCCTTGCGCCGTGGAATGTGATAGAATATGTCCAAGATTCTGGTAGAGGTTGTGGAAGATGGATTATCGAGTTCCGGCCGTATATGAGAAGGGCGTCCTGCGCCTGCTTGAACCACTCGACCTGCCGGAGCACACCAGGCTTACGGTCACGGTCAGGGTGCCGAAACCGCACGAGCGGGCGGCTGGCGCTCGACCGCGCGCCCAGTATCCAACGCGGCCTCAGCCGTTGTCCTTGCTCAAGCCGCTGATAGGCAGCATGCCCGCAGGGGGTAATTCTCTGAAAGACTCGGAAGCCCTGTACGACCAAGACTGGTAATGGACATCGCCCTCGACACTTCGCTCCTGGTTGGATTGCTCGATCCGCAAGACCTTTGGCACGAGCAGGCCATCGCCCTGGAAGCAGCCCTGCAGTCGTCCGGATTTCAGGCCGTTTACTTTGATTGTGTGATAGCCGAAACCGTGAGTATCTCCATGCGGCGTCTTCGAGAGAAGAAGCGGCTCGCCGAGATCGATTCGCTGTTGGATCAGATTGTCGACAGTTTTCCGCCAGAGACGATCACCTGGATCGGCGCTGACGTACCGGCCTTGCAGCCCGACATTCTCTCTCTCGTCCGAGCTTCGCGGGGAGAATTGAATTTCAACGATGCGCTGATCGCGCTGGCCTGTCATGAGCGAGAGATCAGCTTTATCGCCAGCTTTGACCGCGACTTTGATCAAGTATCCTGGCTGCGCCGATTGGCCAAGCCGGATGACATAGCCTGATACACTCGCTCACTTCCATCCCAGCCAGAGCAGCTACTCGTAGGTCATAAGACTGAACCGCGTTCAGATTTGAGGCTTTACCGAGCCGGCGGATCTGGCAGCGCCTTCTCCTGCCTCCACAAATCGAATTGTCCGGCTGTTGAGCCTCGCGGTATACCATATCCCGGGCAAGCCGCTCGCTGCCGCCAGATCGCCAGAGTTGCGGTTCTCGCCGGCACCTTGCGATCCAAGCCGGGCGAACGGGCAGAGTCAGGAGAACGGGGGCCAACTGGACAGAGAGCGCCAGATCGTGCTATAATGGAGCACGTCAAGCAGGGTCCCACGCATGGAGGAATGGTCCTATGTCAGAAGAGAGACCTGTGTACAACCTGGCTGTCATCCGCGATTTGCTCCTGGCCGCGTTCACGGCCGAGGAGCTGCGCCGGCTGATCTTTTACACCTCCCGGCCCGCCCTGAAACCCCTCGTCCAGCGCTTCGGTCCGAACGACGGGCTGCTGGCCATGGTCGAGACCACGACCTCCTTCTGCCAGCGACAGAACTGCTTCCCCGATCTGCTGGCCGAGGTGAAGGAAGCCAACCGGCGGCAGTACGCCCGCTTCGAGGGCCGACTAATCGCGGGCGACGAGGCGGACCAGGCGGCCGCAGCCGCTCCAGCCCCTGAGGAGCGACACGGGGGGACAACCTACGTCACCCACATCCAGAACGCCCGCGGCCTGGCCATTGGCGACGGAGCGCGCGTCATCATCACCCCTGGTGACGAGCACGAAAAGGACACGGACCAGCCAGAACCATAGCTCACACCGCTGGCACCTGCCCGGCCGCAAATCTCCGGCCGGCTCTCGTCGTCGAGGAAAAGCGATTGGCCGCCGGACAGGCCGGATCGAGGGAGGTAGGGGCAATGAGCGAGAGCGAAACCCGGGAAGCCTCTGTCACGACGCCCAAGTATCAGGTCGTCATCCGCGACTCGCGGGGCGTGGTGGTGGGCGACGACAACGTCGTCTACCAGTACTTTCTCGACGAGCGATACCGCCCCCTGACCGAGCACCTCATTGCCTTTGACGACCTGCTGGCCGAGCGCACCCGCGAGTTTGTCGGCCGGCAGTTCGTGGACGACTGGCTGGCGTCGTTCATGGCCGCCCACGATCGGGGCTACTTTGTGCTGGTCGGCGTGCCGGGCATCGGCAAGACGGCGTGGGCCGCCCACGCGGTCCGGCAGTACGACGCCGTGCACCACTTTAACGTGGCGACCCTGGGCATCACCCGGCCGGACCAGGCCCTGGAGAACCTGTGCGCCCAGCTCATCGCCCGCTGCAAGCTGGACCACCCCGCCCACCTGCCCCTGGGCGCCGGGCGCGACGGAGGCTACCTGAACCGGCTCCTGCACGAGGCTGCCGGGCGGTTGAATGGGGGAAAACTGCTGCTGGTCGTCGACGCGCTGAACGAGGTCCGGATGCTGCCCGGGGATCAGGCCGCCAACGTCCTTTATCTGCCGGCGTCGTTGCCGCCGGGCGTGTACGTGGCCCTGACCCGCCACCCGACCAGGGTCGCCCTGGAGACCGAGCCGGGCACGCCGCTGGAAACCCGGGTCCTGGGCGCGGGCCTGCCCGACAACAAGCGCGACGTGCGAGCGTACCTGCGAGCCCAGGCGCAAAAGCCGGCGGTCGTCGACTGGCTGGCGGCGCGCGGCATCCCGGAGAAGCGCTTTGTGACCGAGGTGGCCGAGCGCAGCGAGGGCAACTTTATGTACGTGGCCTATCTGCTGGCCGACATCGAGGCCGGCGAGCTGGGGGCGCTCAGCCTGAACGAGCTGCCGCGCGGGCTGCCGGGCTACTTTGCTCGTTTGTGGGGCGAGCTGGAAGCCGCCAAAGACGAGGGCCGGGACGCGTGGCTGCGGTTCTACAAACCGGTCATCGGCCTGCTGGCGGCCGTGCAGGAGCCGGTGAGCGCGGCGTGGATGGGCCAGGTGCTGGGCCTGGACGCCGAGGAGGTCCACGATTTCGCCCTGGAGCGCTGGAGTAAGTTCCTGGATTGCGCCCGGGCCGGCGGCGAAGAACGCTGGCGGGTGTACGACGGCAGCTTTGCCGGCTTTCTCCGGGAAAAGCTGCAGGGGGTCAGGGAGTACCACCGGCGCATCGTCGACCACTATCTCGCGGCGCGCGCGACCGACTGGCAAAGCTGCGACGACTATGGCCTGAAGCACATCGTGGAGCACGTGGCAGCGGCCGAGCTGCCTGCCGACGAGCGAACCGGCGTCCTCGACCTGGTGCTCACCGACGGTTTCGTGGCGGCCATCGCGGAACGGTTCGACTGGCTGTGGCACCTGGCCCAGGACCTGGAGGTGGTGGCGACGATGGATCCGCCGCGGGCGGCGGCGCTGGCGCTCCGGATCATCGAGGGTCCTGTGCCCAACAGCCTGGTCATCCAGCGCGCGGTGCGGCTGCTGGTGCGGCTGCACCCCGAGGTCGGTTTCGTGGGCAACCGCCGGTCGGTCGTGCACCGCCAGCTCAACGAAGCCATCGAGGTTGCCAGCAAGGCCCCGCCCGACGCCGTGGCGCGGCAGCGCGACCTGCTGGCCCGGGTCAAGAATCCACGGCTGCAGAGCGTCATCGCCCTGACCCTGGGCGACACGAAGGACCGGGAGGTCGCAGCCGGCATCCTCCTGGAGATGCTCAAGACCGGGCGGCGGGAGAGGAGCTGGGCCGCCGCCGACGCCCTCATCGCGCTCAACGACCCCGCGGTGGTGCCCGACCTGCTGCGCTGGTACGACGAGGGCTACACCCACCGCGACCGGGAGCGCGCCGTCTATATCCTGGGCTGGCTGCACGCCGAGGAAGCGAGGAGCCTCCTCCCCAGGGCCCTGGCAAATCCCGACCACAAGGTCGTCGGGCGGGCCGTGGACCTGACGTGGCAACTGGAGCCGGACGTGGGCGACGTGCCCCTGCTCATGGAGCGCCTGGAGCAGATCGTGAACAGCGATCCCGGGCGGCCCGAGGCATTGGGGCCATGGCGTGACGAGTGGGTACAAAAGCGCGTGGTGCGGGCCCTGAGCAAGCGCGGCGGGCCGGGCGTCGTGCCCCTCCTGGAAGGGCTGCTGGAGCACGTCGCCGGGCGACCGGTGCCACGCGGGCAGCAGGCGGTCAAGCGGGCCAAGCTGGTGGAGAGCATCGAGGAGGCGCTGCGGTTGCTGGGGGGTGGGGCTGCGTAGGCAAGAACGGATCGCCGGCATCCTGAGCGACGCCCTACGAGGGGAGGGGGCAGGCCGCGACGTGTATCTGCTTATGGAGCCCGGTCGGAGGATCGAGCACCAGGGCACCCTGGTTCGGGCGCTGTTCGATGCCCTGGTGCAGGTGGTGGGGCTGCCGGAGTAGCCGGCCACCTGTCCTTTCGGGTGCAGTGACGAGTTGTCAGTGATAGGAATCGAGGCCCCGGGCACGATGTGCTGTCAACGAATCAAGAACGAATAAACGAATGGGAGTACGCAGAAATTCGATTATTCGTTTGCTATTCGTTGACACTCGTTGTCACGCCTGTCCATTCCGTCCTCGTTGACACCCGCCCGCTCCCATGCTATAATCAGCCCACTGCCCCCCGCAAGAGGCTTGCCGTTCGTGGCGCCGGGCGGGCAGGAACCCCGGAGGGAGGGGGGAGGGCTTGAAGAACCGCGTCCAAGATGTGGCCAGGGCCGTCGGCAAGATGCCGCGCAACAAGCGGCTTGCCGTCGTCGTCATGGTCGGCCTCGTCGTCTTCACCTGGCTGGCGGCGTGCATCGTGCTGGCGAGCCTGTTCGCGGGCTAGCGGGAAGAAGGGGACGTGAGCCAGGATCAGAACGGGCCGGGATCGGCCTCGCTGGAGATCTTTAACGCTGCGCGGCGGCGTGCCTTTGTGCAGGACGTGCTGGCCGAGTTTTCGGGCAGGTCGGACGATCTGCTCTCGTTCCACGACGTGCAAGAGCAACTGAAGTTGAGCGAGCCGGGCCAGGAGGACGCGCACCTGGAAGAGATCCCCCTGGATCGCATCGTGGGCAGCGTGGGCCGGTACCGCGACTTTAACCGTGCCTTCCTGCCGCGAGCCCACATCGATCCCCAGCGCTGGACGCGGGTGGCGCGCCTGGGCAGCCAGGCCGCCCTGCCGCCCATCAGCGTCTTTCGCATCGGCGACGTCTATTTCGTGCAGGACGGCAACCACAGGGTATCGGTGGCCCGGGCCCGCAAGCAAAAGACCATCATGGCCCGCGTGGTCGACATTCCCGTCCGCGTGCCCCTGGGCCCCGACACCTCGCTCGACGACCTGATCTTGAAGTCGGGCTATGCCGAGTTCCTGGAAAAGACGTCGCTGGATCGGGTATACGGCGAGAAACACATCGAGATGACCAGGCCGGGCAGCTATCGCAGCCTGCTGCAACAGATCGAGGTGCACCAGTTCTACATGGGCCTGCGCTCGCGCGACTATCCCAGCCTGCCCCAGGCGGCGGCCCACTGGTACCGGGACGTTTATCTGCCCGTGGTGGAGCGCATCCGCGCCTCGGGCATCCTAACCCACTTTCCGGGCAGGACCGAGGCCGACCTCTACCTGTGGATCACGGAGAACCGGGCGCGCCTGCAGATGCGCTACGCGATACAGGACGAGGCCCAAAAGGCCGTGGAGGATTTCGCCGAGGAGCAAGAGTACGAGGCAAGCCTGGCCGGTCGCCTGCGGCGCGGGCTCGAGCGTCTCCGGGCCTGGCTGCGGCCGCGCGAGGAATAGGCGACGGCGCGGGCCTGCCGGCAAAATTAAAGGGCGCCGGAGAACCGGCGCCCTTGAATTTTGCGTGAGCAGGCCTCACTCATCGGCGGAGGCCGCCTTGGGCCGGGGGCCGCGCCGGCGATCCTTGCCCACCACGGGCTTGATGCCGTTATAGATGCGGAGCCCGCCGATGGTGCGCAGGATCGTCTCGGCCGGACGCTGAAGCTGCTCGGCCAGGTCGCGAGACGACATGGGCTCGTTGCCGTTGGCCAGAAACGTGCGAAAGACGGCCGTGGTCAACGGCGTGTACGCGTCCACGTAGTCAGGCTTCAGGCTGCAGCAGCCGCGCAGCGAGTGCCACAATCCGTCCACCTGGGAGACTTCGCCCGTGCGGGCATCGATCCAGTCGACGAGATCGGTCTCCTGATAATCCTTGTAGCGCACCTGGCATTCGTTGCACAGGTGGCTGAGAAGGTGAACCCGAAAGTTCCGGTCCTTCTCTTCCCACCAGTCAAAGTCGATCTGGAACTTGGTGTCCAACGTCGGTTTTACCCATTTGTTCATAGATGCATACCTGCCTAGCTCCCAACCAGAGTCTCATCATAGGTCCAATATCCTCCCCCCATGGGCACGAAGCAGGGCTCCGAGGACAACAGGGCAAAGATAGGGCCGGGCGTCGTTCGCTTGAGGATGTTGACCGCGCTGTAGATGGCCTTGGCGTGCACCGTGGCCTGGGGGCTGAGCTTGACCAGCTCGGGCACGACGCGCATCAGGACCTGGAGAAGCGTGTCGCCCCGGGCGTGAGAAGCGGCCCACAGCCGGTCAATGGCCTCGGGATTGTCCTCGCTGATGGCCAGAAAGTCGTCGTACTCGCAGGCCACGGGCAGCTTGAGCACCTGGAAGGTCAGCCGGTCGCCATCGGCCACAGCCACCCTGGTCCACAGCCGTTTGAGGCGGCGCGGCTCAAAGTCGACGTGGATGACGCGCGGATCGCGGGTGCGCTCCAGCTTGATGTAGGTGCCCACGGGCAGCTCGTAGCGCTGATACCAGTCGGCCAGGCCGTAGACAAAGCCGTGCTCGTGGACGACCCAGCCCTGCATGCGGTCGCCGCTCTGGCCATCGACCAGCACCACGGGGCTGTGGTGGTTGGGCGACTCGGGGAACAGGCCGCGGGTGCGCACGGTAAGGGGCAGGGTGCCGGCACGCCAGTGGGGGTAGATGAGGGCAATGGCCGTCTTGTACAGCGGACGGCTCGGCCCCATGATCTCCTCGCCACTGCCCTCGTCGTCGATCTCGCGCTCGATGAGCAGCAGCTCCTCGGCGATCCTGGGCCGGCTGTAGGGCACGCGCTCGATCTCCAGGCGAGCGGGCGGCGCGATGACGGCCTCGGGCGTCAGGCGCCGCAGGTACCAGATGTCGCGCCCCCTGTCGCCGACGTTGTCGAACCGCACGTCCTGGTCGAGGGCATGGTTGAGGGAAAAGACGCGGATCTCCTCGGGCACTTCCGCCGGCAGGTCGAGGTCAGGCAGGAACTCGGCGGTCGTCAACGGCCGGCCCTTGATCTCGATGAGGGCCTCGGCGATGTTGCGATAACCCAGGTCAATGTCCACCAGCAGGTCGCGAAGGAACCAATCGGTGCGAAAGTTCACGAACTCTTCGTGCTCCTCCAGCGTGGCCGACATCTCGACTTCTACGTACTCGCCATGCTCCTCGTACAGGTCGTCGGGCGACAGGAGGTTGGACGCGGACAGGAGGTCCTCGTCGTCGTCGCCGCGCTGCAGGGCATGCTCGCCGCGCAGATCCGAGGCAAACTCGCGGATGTCGTTCTCGCCGTCAAAGCGCACCTGGATGACCGTGAACTCGCCATAGTCGGGGTTGCGACCGAGCCGGGTGCCGACGACGGTGCCGTGGGCATAATCGAGGGCAGGGAAGATCAGGTCCTCGCCCGCGGGGTAGGTGTTCTGGGGCTGGTAGACCACGCCCTTGCTCAACTCGGCCCGTATGGTCTCTTCCTCTTGCTTGACGTGCCGCTCGATGAGACGCCGGGCCAGGAGGGCCTCCCCCATGGGGCGGCCGGCGTCCAGGATGAGGTCCAGGACAAACTGCACGTCTTTGCCACTGAGGGTGAATTGTTGTTGCCAGTAGGTTCCCGTCTGTGTTCTCCGCTGAATCACGGGGCGCTCCTCTTCAATGTTCTGGTGCCCTCCAGGTCAGATTAAAATCCAACCTGCATTATAACAGCTTTCGGAATGGTTAGCAACTGCTTGCGGGGGGAATGCACCACCCCACCCCTCGCAGGGGAGAGGTCGGTTGGGAGAGGTCGGCTTGCCATCCCCGCCCACCCATGGCATAATGCCCCCATGAGCGACACGGGACGCATCGTGGTGCACATGGACCTGGACGCCTTCTTTGCCGCCGTCGAGGTGCTGAAGGACCCGGCGCTGGCGGGCAAGCCCCTCATCGTCGGCGGGCGGCCGGAGGAGCGGGGGGTGGTGGCGTCGGCCTCGTACGAGGCGCGGGCGCGGGGCGTGCACTCAGCCATGCCCACCTATCGCGCCCTGGCCCTCTGCCCCGACGCGGTGGTCCGCCCTGCGCGCCACGGGATCTACGGCGGCTATTCCCGGCGGGTGATGGCCATCCTGCGCGAGGCCTCGCCCCTCGTGGAGCAGATGAGCATCGACGAGGCCTGCCTGGAGCTGACGGACCAGGTCGAGAACTGGGAGGCGGGCGTGGAAGTGGCGCGGCAGATCCAGCGCCGGGTGCGCGAGGAGGTGGGCCTGTCGGCGTCGCTGGGGGTGGCGACGAACAAGCTGGTGGCCAAGGTGGCCTCGGACCACGACAAGCCGGGCGGGCTGACGGTGGTGCGCCCGGGGGAAGAGGCGGCCTTCCTGGCGCCGCTGCCCGTGCGCGTGCTGTGGGGTGTGGGCCCGGTGACGGCCCAGAAGCTGGCCGCGCTGGGGGTCGAGACGGTGGGCGACCTGCTGCGCCTGGACCCCGGCGAGCTGCCGGCCCGCTTTGGCTCCCAGGGCGCCCACCTGGCGCGCCAGGCCCAGGGGCTCGACGACCGGCCGGTGGTGACCGAGCACGAGATCAAGTCGGTGAGCCAGGAGACAACCTTTGCCCGGGACATCTCCCAGCCCGAGGCCCTGAAGGCGGCGCTCCTGGAGCTGAGCCAGGGTGTGGCCGAGCGACTGCACCGCAGGGAGCTGGCGGCGGGGACGGTGGCCATCAAGCTGCGCTACGCCGACTTTACCACGGTGACGCGGCAGATGGCCCTGGCGGTGCCCACGGACGACGCGGAGACGATCTATCGCGCGGCCCTGGTGCTGCTGCGCCGCACCTGGCGCCGGGGGCAGCCGGTGCGCCTCCTGGGCGTGGCCGGCCAGCGGCTGTCGGCGCCGGCCGGGCAACTGTCGCTGTTCTGACGGCGGCATGGAGAAGGCCAAACCTTGCCTTTTCGGACCAACTAGGGTAGAATAGTCGCACGCGAAACCAAAAGAGGACGACGGAGACGATATGCAGGGTGATTTGCAGCAAGCGTTGGCCGAGCGGTTAGAAGACGGCAAGCTGGCATGCGCGGAAGCCCATGCCCTCGCCGCCGAGTACGGGCTGGAGCCGCTGGCCGTGGGCCAGGCAGCGGATGCGGCCGGGGTCCGCATGTTTCGCTGCCAGTTGGGGCTCTTTGGCTATGGGCCCAAGAGCGAGGGCAAGCACAAGATCGTGCAGCCCATGGAGACCGTGCCCCAGGAGCTGGCGGACCGCCTGCGAGCCGCCGCCGGTGCCGATGGGATCTCTTGCCTGGAGATCTGGCGCATCGCCGCCGAGCTCGGCACGACGCGCCTGGAAGCCTCGGGCGCCGTGGAGGCGCTGGGCCTGCGGGTTTCAACCTGCCAACTGGGCTGCTTTCCCCGCCCCTAGAAAAGGACGATCCCGTGCCATACCAGGATGGGCTGGGCCGCGCAATCAACTACCTGCGCGTTTCGGTGACGGACCGCTGCAACCTGCGCTGCGTCTACTGTATGCCCGAAGAGGGCATCGAGAAGCGGCGCCACGACGAGATGCTCTCGTATGAGGAGTTCGAGGTGGTGGTGCGCGCCGCGGTGGGTCTGGGCATTTCCAAGGTGCGGCTGACGGGCGGCGAGCCCCTGGCCCGCCTGGGACTGCCGGACTTTGTGGCGCGGATTGCGGGTATACCCGGCGTCGACGACCTGTCGATGACCACCAACGGCACGCTCCTNNACGCTCCTGGCCCGCCACGCCGCCGCGCTGGCCGCCGCCGGGCTGCACCGCGTCAACATCAGCCTCGACACGCTGCGCGCCGATCGCTTTGCCAGGATCACGCGCCGCGGCCGCCTGGAAGACGTGATGGAGGGGATGGCGGCCGCCCAGCGGGCGGGGCTGGAGCCCATCAAGCTCAACGTGGTGGTCATCGGCGGGATCAATGACGACGAGCTGGGCGATTTTGCCCGTCGCACGGCGAGCGACGGCTGGCACGTGCGCTTTATCGAGCTGATGCCCATCGGCGGCAACGAGGAATGGGTGGGCGGCGAGCCGGTGGGCGTGCCCGAAATGCGGAGGCGCATCGAGGCCGAAGTGGGGGTGCTGCAGCCGGTGCACGGCCCCACGGGCAACGGCCCGGCGCGCTACTACCGCCTGGCAGGCGCCCGGGGCACCCTCGGCTTTATCGGCGCCCTGAGCGACC
>MTKX01024172.1_pt1 | contig 26854 bp, 21 predicted proteins | sample 1042771 | NCBI WGS metagenome assembly MTKX01 (sample SAMN06212183, study PRJNA360534) | anaerobic digester metagenome | biome: Wastewater treatment plant; material: sludge; isolation source: anaerobic digester fed with sludge from wastewater treatment plant | place: Denmark: WWTP Randers ...
GTGTGCCTGGCGCAGGATAGCTGGGTCCATTTTCTCAACCTTGCGGTCGTAGGTCAGGTAGCCGTTGATCTCGGTCTCGATGTCGGTGGTTTGGGTGTAGATCGCCACGGAAAGCCCCAGCGGGATCAGGGGCTTCACCTGCTCTTCCAGCAGGCGCAGGTAGGCTGCTGTTAGTGAAGCAAAATCCTGGTAGTGACCGTAGCCAAAGCGCTTCTTCTCGGTGTAGACGTGCCCGTCCACCTGAAGAGTGTAGCCCCCAAACTCAGTCACAGCCAATATGCGTTCATCCGGTTGGGAAGCGCTCAGGGGTTTCATGTAAACATGCCGGCTCTGGAAGTCCCCACCTCCCTGGTCAAACCAGCCCGAAGCGTGGTCCACCAGGCGGGTCGGGTCGTAGCCCCTCACCCAGTAGGCAGTCTGGATGGCATGAAACTGCCCCCAACTTTCGTTGAAAGGCACCCACACGGCTATGCAGGGGAAATGGTATAGGTTGTCAATTAGTTGTTTCAGTTCCTGGATAAACTCTTCGCGATTTTCAGGATCTTCCCTGCCAAAACGATGTAATCGGCGGATGTCTGAGCGGTGAATTCCCGATGTGAAGGTGAAAGCAACCACTGGGTCCTTGGTGGAAAGCCCGCCATTGGGCATGTCCTGCCAGACAATCATGCCGAGGCGGTCGCAGGCGTAATACCAGCGCGCCGGCTCGACCTTCACATGCTTGCGGATCATATTGCAGCCAATCTTTTTGGCATACTCGATGTCAAAAAGCATGGCTTCCTCAGAAGGCGCGGTGTAGAGCCCTTCGGGGAAGTAGCCCTGGTCCAGCGGACCATATTGAAAGATGGGCTCATCGTTGAGCGTAAAACGCCAGAAGCCTTTCCCGTCGCGAACTTTGCCAAACTTACGCATGCCAAAGTAGCTGCCGACCTCGTCCACCACCCTGCTGTCAACTTTCAACTTGATGGTCAAATCGTAAAGATGAGGGTGGTCGGGATGCCATTTTTTGGGGTCCGGGATGTGCAGCAGCATCTGGCTGGCGGAAGTGATGCTGGCACGAGTCACTTCCTGACCCTCAAACGAAGCGATCGCTTCCAACTCAACATGCGATAAATCGATTGCTTCGGATAGGACTGCTTCGATAGACAGGTTGCTTGCGTCCAGGTTGGGCGTCAGCTTCAGGTTTCGAATATGTTGGCTGGGCAGAATTTCCAACCAGACGGTCTGCCAGATACCCGAAACGGAGGTGTACCAGATGCCGCCCGGTTTGAGGCGTTGTTTGCCCTTCTGGTGGAAATCAGCTTCAGTGGCATCAGTGACGGATAAAACTAATTCATTTTCACCCTCAACCAGGAAGTTAGTGATGTCAAAACTGAAGGGTAAGTAGCCACCCCAATGTTCACCTACTTTTCTGCCGTTGACCCACAACTCGCAGGCGAAATCCACCGCCCCAAAGTGCAAGAGCACCACTTCATCCTCAGCGTGGCTCACTGTGAAGCCGCGTCGGTACCAGAGTTTCTCGTCAGGTTGCAAAACGTGCTCCACACCCGAGAGCCTGGATTCCGGGGCAAAAGGCACCAGGATTTTTTCCTCGAACGATGCGGGTTGAGGGGCATGCAAATTCTGGATGGCGCAATCCCACCAGCCGTTGAGGTTCTGCCAGTTTGGGCGGACCAATTGCGGGCGTGGGTACTCCGGTAGAGGGATCGGCTGATCGACCTGCCAGGGGGTTGTTAATTTGTCATAAACCAAATCAGGCATCTTGTTCCTCTGTTTATTAGGCTCATTTTATCAAATTGATCAAATGCCGTGGCGATTACGATAATCCAAATTCAGATAGCTATCTGAGCCGTTGCATCTAATTCAGTTATCAAGCGCATGCCCTCATAATCGTGGTGCCCTAATTCTAAGTTACTCTAAAGGTTTTGTGGTTGAGCCCATCACTTTTGATCTGATATTCGCCAAGGGTGAGTATCCCCAAGCCCGGGTTACCAAAGCACCCTTGTACCTAAGATAATCTACTGAATTTAGTGCTCAACTTCCTAAAACGCTGTTATGATGGGAGATGTAAAGATTCTTTTTGACCATTGAAACGGAGCACTATGTCAACAATTATTGTAGATAAGATCGCCAAAAGTTTCGGCGCTACCCAAGCAGTCAAAGATGTTTCTTTCGAAGTTCGTCCTGGCGAAATTTTTGGTTTGCTTGGACCCAATGGCTCCGGAAAAACCACCTCCATCCGCATCATCTTGGACATCTACCAACCGGATTCGGGCAGTGTGACCATCCTCGACGGTCCCATGACCAACGATAAACTTAACCATATCGGGTACATCCCTGAGGAACGCGGACTCTACCAGGACGTACCGCTTGATCGCTGCCTGACCTATCTCGCTACCCTCAAAGGGCTAACTGAAGAGCAAATTAAGGAACGCTTACCAAAATACCTGGCCAAGTTTGATCTCACTGATCATGCCAAAAAGAAATCCAAGGAACTCAGCAAGGGCATGCAGCAAAAAGCGCAGCTCATCGCTGCTCTGATCCACGACCCGGAGATCATCATCATTGATGAACCTTTCTCCGCGCTGGACCCCGTCAACACGCAGTTGGTCAAAGACCTGCTGCTTGAACAGCGCAACGCTGGCAAAACTATCGTCATGTGCACCCACCAGATGAACCAGGTGGAGCAGCTCTGCGATCGTCTCGTGCTCATTGACCACGGTCAGGTGCTTCTCCAGGGCGAGCTCTCCGAGATCCGCGACCGCTTTCGCACCAATGAGGTGATCATCGATGCGCTCAATCCCTTACCTGAGCAAATAAATGGCGTTTCAAAGATCGAGCAGCTCAATGATGCTTACCGTCTCACCCCGCAGGAAGGTCTCTCTGCCCACGATCTGCTCAACCAACTGGTTGCGCAAGGTATTGAACTCAATTCTTTCGAAGTGGCAGTACCGACCCTGGATGAAATCTTCATCCGGGTGGTGAAGGAAGGCAACGGTTTCCATGAATAAAACCATTGATGTCGCCAGGTACGAATACCTGCACCATGTTGCCAACAAACGCTTCTGGCTCTCTCTGATCGGCGTGCCACTTGGGTTTATATTGATTTTTGTGGCCTCAATGGTACTTTCGTTTCTTTCCTTTGATACCCGCCCGGTTGGAATCGTAGATAACGCAAATTTGATCCAAATCGAGCCTGACAACACGCAGAAATCGACCATTTTTGATACACAAATACACCTCTACGTTTATCCCGATGAAAGCGCCGCACGTGCCGCTGCTTCAGCGGATGAGATTCAGGGCTTTGCGGTAATCCCAGAAGATTATGCTTCGCGCTTTGAGTTGACCTATTGGACCAACAAGCAGCCTGGCAACGACGTCCAATCGGCAATTGCCAATTTCATAAGCAGAAATCTGATGGTCGCAGAAAACATAGATTCGGCAGTCTTGAAGCGCGTCAATGAAGGAAGCGCCGTCAGCCTGCAGTCTTTGGATGGCAGCCAAACCTCCGACGGAACCGGCTGGCATCGCATCATTGTACCGGTGGTGATCGGTATGCTCAACTTCATCGTGGTGATGAGCAGTGGTGGCTATTTACTCAAAGCTCTGGTGGAAGAAAAAGAAAATCGTACCATTGAGATCATGCTTACTTCTGTGCCCTCGCGGGAGATCATGGCTGGCAAAATTGTTGGCAACCTCGGCGTCGGTCTGACCCAAATCGCCGCCTGGATCATTCTGCTTGGCATCGCGGGATTTCTCTTCCGCGACAGGCTCGGATTTCTGGCAGATATCAACCTTTCAGGCTCCTATCTGGCGATCAGTGTGGCTTTGATGATCCTTTCTTTCCTCTTCACTGCCGCCCTGATGGCCACCATCGGCGCGGCAATGACCAGTACCGAAGAATCGCAGGGGATCATCGGACTGATGGTGTTGCCGATGATGTTCCCGTTCTACTTCTTTACGGTCTTCCTCAATAGTCCCAATGGCATCCTCGCCAGAGTTCTAAGCTTCATTCCACTCAGTGCACCGCTGGCGCTCTCCCTTCGCATGGCTTTCAGCTCAGTCTCGCCACTCGAGATTGCTGGCGTGTTCGTGGTCATTATCAGTTTTTCGCTGCTAATGTTCTGGTTGGCGGGGGTTGTCTTCAAACGCGGCATGCTGCAATATAGCAAGCGGCTCTCGCTCAAAGAAATCTTCAGCAAGGAGACCCGCAATGCGTGACATCGTAAACGTCTTCAAATTTGAATTTTTGACGGTTCTCCGGCGCAGGTCCTTCATCCTCAGCCTGATCCTCGTGCCTCTGATTCCTGCTTTGCTCCTGGGAATCTTGAAGCTCATCAACCAGGATAAATCTCAATCCGTTCAGGAATTGGTCATCCAGGAAGTCGGTAACCCTTTGCCCATTGGGGTAGTGGACCGGGGCAACGTGATCAAGGAGTATCCCGAGTGGCTCACACAAGGCAGGCTTGTGGCGGTAGCTTCTGAGGAAGACGCGCGCCAGAAAACCGCCGCGGGTGAACTTCAGGGCTTTTATGTGGTCGAACCTGATTACCTTGAAACCGGTAGGATGCGCTTTATCAAACCTCAGATCAGCATGATCACTGAGCTTCTGCAGCAGGACGTTCTCAAGGACCTGGTCAATTACAACCTGCTCGGGGCTGACCAGCAGCGTTACATGCGCTTTATGAACCCTGCCAATTTTACTTTTGAGTACCTCAACCCCGAAAGTGCGGACACGCGCGACCAAGCCAACGCAGCCACCTATTGGGTGCCATATGCGGTCACAATGTTCTTCTACATGATCATTCTGATCAGCTCCGGTTTGATGCTGAACGCCGTCACCAAAGACAAAGAGAACAAAACAATTGAGATCCTGCTTTCTTCCGCTAAACCCCTTGACCTTTTCATTGGCAAAATCCTGGCGTTTGGTTCCCTCAGCCTGGTGCAGATGGTGGTTTGGTTTGGCACGTTGGTTATTATCGCTAAAGTCGGCAAAACCACGCTGCCATTCCTGGAAGCCATCAGCATACCGACCAGTGTGCTCGTGGCAAGCGTGCCTTTCTTCATTGGCGGCTTTTTGCTGTATGGCAGCCTGATGGCAGGTATGGGTGCCGTGGCGCCCAACCTCAGGGAAGGAAACCAGTCCACCTTCGTATTGAGTCTTCCGCTGATCTTTACGGTCATGTCAATCAACCAGTTGATTGAGACACCCTTCTCCACCTTTACCACCTTCCTGACGCTTTTCCCCTTCACGTCCCCGGTGGTCATGCTCACAAGGCTATCCGTTGGTCCGGTCCCCGTTTGGCAGCTAATCGCCAGCATCGCATTATTGATTCCGGCAGTCATCATCGTCATCCGCGGTGTTTCGAACCTGTTCAGTTCTCAATACCTGCTCAGCGGGCAAAAGATGAACATTGGCCTGTTTTTCAGGACGGTATTCATCGGTCACCGCCGGGCTTGATCCTGTGTCACCAAAACAGCAGACCTTACGGTCTGCTGTTTTTTTGGCGTTATACTTGAAACATCACTCTCNNACATCACTCTCTTATGAGTTTATTATGAAACCGCAAAAGACCTTACTTCTGATCTTATTAACTCTTTTAGTCCTGGGCGCGTGTCAGCCCCAACCCAACACTGCCACCCCCACGGACCCCCTGGACAGCGTTCGCACCGAAGTCGCCCGCACAGTTGAAGCGCTCACCACCCAGATCGTGGCAACAGATCAGGCTGCCCAAACCCAAACAGCAGTTTTCTTCGTGCCATCCCCCTTGCCGCCCACCCCAGAGCCAAGTCCCGCTCCGACGCTCAACCTGCCAACGGAACCAGACATCCCAACCGCGGCTATTCTGCCAACACTCACTCCTTCAGGAAGTTGCGATCTGGCAGCGTTTGTCGATGAAACTATTCCCGATGGCAGCCAATTCCCACCCGGAACCGTGTTTACCAAGACCTGGACCTTGCAAAACGCAGGCACTTGCACCTGGACCACCGATTACGATCTGGTTTTCGTCAGTGGCGATCCGATGAACGCGCCCCAAACCCTTCCTCTCACCAGGGATTCCGTGCCACCTGGCAGCAATGTGACAATCTCAATGCCCTTTACATCGCCGCTGGTTGGCGGCAGTTATCGGTCGGATTTCAAGCTGCGCAATGCCGACGGCGTGCTTTTTAGTTTCAAGGATCCATCACAGACTTTCTGGGTGGAAATTCAGGTTATGACAGGCAAAATCGATCTCGCGTCCATGGCTTGCAGCATCCGCTGGACAAACGCCTCAGCTGAACTCCCCTGCCCGGGTTTGCCCACAGACACGCGCGGTTTTGCCTACACCGACTTCGCGCCTGTGCTTGAAAATGGCAACAAGGATGACGAACCAGCCTTATGGCTCGGCGTTCAGCAGATTCAGGATGGCATCCTGCGGGGCACATTACCTGTCATGCTGATACCCCAAAACGCCAAATTCAGCACAATTTTGGGCTGTGCCAACGATCAGGAGTCGTGCGATGTGACTTTACGCCTCAGCTTCCAGGAGGGAGACAAACCGCTGGTAGAAATTGCCCACTGGCAAAAAACGCACGACGGTAAATTATTGAAAATTAGCCAGGACCTGTCTGCGCTTTCAGGAAAAAGCGTTCGGATCATTTTGCAGCTTGAGGCCAATGGTTCTCATCAAGGTGACATCATCCACCTGCTTGCGCCTGTCATCGCACCTTGATGCACGCCGCTAAACTTGACAAAACAAGAATAAACCTTGACAATTACCTATTAACCCAAGCCAGTCTACAGCAGACCGGAGGAATGATGACACGACAAAAAATTACCAAATTACTACTGGGACTAGGTGTGGCTGTTCTCGCGCTAAGCGCTTGCGGACCGCGCGTAACCACCCCCGATCCACAACAGATGGAAACGCTTATTGCTGAGACCGTTGCAGCTCAGTTGACTCGCACAGCAATCGCGCGCCCCAGTGAGACTCCCACTCCAACGCTTGCTCCTTCCCCTACGCTGGCTCCCCCCACAGCTACCGTTTCCGTTCCGACTGCCGCAGTTGGGCTGCCGACCAGCACTGTTGCCGGACCAGCCACTGCCACGCTCCCGCCAGCACAAACAGGTGTTGATGCCGGTGTCTGGACGTACAGTGTACCTGCGGACGGTGCCAACATCAAAGCTGGCGGAAAGTTCTCTGTGGTTGTCACCCTGATGAACACCGGCACGACCACCTGGAACACCAGCTATTACATTATGCACACCGACGGGCCTGCGATGGGCTCTGACGCCGAGATCAATATGCCCTACGATGTGCCGCCGAACATGAGCGTACAGATCACGATCGAGTTCACCGCTCCCACCGAGACTGGCAAGGTCAAAAGCGATTGGATGATCGTGAATCCCAGCGATGTAGGATTCGCCCTCTTCTGGTTTGAATACAACATCAACTAAAGCAGGCAGCATGTCCCTTGAAGAACTGATCAAAGCCGAGGCACTTAGTCTCGGCTTTGCGTTATGCGGATTCAGCAGCGCGGTCACCCCACCCCATTACGAAGCTTACCTGCAATGGATTGAAGCCGGACATCACGCGGGAATGGATTACATGGCTCGCCCAAACGCCATCGAAGCCCGCTATGACCCTGCCCAGTTACTGCCTGGTTGCCGGACGGTTATCAGCCTCGCAGCACCTTATCCTGTGCCTGTGAGCGACCAAAAACCCCAACCAACTCAGGGCAAAATTGCTGCGTATGCTCTTCTGCCAGACTACCACCACGTCCTGAAAACCCAGGCAGAACTCCTTGCGCAAAAGATAGCCCAACTAATTGACAAACCGCTAAACCACCTGGTGTGTGTCGACACAGCCCCCATTCTTGAAAAAGACTACGCGCAGCAAGCCGGCTTAGGGTGGATTGCCCGAAACTCCTGCCTGACCTCCCTGGGATACGGCTCGTGGCTGTTCCTGTGTGAGCTCCTGGTTGATCTGCCTCTCAAGCCGGACAAGCCTCTCACCATTTCCGATTGTGCCGATTGTCACCGCTGCCAGATGGCTTGCCCCACCAAAGCCATCCTGCCTAACCGCACAATTGACGCCCGACGCTGCCTTTCTTACCTCACGATCGAACATCGCGGACCCATCCCGCACGCCTTTCGCCCGCTGCTTGGTCAGCGCATTTTTGGCTGCGACACCTGCCAGACCATCTGCCCTTCCAACCAAAAACCACAAAATTCCATCCCATTCTTTGAAAAATTCCAACTTCTTGATCCGCAGCCTGACCTGCTCGAATCGTTATTGTTGACCGAAGGCGAATTCAAAACCCGCTATGCCAACACACCCGTCCTCCGGGCAAAATACCAGGGCTTCCGCCGCAATCTCGCGATTGTGCTCGGTAACGCCCGCCTGGAAGCAGCCAGGATTGCCTTATTGGATTGTGCGGCCACCGAACCGGATGATGTTGTGCGTGAAGCAGCTCAATGGGCGCTCTCCCAGTACTGAAATAGACTAAACTGACGCCTTTGTGGCATAATTAAACAAAATTTGAGCCTCAAGGAGAGCTAATGCAAACCTTGCACGTTGTTTCGCATACGCATTGGGATCGCGAATGGTATAAGACCTTCCAGCAGTTCCGCCTGCAACTTGTCCACCTTGTGGATAATCTCCTGCTTATCCTGGATCAGGACCCGGATTACAAGCATTTCATGCTGGACGGGCAGACGATCGTGCTTGAGGATTACTTGCAAGTTCGCATGGCAAACTTACCGCGCCTGCAGCAATTTATCCAGGATAAACGCATCCTCATCGGTCCCTGGTATATCCTGCCGGATGAATTTCTGGTCTCCCCGGAAGCGATCGTACGCAACCTGTTGATTGGGAAAAACATCTGCCAGATGTTCGGGCAGCGCATGATGGTTGGCTACATCCCTGATCCTTTCGGTCACCTTTCGCAATTGCACCAAATCCTCAATGGCTTCCACATGGACACCGCCTGCCTTTGGCGCGGCGTACCGGATGGCTCCCCTACGTTAATAAACTGGCAGGCTGCTGATGGCTCCAGTGTGCTGCTCGCTCACCTCTACGATGGGTATGGCAACATCGCTGATTGGCCAGCCTCTGATCCGGACCAGTCGCTTGAACAGCTTAATCTCAAGGCAGACAAACTCCAACCCTACAACCCCAGTTCGCATTACTTAATGATGCGCGGCAGCGACCATCTTGAACCGCGACCCGAACTGCCTGAGCACTTGCGCTACTTCAACCAGCACAACCAGTCCGAGCGCCATGCCTTTCACTCCACCCTTCCAGCATACCTGGCTGCCGTTTCGAACGAGATTTTGGAACAAAAACTCACCCTCCAGACTCTGCGAGGGGAGCTGCGCGACCCTCACAAAGCCCACATTCTGCCAGCAGTACTATCCGCACGGATGTGGATCAAGCAGCGCAATCATTACTCTCAGAACCTGCTCGAACGTTGGGTGGAGCCTTTTTCCACCTGGGCTGAACTGCAAACGCGCCACGAAGACGCCTTTACTCCACCCGTTGAGCATCAGACTACCAGCCGCATCGCCGACCCTGGATCGGTTGTGCACCAGGCCTGGAAGCTGCTCATCAGTAATCACCCGCACGATTCCATTTGCGGGTGCTCCGTGGATGCCACCCACAACGATATGATCAGCCGCTTCGACCAGGTCGACCAGATCGGTGAAGAACTCACCAGCCAATCGCTGGACGCTCTTAGTTTGGAGATCAACACTTTCAGGAATGGCGAAAACGGCGAGTTTGCCGCTCTGACCGTCTTTAACGCATCCCCATACCCCCGAAGGTCGATAGTGAATACTGCGATAGACCTTCCTCATGGTGTTAAATCCCTGCGCGTCATCGATTCTGATGGCAAACAGATTTCAGTGGATTGTCTTTATGGTGAGCGGGAGTTTGCTGAGTCCAACACCAAAGTGCCCTATGCGTCTTTGGATATTTTCGCAGAAGATCTTCCTGCGATGGGTTATCGTACGTATTGGATTTGCGGATCTGACGAACCTGACGAGATCTGCGACGATCAGGATGAGGATTTGGAAGATTTCATCTCCAATCAATTCCTGGAAATTCGTGCTGCAGATGCAAGCGGCAGCCTTACCCTGAAGGACCTTCGAACGGGTCAGGTTTTTGAGGGGCTTTGCCAAATCGTGGATGTAGGAGACCGCGGTGATGAGTATAACTTCACACCCCCGGAGCACGACACCGAGATCAAACCAACTCTGGTTTCCACAACAACTTACAAAACCAATCTTTACGAGACATTGATCCTTAGTCTCACGATGGACCTGCCTGTTTCGTTGACAGAATCCCGCGACAGCCGCGAAGAAAGCACCCTCACCCACAACCTCGATGTTCTGGTGACACTGGTGAAAGACGTGCCGCAAGCGGATGTTCAGATCTACTTCGAAAATGAAGCACTCGATCACCGCCTTGGGGTCCGCTTTAAAACCGGTCTGAAAGTGGACACTGCCCGTTTTGACGGCCATTATGATATTCTCACACGCCCCATCGACCTCCCCAAGACCGACAGCACCTGGCGTGAGCTGCCCCGCCCCGAAGTGCCTCAGCGCAATTTCGTGGACGTCAGCAATGAACAGGCCGGTCTGATGATCGCTAATCGCGGTTTACCCGAAGTGGCTGTGGTTCGCGATGAAAACGGTGAAGCGGTAATCGACCTCACCTTGCTTCGTTCCATCGGCTGGCTTAGCCGGGACGACCTCTGGAACCGCGTTGGTCACGCCGGTCCAGCGCTGATGACCCCCGATGCCCAGGAGTTACGCCCTTACACCTACGAATTGTGCATCATTCCGCACGGACCCGACATTTTTGAGGCGGTTAAACTAGCGCAATCCTTCCAGACTGACCTGGACGTCCGCATTTCCAACCTCCATGATGGCAGCCTGCCGGCTGAGAGTGCCATGGTTAAAGTCTCGCATACTGAATTTTTGGTCACCGCCATCAAGGAGGCCGAAGATGAAACCGGTTGGGTCGTGCGTGGGGTCAACCTCGGGGATGAAGCCATCACCTTGCGCTTGAAACCTAACATGCTCAACAAAAGCGCCCATTTGGTGAACCTGGACGAGAGTCTCATTCACGACCTGGTGCAACTGCCCGATGGCAGCGTTGAGCTTGAGGTTCCAACCAAACGCCTCATCAGCATCTTGTTCAAGATCACCGACTGAGGTCCTGTTCTTGACGCAACCGGACTTCTTGATTGCAGACATTCCCATCCACGGCCGCCTGATCCTGGCGCCGATGGATGGCATTTCGGATGCGGCTTTTCGACTGCTTACCCGCAAGTTGGGTTCTGCCTATTCGGTCTCCGAATTCATCAACACCCTCGACTACGCCCATCAAAAATCTTATGAAAAGAAGCGCCTTTTGGCTCGTGACGAAGAACGCCCTTTCGTGGCGCAGCTGCTCGATAACGACGCGGTTCGCATGGCGGAGTGCGCTGCCCGCATCGAGGAAGAGTTCCATCCCGACATGATCGACATCAACATGGGCTGTGCCGCCAAAAGCGTGGCAGGTCGCGGAGCCGGTGTGGGCATGATGCGCAATCCGCAGCTTGTCAAGGATGCCGTCACGCTTGTCGGCCATGCGGTCAAAGTTCCGGTCACCGTCAAGATGCGGCTGGGTTGGGATAGCAAGGCGCTAAATTTTCTCGAATTGGCAAATTTGGCAGCAGAAAACGGTGCGAAAGCCATCGCGCTGCACGGACGCACCGGCAAAATCTCATACCAAAAACCTGCCCAGTGGCAGCCGATCGCTGAGCTGAAGCGCGCTTTTCCAAATCTGCCCGTCATCGGCAATGGCGACGTCGCCACGCCCGCCGACGCGCGCCGCATGCTGGAGGAAACCGGCTGTGACGCGGTCATGATCGGACGTGCTGCCAAAGCCAATCCCTGGATCTTCTCGTGGCGCAGCCGGGATGAAGTCAGCGTCCAGGAAGTAGCCGAAACCGCCCTCTGGCAGCTCAAGGATATGCTCGCGACTGATCCTGAAAGCGCCATCATGCCCTTTCGCAAATATCTCAAAGCCTACCTGGACCCTTATGAACTTCCGCGCGAAACCATGCGAGCCCTGCTCACCTGCGGCGACGCCAATCAACTATTAGCAATGATAGTTGAAACCTTTACCAAACTGGGGGCAGCCATAGAGTAAACTCCTCCGGATGTGTTTTCATCCAGGGGTAAAATAAACCAACAGTCAAACGAGGAGCCAATCAATGAACCTAAGCCAGTCTATCGAAGAGAAAGCCTACAAGAGCGTTATCCGCGCCTGGACCATGTACGATTGGGCGAACTCCGCGTTCGCCACTACTATCATGGGGGCGATCTTGCCCACGTATTTTGCCACTTACATAGCCCAGGGAGATTCCGTTCCGATCTGGGGTAATGCCGTTGCCATCGGCAGCCTGATTGCGGCTCTGCTCAGCCCCATACTGGGCGGCATTGCGGACTTCAAAGCCTCCAAAAAACTCTTTCTCGGGCTCTTTGCGGCCCTTGGCGTCGTCAGCACGTTCTTATTATTCTTCATCACCAGCCCAGAGCAACAAACGCTTTGTATTGTACTCTACATCCTTGGTACGATCGGTTTTGCCGGCTCGCTCGTCTTCTACGACTCCCTTCTGCCGCATGTGGCAAAACCTGAAGATATGGACAAAGTCTCATCGCGCGGTTATGCCCTTGGCTATATCGGCGGTGGCTTGCTGCTTCTCGTCAACATTGTGATGATTTTCCTTGGCCCCGGCTTGTTGAAAAACATGCCCGAGGCGGAAGCCACACAGTTAATGATGCGGCTCAGCCTGGCAAGCGTGGCAGTTTGGTGGGCGGTTTTCTCCATCCCACTGTTCCGCAATGTTATGGAGCCAGTCGCCATGGCCGAGCAGCGCGAACTTGGGCAAAGCGGAGTTCTCGTTAGCCTCAGGCGTCTTGGCAAGACTTTCCGCGAGATCCGTGATTACAAGGACCTGTTCTGGTTCTTGCTGACCTTTCTGGTCTACTCCAACGGCATTGGCACCATCATCACCATGGCAGCCGCTTTTGCGACAGACCTGGGTTTTAGCACCATGACCGTGATTGGCACCTTCCTGATGGTCCAGTTCGTTGCCGCTCCTTTTGCCCTGCTTTTTGGAAAGCTTGCCGCCACTCTCGGCAACAAAAAAGCGATCACCATCAGCCTGATCATCTACACCCTCGTTGCCATCGTGGGTTACTTTATGACCAAAGACTGGCACATGTTCTTGCTTGGCTTTGGCGTGGCAACTGTTCAAGGTGGCAGCCAGGCTCTGAGCCGCTCCTTGATTGGCAAGCTCATGCCAAAGAGCAAGAGCGCGGAATTTTTCGGCTTCTTCAGCGTTTCAGAAAAGTTCAACACCGTCCTCGGTCCAGCAATTATGGCGCTGGTCACCAAACTCACCGGCAATCCTCGCTACGGCATTGTTTCGTTGGTGATCTTCTTCGTAGTTGGCATGCTGATGCTCCAGAAGGTTGATCTCGAACGCGGCGCGCGTAAAGCAAAAGCCGAAGATGAACTGATGGTTGTGGCGTATTAAACCTGAGTGCAGGTTCACTATCCCACCAAGCCTCCCGCGGTACCGCGGGAGGCTATTTTTGTCATAATGGCAATACTTTGATTGTCACTTTACATACTGTTCAAAGTGACTATAATTCTTTTGCTGATGATTAAAATTTCCGGGAGAATTGACAAATGAAGAAATTCCGCGTTGCGGTTTTGGCAAACATAAAGGCGAACGCACCTGCTTTTGAAGGTATGAGTGAAGACCAATGGGATGATCTCGACTCAGAGACCACCGTCCTCTCCCTGGTTAATGCCATCCGCGAAGGTGGACACGAATGTGAATTCCTGGAAGCCGATGAATCTATCATCGATACCGTTCGTGCTTACAAACCCGATATCTGTTTCAACATCGCTGAGAGCCACTTTGGCGACTCCCGCGAAGCGCAGATCCCTGCCATCCTTGAAAAGCTCCAAATCCCCTACACCGGTTCAAAGGTCCTGACTCTTGCGCTTTCCCTCGACAAACCCATGACCAAGCGCATCCTCGCCTGGCATAATTTGCCTACTCCTGAATTTCAATCCTTTGAACGCGAAGATGAACCCCTGGATGAAGGCATGAACTACCCCCTGTTCATCAAACCCAGCCGCGAAGGCACGGGTATGGGCATCACTTACCAATCCATCCTGCATGACGACCAGGAACTCCGCAAACAATTACGCTATATCCTCAAGCGCTACAAACAACCCGCACTGGTTGAACGTTTTATTGAGGGGCGTGAGGTCACGGTTGGCTTGGTTGGCAACCTGATCGGTCCGGTTGCCCGCCGTATCCCCAAGGACGAAAACGCGCATCGCATCCACGCCGGCTTGCACTTTTTGCCCCCCATGGAAGTAAACCTCGACCCCTACCTCGAAACCGATGGTGTTTACGACAATTATCTAAAAACTGCCCTGGCAGCTGAACTTGAGTATCTCTGTCCAGCCCCTCTGGATGAAGATATGGTGGATGAACTCAACTGGCTCGCGGCAGCAGTATTCCGCGTTACAGGCGCGCTCGACTTCGCCCGGATCGACTTCCGGCTCGACAAAAACGACAACTTCAAACCCTACATCCTCGAGATCAATCCCCTGCCGGGTTTAATGCCCAAACTCTCTGATATCGTTATCGAAGCTAACGCCGATGGCGTCAGCCATACCGAGTTGATCAACATGATCCTCAATACCGCTTTGGCGCGGTATGGAATGATATAAACCTAAATTATGCCAGCAACACTTCTGCGTTTGATGACCCCCGAAGATTACCCGGCCTTGTTCGCCCTTTGGAACAGCGTGCCGGAGTTTAACCGGGGACTGCGCAGCCTGGACGACAGCGAAGAAGGCATTCGGAAATTCCTAAAACGCAACCCCACTACCTGTTTTGTGGCAGAAATCGCCGGCGAGATCATCGGCGGTATTCTTGCCGGGCATGATGGCAGGCGCGGCTATATCTACCACGCCATCGTGCTGCCCGAACACCAGGGAAAGGGTATCGGAAAGCAGCTCGCCGATGCTGCCTGTGACGCGCTCAAGGCAGAGGGGATCAATCGGGTCGGCATGCTGGTTTTCGCTGGCAACCAGCAAGGCAACGCCTTCTGGGAAAGCCAGGGTTGGCAAACCCGCCCTGATCTCAACTACCGCAACAAATCCCTCAACGAGGATAACATCTGACGTGGCTCCTGCCATTCGCCCAGCCAAGGTTGAAGATATCCCCCTGCTCATCAAAGCCAGGTTGGATTTTTTGAGCGCCCTTGACTATCCTGTTTTACTCTACGACTTATCAAAAGCACATTACCAACTCGTGGCTTTTCTCTCCGAACACCTTGAACGCGATCTTTTCGCCTGTATCGCTCTGGATGGCGAGACGCTTGCAGCAGCTGGATTTTTGCAGGTGATGCACGTTATGTGGCAGCCCGCTGCGCCTGAGGGCACATACGGACGGATCATCAACATCCTCACCTGGCCTGAATTTCGTCACCAGGGTCTGGCGCGCGAGATCATGCAGGCGCTGATCCAAAAAGCCCGGGAACTCGACCTGGCTTACGTAGACCTGGACGCCAGCCCCGAAGGGCAGCCGCTCTACGAGAGCCTGGGCTTCAATCTGCTGCAAGCCAAACATCCCCCAATGCGGCTTTACCTCTAAAGCATTCAATCAAATCCATTCCTGTGCCACTTGACTGGCATGATTCATGCTGCGAATCAGACACGAACCGTTCGTTTTGTGGAAGGAGGCGCAATGGCTCATTGGTCCTTTTGTGGGTTGAATTGTGAGGAGTGCCCCGTTTACCAAGCCACTCAAAAGCAGGATCAGGCGCACCAAGTCTGGCTGGCGGCAGAATATTCGACTGAAAGCAGTTGGTTTTCCCCTGCAGAAATGACTTGCCAAGGCTGCCATAGCCAGCAGCGGCTCGAAAGCAAGATGTGCCAGGAGTGTGCGTTGCGAAAATGCGCATCCAATCGCGTCCGCCTGACATGCGCGGAATGCCCTGATTTTCCCTGCAGCTTGATCGACCGTTACGTTTCAATCGAAACCGATGCCCGCTGCCAGCTCCAGCTCTGGCACGAACGCCTGGCGGCGCTCGTTTAAAGCTCTTCTTCTCATAATTGCATATTTGAATCCCTTTCTTTAATTAATAGGCGTAGGGTGGACTGGCGTCGCTCCGATACATCGTGTGTAGGGTGGGTTGGCGTCAAAAAACGTTTGCAATACGAACATCTCGCTATAGCCAACCCACCAATGCAGATATTACGTATTTGGTAATTGTAGGTCGTAATGAGCCGTCTTTGCTCACTCCGACAATGATACAAGCGTAGGGTGGGTTGGCGTCACAAAGGAATAGTAATACAACCACCTCGCTGTAGCCAACCCACCAATGCAGATATTACATATTTGGTAATTGTAGGTCGTAATGAGCCGTCTTTGCTCACTCCGACAATGATACAAGCGAAGGGTAGGTTGGCGTCAAAAAACGTTTGCAATACGAACATCTCGCTATAGCCAACCCACCGCGATTCGCTGTTGTAGGGCGAGGTTGAGGGCACACCACAGTCGTCCAGCACATCCTTACCAGTGCCCTCAACCNNCCGCCGTTCGCGATTTTTTGGATTGTTCTTTTCAGCGGATTGGAAGCACGGAATGCGCGTATGATATCAACATTTTTGGTGCTTCCAAACTAGCCCTATAAAATTGATTTGATCCCTCAAATATTCATAAAAAAACCAGCGATCTCTCGCCGGTTTTTGTCATCTTTCGACTAACTACGACTTGCCCCTCATGCGCGGGTCGAGCACGTCGCGCATCGCATCCCCAACGAGGTTCCACCCCATCACAAACAGCGTCAAGGTCAGACCCGGAAACACCACAATGTACCAATACCGATCCAGACTGGTAATCCAGTTGCGTGAAAAGGCCAAAACCTGACCCCAATCCGCATAACCTACTTCTGTACCTATCCCCAGGAAAGATAATGCCGCAAAAGCTAAAACGACATCGCCAATTCCCAACGAAGCTAACACCAGTGTCGGGAAGATCGCATTCGGCAGAACATGTTTGAAGAGAATCCGCCTGTTCTTGACTCCTGAAACCTTCGCAGCCATGACAAAGTCGCGCTCTTTAATGGAAAGGATATCCGATCGAATGATGCGTGCGTAACCCATCCACGAAAAACTGATCATCGCAATTAAAGGCGGCAATAAACTTCGCCCCAAAACAGGCGTAAGAACCGCAGAAAAGATCAATGCCATCATGATATATGGGAGCGTTAAGAATATATCCGTGATCCTCATGATCAGGTTGTCGATCCGCCCGCCGTAATAGGCTGCCACAGATCCCAGGATCACGCCAATTAGTACCGTCGATATCACAACGAGCAAACCAGTTTTAAAAGCAGTGCGAGTGCCCCAAATGATGCCGTAAAAAATATCATATTGTCCCTGGGCAGTACCGAGCAAATGCACCCATTCCGTTTTACCCGAAATTAGTTTATACAGACCGGTCACTTCCGGAACATTTCGCTTCCATTCAGCTCCCGGATCCTTTGGTTGACTGCTAAACCCATCCCGAGGGATCCTCAAGGGGTCATTGCCGACTGGTGGAGCAATTACTGGAGCAAAAACGGCGATTAATATGAATATAAAGATAAGGATGAAACCTATGATGGAGGTAGGGGTCTTGAAGAGTCCCTTAACGATGCGATAGTTATCAGGGCCTAAAACACGTTCAAGTCGGGTAATCTTTCGATCTGAGATAACCTCATCCAGAAGTCGATTATCACCGGAGGGGATGGTTGTATTGTCAGTCATTCGTTGCTCCTTAAGCCAATCGCACTCGCGGGTCGATGAACGCGTAAAGCACATCTACAATCAGATTTGCCACAATTAATATTAATCCGGAAAAAATTGCCATGCCTAATACTGTGACCACATCCAGGTTTGCCGCAGCATCTGCTGCAGCTTTTCCAATACCCGGGTAATTGAAAACAGTTTCTGTGATCACAACTCCGCCCAACAATCCAACCACACTTCCACCCATCAACGTCACGATAGGCAGCATCGCATTCGGTCTGGCATGATGGTTGATCACGTCGTTCTCTTGCAAACCCTTAGCCCTGGCGGTTGTGACATAGTCCATTCGCAGCGTCTCCAGCATAGACGAGCGTGTGACCCGTACGAATGTGGCCCAGTTAATATAAGAAAGGGTAATAATGGGCATGATCATGTGCCGCAAGGCATCCCAAAAAATATCGAGTCGACCATTCAGAAGCGCATCAATCGATAGAAGTTTGGTATATTGTTTAATTTCGCCCGAAAAGATTAGTTGACTTACCCAATCTGACATTTTTCCTGGCAGGAACCATTTCGTTTTGGCATAAAGCAGCATCAATAACAATAGACCAAAAACAAAGGTCGGAAAAGAAGTACCCACAATACTATACACACGCGCAGCCTGATCAAAGAATTTATTCTGATTAACCGCCGCTTTTACCCCCATCCATATGCCTACTGAAAGCATCGGAAATACAGTCCAAAGAGCCAAATCGACCGTATTTGGGAATCTATTCTTGATGATAGACACAACTTCTTGAGAAGCAGTTCTTGAATAGCCAAAATCGCCGTAGATGATGCCGCCTTTACGGTCACCCGTCACAGGATCCTTTACGCCATTTAACCAGCGCCAGTATTGATTTAGGAATGGTTGATCCAAACCATATTGTCGAATAATGCCCTCAATCTGTTTTTCGTTTTTTGGGAAATCGCGAATATACAGGGCGGATCTTTCCACTGGACCTAAAAGCTGGAGCATCCCAAAAATGATCATGGTGATGCCAATCAACAATAAAGGGACCATGAGCAGACGGCGAATGATGTAATTAGTCATGTAGTTCCTCTCAATCCATTTTGCCTTTCAGACCGTCCGGAAAAAGATTTACGAACGGTGTGAATAGCAGAATGGTGCTGGTGCGGCAGCTTAATCGCTGCCGCACCAGAATTGGAAAGTTAACTTCTACTTGACGGAGAAGTTGTAGATCAAAACATCCTGACTCAAACCAGGTCGGCCATAATAGAGCCTTAGTGGTCGATCGTTTTCAGTATCGCAGATCTCAAATCGCTCCAAACCAAGTTTGGAAGTGTCAATCGAGCATACCGGTACTGGAGCGTCATAAGCGTTGGTTTCGGGATTGTAAATCGCAATCTCGCCAACAAACTCATCCACCTGGATTCTCTGCTCAACACCCACATCGATGAAGTCGGCTTCTCCAGCCTGCAGCATCGCGAAACGAGTTCCAAACTCAGGTACGATCTTCAGAACAACACGTCCGGTGATGGCTGGCTCGCCCCAATATTCGTCAAATTTTGTTAAGACGATTTCTTCGCCAGGGGTCCAGTGATCAAGCTTGTAAGCACCGGTACCATTGGCAATCGGGGTAAAGGGATTGTCGGCGGAAACCATGCCATAGAAATTCTGCCAGGTTTCGCAGCTTCCATCCCAACCACCATTTTCAACAACCCATTCCATATCCATGATGGAACCCCATCCCTGTGCAATTGTCGCAGTGAAAGGTCCCCAAGGCTGGGCAAGGGTCATTGTGACGGTCATAGCTTCATCGTCAGCAACAATCTTGGATTTGACAGTCTCGCAGGCTGCCACGAGTGTCTCGGGCGGATTGGTGAGGAGAGTCTCACGGCTGTCAGCAGATGCAAACTCATCCACGATGCCAGTGATGTCATCAACGCCAACGCCAAAGAAGGGCTCAGCCAATAGCCACTGCGGTGAGGAATAACCACCCTGCAGCAAACCGCGCTGGAAGGAGAACGCCACATCCGAAGCGGTCAGATCGCCGCCCTCATGGAATTTCACGCCTTCACGGATCTTGAAGGTCCAGACGGTGCCGTCTTCAGAAACTTCCCAGGATTCAGCCAATTGAGGAACGAATTTGTCCGTGGCAATTCCATCATAGTAGACCAAAGTTTCGTAGACATTCTGAACAATTTCGCCACTCGCGGTGTCGTAGGACAGCGCTGGGTCGAGTGTGTCAGCATCACCAATGGTAGCCTGAAGAATAGTATCAGGATCAGCGCCACCAGTTTTATACATGGTCTTATAGTCATCGCCCGAGAAGATTGGGTTCAAGACACGGCCTTCGAGCCATCTTTGTTCATAACCATGAGAAGTTGCCAAAACAACTGGAATACCTACAGCCTGGTCGTAATAAAGCTGATTGAACTGCTTGTAAATCTCATGTCTTTTCGCAGGATCGATTTCGCCTACACCCTGATCAAGTAATGCTTTGAATTCAGCCTTTAAATCATCTGGTAAGTTCTGGCGATTGCCATAGGTACCGGTGGTGTAGGGCTGATACCAGTTGTGGGCATCGTGAATATCTTCCTGCCAGCCAGCAACCATGATGGGGATTTTCTTAGCGCGCTGTGCTGCCAGATAAGCAGGCCAGGGCAAACCAAGAACTTCCACAACAAATTTCTCGTTAATGGCTGCGAGATTTGCCTGCATAATTTCGGCATAGATCTGGCGTGTGGAGTTACCCGTGTTGTAGCCCATCTGCAGACGGAAACCCATCTCCCAAATGTCGTCTGGATCTTCGCCGGCTGGAATGCCGTCTTTGTCGACATCAGCTAACATGAATTCCGCAGCAGCTTTCTCCAGATCGAAGGTATAGTACGGAGCATCAGGATCAAAGCCCGGCATACCAATTAAGGACAGAACCTTGGATTGTACGGCTTCGCCTTGATAGATTTCGTCAACAACGATATCCCAGTCGAACGCATACGAAAAACCGCGGCGGACATGGACGTCATCGAAGAAAGTGGGTGGAGCACCGTTGCCATCCAGCATGTTGGATCCAAGATATGGATTCAAAACCACTGGTTCTTCAACCACGGGTTCCTCGACCACAGGTTCTTCCACCACAGGTTCCTCTACTACTGGCTCCACTACAGGGGGCTCAGTAGCAACGGGCGCTGTTGGTGCACAAGCACCTAACATTATGCTTGCAACGATAACAATTGCTAAAAACACATAGAACTTACGCATTGTTTCTCCTCCTTGAGAGAATCGGTAATTTGGTTTGTTTACAAAGAGCAATTCTTAGCATTTTCTTCCTTTTCTATCGAGCTACCTCCTTTTGGTTATCCGGGTGATCAGCCTTGAAGCATTCAACAAAATGGCCTGGGACGATCTCACGGAATTCAGGACGTGACTCCGCACAGTAACCTTCCGCAATTGGACAGCGGGTTCTGAAACGGCAGCCTGAGGGTGGATTTGCGGGTGATGGAACATCACCTTCCAAAACAATACGCTCGCGGGTCTCATAAAAACTCGGATCCGCGACCGGGATTGCTGATAGTAAAGCCTTGGTATAGGGGTGGATAGGATTTTTATAAATTTCGTTGCGATCTGCCAGTTCCACAATAATGCCAAGATACATGACCGCTACGCGATCGCTTATGTGGCGAACCATGGAAAGATCATGAGCAATAAACAAATAAGTTAGGTCCAATTCCTTCTGCAGATCTTCAAACAAATTGATCACCTGCGCCTGGATCGATACATCCAAAGCTGAAATCGGTTCATCGCAGACAATGAAAGATGGGTTGTTGGCCATGGCACGCGCGATTCCGATGCGTTGGCGCTGCCCGCCGGAGAACTCGTGAGGGTAGCGCAGCATGAAATCGGGATCAAGTTTGACCAACCGCATCAATTCCCGAACACGATCGTCAATATCTTTACCTGTTGCAGTCCCAAAAGCAACTAAAGGTTCCGCGACAATATCACGAATGGTCATACGCGGATTCAAACTTGCATATGGATCCTGAAAAATCATCTGAATATTTTTGCGCATCAGGCGCATTGGTTCATTCCTCAAAGCAGTTAGCTCAATATCTTTGAAGAAAACTTTGCCTGCGGTAGGTTTGTACAATTGCAGCATTGTGCGGCCTGTGGTGGATTTTCCGCATCCGGATTCCCCTACCAGCCCTAAGGTCTCTCCCCGATGAATCTTAAAACTGATGCCATCCACAGCGCGCACTGCCCCAACCTGCCGGCGGATAACACCCCTGTAAATTGGGAAGTGCATTTTTAAATCATCTACTTGGACAATCACTTCATTTTCTGTCATGCGCGTTCACTCCCGGTAACTGTGTCAACCCAACATGCCACTTTATGACCATCACTAATTGATTCTAACAATGGGTTCTCATTGCGGCAGCGTTCAATAACCCAGCGACAGCGGGGGGAAAACGGACAGCTGCGTGGTTTTTGGTAAAGCATTGGAGGCATGCCTTCAATCGAGTACAAACGCTTTCGTCCTTGCTCCTGAATCTGCGGGAGACTACCAAGCAGCCCAATGGTATAAGGATGTCGCGGATTAATGTAGAGTTCTTTTACCGGTGATTCTTCAATGATGAATCCGCCATACATCACAGCCACTCGTTGGGCAATGCTTGCAACAACTCCCAGATCATGCGTGATCCAAATGATTGCCATACCCAATTCCTCACGTAATCGTATGACAAGTTCAACAATCTGCGCCTGAATGGTGACGTCCAAAGCAGTTGTAGGTTCGTCAGCGATCAATATCTGTGGGGCGCACGCTAAAGCCATGGCAATCATGACCCTCTGCCGCATACCACCGGAATATTGGTGGGGATAATCTTTAAGTCTATCTTTTGCTCGGGGGATGCCAACCTGCTCCAATAACTCAACCGACCGCGTTTCGGCTTGTTGATTAGTAAAGCCAAGATGCAATTTTAGCGGCTCCGCCATCTGCTTTCCAATGGTCATGACAGGATTTAAGGATGTCATGGGATCCTGAAAAATCATGGCGATTTGAGCTCCGCGTACATGCCGTATCTCTTCATCATCCATTGCCAATAAATCCTGCCCCTTAAAGAGGGCCGTCCCATTGACAATTTTTCCAGGGGGTTGGGGGATCAACCTTAAACAAGAAAGCATGGAAACGCTTTTTCCGCAGCCGCTTTCGCCGACTAAGCCCAGCGTTTCGCCTTCGTTCAGGTGGAACGAGACCCCATTGACAGCGTGCACCACCCCTTCGGGTGTTTTAAACTGTGTTTCCAATTCGTTTACATTGAGTAGTTCATTCGCCATCGACTATTCCTTAATTCAGGATTTATTGATTACTTGATTACGGCGTGGTCTTCTATTTTTCTGAAAAGGTACTAATAACAGGTGTGCGTTTTTGGTGGCTGAATTATATCACCACATACTTTGCGTTGACTATAGCATCTTTAAAAAAAATTTGGTCAGGGTAGGTTAAATGCTCACTCGGCTTTTGAAAGTTCTTGTTAATAAATATCCTGCAGCGTACCGGTTGGGCATAAAAAACCGTACAAATTGCGAATTCTCCATCAAAGTCAACCAGAAGCTCTATCCGTCCCAAAGTGCTTTCATACTCAATAATTGTTATCTTATAGGGACGTAAGACCATATCTCCAATTTCATTCAAAGCGCTAAGATGGATTTTCCGCGCCACGGTTTTATCTACTTCTAATCCATAGTTTTCCGAACCAAATTGGATCAGACTATCAGTCACCATGGTTGCTTCACGGAATTTTTCATTCACCAAATGATCAGCTGCTCTGCCCGCAACCCCAAAAAAGAAAAGACTGGCTAGTAACAAGATCAACACACCGCTCTTGCTTGAAGATCCAAGTGCCTGGTCTACCAATATTCCTTCCATCAATCCTGCAATCAGGCTGGGCAAGGCAATCACAAATAATCCAAAAAACCACAGCTGACCAAGCGAATCCAATTCGGGGAATTTGATCAAGTTTGCCAAATCCGGCTCGATATTTTTAAGGACCAGGCCTCTTCCGTGCACAGGCAACCAGGTGATCAGCCAGGTGCATAGTATCCCAAATCCGAGCCAAAGAATCAGAGTCAACCAGCTTTTATCAACTTTCACTGACAACCAACCAATCAAGATTCCCACAGAAACCAAAATCATCATGGCTGGTAAAAAACTAATTAATGGATGTTTTACATTTGACTGTGCCAATAAAAAAGCGTCAATACCCCAGGCAGCCAGAGCAAACACCAACCCTGCAGTTGCCCCATAAAGACAACCAAGAAACTGTTTTTTGGTGTTAAATTTACTTTCCATGCGTGTCTCTACCAAATGTAATCAATTGACATCGTTGGCAACAAAGTCATAAGAAACTGTGTCTCACTTAATTTAATTATACACATTTTAAAACTAATCGTTTTGAGGTTTTTCTGAGCACTTCCCCTAATAGCAAAAAATGCTAAGGTGTTGCAATCCTATCCCCAATCATTGGATAATGAAAATGCTACTGGCAATTACTAATACAATGAAATAAAAAAGGTGCTAATTTTCATCAGCACCTTCTATACGAACTACTACAGGTTACAAACGAACCTATGTCTTAGCTGCGTCGATCCCGGCGATCACCACCACCAGAACTACGGCGGTCCCCACCTGACCTTCTGCGATCTCCGCCAGAACTGCGTCGGTCGCCGCCACCGTGGCGCTGCCCGCCGCCGCTCTTGGGCTTGTCGTGNNGCGCCCTTGGGCTTATCGTGCTCGCGTGCTTCCTCGGGGGTCCAACCCTCGAGCAGAGCCTGGCGAGATAACCGGATCTTGCCTTCAGGAGAAACATCAGTCACCATGACAGTCAGTTCATCGCCCACGTTGACCACGTCCTCAACCTTTTCAACACGTTCGCTGGAAAGCTGGGAAATGTGTACCATGCCGTCGATACCTGGCAAAATTTGAATGAAAGCGCCAAAATCGGTAACCCGAACGCACTTTCCGGTGTAGATCTTGCCAATTTCAGCCGATTCAGTCACAGCCAAAATGCGGTCGCGTGCTTCTTCGAAGCCGACGCCGTCGACTGAGGCAATGTAAACGGTGCCGTCGTCGTCGATGTCGATCTTNNTTGGGCAATGTAAACCGTGCCGTCGTCGTCGATGTCGATCTTGGTGTTGGTCTCTTCCTGGAGGGCGCGAATGTTCTTGCCACCGGGGCCGATGATAGCGCCGATCTTGTCGATCGGGACTTTCACAGACTCGATCCGAGGCACGTGTTTCTTCAGGCTCGGGCGAGGCTCGGCGATCGTCGCCAGCATCTGCTCGAGGATGTAGAACCGGGCTGCCTTGGCACGATCCAGCGCTTCCGCCATGATCGCAGGGGTGATGCCGCTGATCTTGATGTCCATCTGCAGGGCGGTGATACCGTTGCGGGTGCCTGCCACTTTGAAGTCCATATCACCGAGGTGATCTTCGGTGCCAAGAATATCGGTCAGGATGACGTATTTGTCGCCTTCCATGATCAAACCCATCGCCACACCAGAAACAGGTGACGAAATCGGCACGCCGCAGTCCATCAGTGCCAGGGTTGAACCGCAAACCGATCCCATCGAAGAGGAACCGTTCGAAGCCATCACCTCAGACACCAAACGCAGGGTGTAGGGGAAAACCTTTTCACTTGGGATAACAGGTGCAAGAGCACGTTCTGCCAAAGCGCCGTGCCCAATCTCACGCCGGGACTGCCCGCCAAGGCGTTTGGTCTCACCAGTGGAGTAGGGAGGAAAATTATAGTGATGCATGTATCGTTTTGAATCCATGCCGTTGAGGTTGTCCAGTTCCTGGGCTTCCTTGGGTGTGCCAAGCGTCGCCAGGGTCAAAACCTGGGTCTCACCACGGGTGAACAGACCGGAGCCGTGTGCACGGGGGGCAATGTCCACTTCACAGGTAATTTCGCGCACTTCGTAAACCTTGCGGTTATCGGGGCGCTTACCCTGGTTCAGGATGCGTTCGCGAATGATCTGTTTTTCAGCTTCGTCATATGCCGCGCCAAATGCTGCGACAGCTTCAGGAGTTGGTTCTTCGCCAGCCTGCTCGAGAATGTAAGCCGCTTTGATATCAGCGATACCGCCATAGAGAGTGTCTTTGCTATAGTCCTGATCGAGCAGGGCTTCCAAACGGGAGCGGACAGCTTCTTTTGCCTGGGCGATCAGAGCGGTGTCTTTCTCAGCCAGTTTGACGACTTTCTTGGCTTTGCCGATTTCAGCAGCCATGCGCAACTGGGCTTCGATGATTGGTTGAATGGATTCGTGCGCGAGTTGCAGCGCTTCTGCCATCAAGACTTCAGTCACTTCGTTCGCGCCGGCTTCGACCATCAGGAGAGCATCCTTGGTGCCTGCCACGCGCAGATCGAGGGTGGAAATTTCCATTTCCTGGATGGTGGGATTCACCACCAGCTTGCCGTCCACAAAGCCAACACGCACCGCGCCGACCGGACCACCAAAGGGGATGTCGGAGATCATCAAAGCAGCCGAAGCGGCATTGATCGCGAGCATATCCAGCGGGTTTTCGGTGTCAGCGGAGAGCGACATCAGCACGACCTGGACTTCGTTGCGCATCCCTTCGGGGAAGAGCGGGCGCAGCGGGCGGTCTGTCAGGCGAGCCACGAGCGTGGCATCGGTGGAGGGGCGTCCTTCGCGGCGGAAGAACGATCCGGGGATCTTGCCGCCGGCGTACATACGTTCTTCGTAGTCCACGGTCAGCGGGAAAAAGTCGGTGCCTTCACGAATGCCGCCCATTGTGGCAGCGGCGAACATCATGCTGTCGCCCTGGCGCAGGATCACTGATCCGCCTGCAAGGCGGGCGATCCTGCCGGTCTCAAAGGTGACCTCTTTACCACCCAAGGTGGTTGAAAAATATTTAGCTTCTGGTTTCATTTTGTCCTTTCACTGTTTGCCAGTTCAGGGACTGAAAGCCGCCG